>Ga0065711_1004109_pt1 | contig 24948 bp, 18 predicted proteins | sample Hoacrofraction12_FD_59098 | JGI IMG/M metagenome (GOLD analysis project Ga0065711, IMG submission 59098) | Hoatzin crop microbial communities from Cojedes, Venezuela - Epithelial fraction 12 v2 (version 2) | ecosystem: Host-associated > Birds > Digestive system > Esophagus > Crop | place...
CCCGCGTCCCCCCGGGCGGTGCCGCGGCGGCCGGTGTCTGTGTCGCGAGGGACCTCGCGGGCCGCTTCCCACTCCCACGCGGGCGCCACCCCCGCGGGCCCGCTGCTGCCGGGCACCGCGCTGCCCTTGGGGCCACCCGCCGGAGGCAGAGGGGCGTGCGGGAACCTCCGCGTCTCCCAAATAATAATAGCAGCCGCGACGAGGGTTTGTTTTTAAACGCACTACGGCTTTGGGGAGCGTTTGTGAGCGCGGCTGGAAATCCAAAATAACAGGATTGATAGGCGCAGCCCGAAGGCACCCGGGTTTCCGAGCCCGGCTTCGGAAGGCCTGGATTTCTCGATGCTGTCTTTGGGGAGCTGCAGCGCAATTTCATCTTCTCTAAACCCCAACCCAGCTGCTGGGCTTCGTCGGCACTGACCGCCGGCGGCTCGCAGGCGCCGCTGGCAAAGGCAGAGCCAGGATCGCCGTCCGCACGCTCCCCGGTTCCCTCCCCACCGAGCCCAAACCGGGACAGCCGCGGGCCTGGCGATGCACAGCTAGCGCTGCTTCGCCCTCTTTAACTTCAGCAAAGGTGTCAGATTGGGAAGATTGCCAGTGTCTGGACAGACGTCTCGAGGAAAAGCCTCACAAGCCACACATCAGTGCTTTGAAGACGCAAAGGCTCCCGGGCCCTGCCCACCAGGAGAGCAAAGCGCAGCAGCAGGGCGGGAGCCCTGGCAGTCTGGAGCCCAGCACAGAGGTTTCAGAGCCTGGCAGCTCGGGAAGGGGAGGAGGGCTTCGATGGGAAGAGGCTGCTTCTCTGAAGCACTCCATGCCCTGGTTTGCAGGAGGGGTTTGCTGCTGATGATGGATGGAGTTGCCTCCATCCTTTGTTTCTGATGGGAGACAGAAACATTTTGGAGTGACACAGACCCAGACTCAGATTCCCGGTATCCCAGGAGCACCGAGACTGCTGCCTAAACTCATGTGTTCACATCCAGACACACCACGAGTTCCAGGCAGTGAGGAACACTGATATACAAATGGAAATAGGGATTTGATGCACGGGCTCCAGCTCGAGCTGATTCACAGAGACAATTCTTTTTTTAACGAGGTGGAGAAACACTATCGTTTTCCCAACTCATGTTGGAAGTCAGCATTAAAATCCACACTCAAGTCCAGAAAAATGGACTTGAAAAAACATCAGACACTGAAAATGGGTACGCGCAGTAACTTCATACTTCAGTAAAATATTAAGAAAAGCGTTAGTATTCCCTCTCCAGCTCCTGTACCTTGTGCAGACTATGACTGTTCTTCGCACACTCTTCAGGACATGGTCTGGTTTTGCATCCTGTATTTCAACTGCACCTACCACACACAGTTTAAGTCAGGTTTTCATAGGGTATTACAGTCGAAATCACAGTTCTTGACCTGTCATACAGAAGTTTCGAGCTCACAACCTCCAAGTGTGTTTCAGCAGTAGTAAGTGGATTATCTCCAGTGTATACAGGGGAAACAGAGCAACAACAGGATAAACAGCTTGTCCATTGCTGGCAGAGTTGGCAGCAGACAGTAAACACTCTTCATTGTGTAGAATTTGGCTTTTCTAAACTCTTGAAAGATAAATTCTGTCGCCTGTTACACCCGTACTTTCTTTCCCAGAGGACCTGGGTTAGCATCTGCCCAACAGATAAAATTTAACTCAAGGTATGGGCCCACATGGTCCAGATTTCAGGTTCCTATTCTAACAGAACACCCGGGGTCCACGAGGCAGCATTGCAATTGCCAGATGTCCTTTATAATATGGGATCTTTCTGCATTATGCAGTCTGATCCTTTGTCCTGCAAGAAAAGCTCAGGGACACAACTGTGTATTAGCACGGCTATCAACTGCTTTTCCAAATGCCTGGCATCCAGCAGCTGGCTGCTCTACAGTTGCAAATGCATCGCCCGTATGCAGCAGCCCCGGCGCTGGATGCTCCAGCCTGTTGTGCCTGAACTGTGCNTGGGCACAGAGCACCTCGCTATCGCAGGCACAGTAACCCGACACATCGAGAAAGGCATGGGTGATTTATTTCTTTGAGATGTGGCTCTCCAAAATCCTTACAATTGTTTTATCCATATCAATATCCTTCAGAGCAAAATTTGACCTTGTAGTCTTACAGTAGGAGCAGACCTCTAGATGTCAAGTAATTACTTTCAACGGCTGCTGTTTGGGTTTGTTAACAGTAAAGCCTTGCCTGACACGTCCCTGTTTTTAAAGAACAGTCCTGCACTGCTGAGATGGACATTTTGGTTTAGTTTTGTGTGGTTGTTTTTCTTTGTTATTTCAAATGCTTTTGACTATGTGGTACTCGTTGCTGTGATCTCTGCAGCCCATACACAGATAGGTTGGTTAGTAGCAAGCCGCTTGGAAACAGTCTTATATGTAAAGGGGTGAAATAATCGAATTCACCAAGATACACATCAGGAAAAAGTTTTGATTCACACCTGCGTGTTATTAGATTAACCCTGTCACCTCACACCCAAAGACCATTTCTCAGGGCACAAATATGTACAAATTTATCAGCAGACTCTTTTTACCACCACCCTTAAAAACACCACAAGTTTATTTTCCAAGCTGTGCATAGGAGAGACAAACATCCAGAACCTGCATAAAGCTACGTATTATAAAGACTTCATGCCAACAACTTTCAAAATCAACATTGCCCTAAAAGGGAGGGAAGCAAATCAGTGGAGTCATCTTCTACCCGGTATTCTGTTGAGAATGACAGGAAAGACAGCACCGCTACATACATTATCCTTCATATTTTCTGCAGCAGGCAATGCTGCACCGTGGCCTCTTTGAAACCCTGCCTAACCTGCAGCACTGAGCACCACCAAGGTGCACAAACATGGGCTTGAACATGGAGTTCAAGCCATAGCTTCCAGAGCAATTTTAATATGTCAGCATAGGTTCACAGAGTAAGTGTGAATCAGCCTAAGGTTGCAGTGAAAGCACCGTAATCTATACAGCACCCTGTGAAATTCAGAACGATACCCGAAATACTGACAGGGTTGCAGCAAAACAGACAGCACCACTGCCGTTCTCCCACGTCTTTTAGTGGAGAAGCCATGTAGGAGGAGGCTGTCTAAGTTGTTCTTATAGCTGATTTATTTGCAAATGCAGGTGAATGCTAGAGAAGGTTTGAGTTTAACTCTCCCATGACTGATCGTTTCACAGGAAAATCAGAGCCTTTGCAGTCAGTAACTGCTGCATGGACATGTTTCTTTCCTTACTCCTTCAGGTAAACCAAGTTCAGCCTTTCCCTGCTTGTGCTTTCATGCAGTGCGTTGGTGAGAACTGTCCTTGCAAAGCACATCCCCTCTGTGCAGACCGAGTGACTGAGAGGAAGTAAACAGCGAGGCTACTCCTTCCCCCCTCTTCGTAATTTACAGCAAAACACCGCTGCTTATGTATTTCTGGTGGGCGGCTGCAGGGCAGAGTCCAGCACGTCTGGGGGGGGCACAGCTCTGCACAGGATCGCCCCCATGAAGGTGGGTCACTGTCTCAGGACACAGGCTTCAACTTTCGGCAGACTGGCACAAACACCTGGCTTGGTACCGGAAAGACAGCTCAGCAGAACGAGCACCACAGTTTAAACCTGAAGCACTTTCATGGAATTAGTCCAGATCCACACTTGTGTAATTGTTAGCGCAGTTTTGCCCCCCATGGCTAAACGTGTGCCTGTAACCAGTGCAAATGTGTACCCGCAGTCTTGACAAATCCGTTGCTGAGTGAGAGGTTAGAAAATGTTGTTGACATACCGTTAAAGGAAGACAAATAAGGGAAAGAGGTAATGAAGAGTGAGCAAATGGCAATAGCTAATACACATCCTGACTTCAGAGGTTTATTCTTCTTCAGCGTTCTTAAACCTGAGCTCCTCAGCTAATGATGTATAGGGTTGCTTGGTGCCAGATGTTAGTGTTTCACAAAGAGGAGAAAAGCAGGCACTTAACGTTGATAAAAACGTAATAAGTAACTGTTGCACTTACCACAAGTCATGGAAAGCCACATTGTATTTAAGAGCCCAAGGAGAAAGGAAACAGCATCAGGGATCTTTGCAGAGTTTCTGAGCCCGAGTGAGTAAGAGCCTGCAAGTAAGAGCAAAGATGTGTCCTGAGGATACCACCACGGACAGGAAAGAGAAAGAGCACAGGGATGAGATAAAAGCTATTCCAAAGTCCTTTTCCATATCTCTCCAAAAGGCACTTACCTGCATGTTTCAAGGCCTATGCTGGCCTCACATTACAGAGCCCACAGAGTGTACGTTTAGAGAAACATACAGGTTGCCCAAACTGATACCATGCCAAGGCAAAGGCCTAGTCTGAGTCCACAACTGGAACTGCTTCCTCCAACACTATCATTTTGTGCTATGTATGTTTTCCAGACAGTCTCTGAAGTACATATGCTCCATCTCAAATTACAAGTCTCAAGATCTTTCTGGGTGATCTTCACATTTACAAAGGTCTTGGGAATGATTGGAAACCTACTCTGGAGGTATAATTGGGATTTGCCCATTGACTCTACAATTTTATTTTTTTTTTTGGCTTTTAGTACAGGGATGTAAAGCCTGTCCATGACTGTAAACTTTTACAGCTCTATAAAGAGCTAGCCTCATTGCCAAAGGGCTGATGGGCCAGTATCTAAAATTAGGTATAGTCCCGCGGTCGCTTTGGAGGCAGCTGGGACAGCTGAAGACAGTATTTTCCTTCAGCTTTTATCTGTACCTGTGCTCAAAGTACAGATCTGGTGTGACAAAAAAAAAAAGGGACCAGTCAGTCAGTCAGTTTAGCTCAAGTCCAAGTGACCTGCCATTGAATCATTTATCTTTGGGATTCAAACAATATTTCTGCACCATGTGAGGGTGAAAGAGCTGAGGTCAGCATCATAGCAAGTCACAGAGCATTGCACTCAGCTACCTAATGTAGTCATGCCTCGCTACTGCTTTAATTTAAAACAGTTACTTCACAACAGTAATCAGCACTTGTTTCAGAGTTCAGTACAGGAGATACTCAACCTTGACCCATATCTGACATGAAGTTGGTATTTATTTTCTTTAGTTGGACAATGATTTAGGACTGCTGTCTTGTTAAGGGCTTCTGCTGTGTTCAGCACAGTGACTAATATTTTTCCCCCAGCACTTTACAGTTGTTAACATATATACACTGTGGAGGAATATACACTCATGGTATACAGACTCGTGGTATTCCCATCCTGTAGGTGAACAGCCAAGAAACAAAGGAGCTGAGTGACATGCCCAAGGACACGTCAGGAATCTGTGACTGTGGAGAAGTGAACTCCCTAAAAACTGAGCCCTAAAAATTGTCAGTTCTGCAGGACTTTGCTCTGTGATTTGGGCCTGTAATTTCTTTTACAAAAATAAATAATAGTTTCTTATTATTCAATTCAGAAGAAGACCTAAAAGTGAGTTGATTAGATCAGATAAGTACCTTTATCATGAGAACACAGGGGGTTTTAAAGGGCTTCTTAATCTAGTGGAAAAAGACATATTACAAGAAGCAATGGCTGGAATTTAAAGCCAGAAAATTCAAATTAGAAACAAGGTGCAGAACCGAGGTTTTCTCACTGTAAGGATGATTAAATACTGGAAGGACTATCCAGGAATTATTTGCCTTTTGAATTCCTCACATGAAGAGTAGACATCTCTCCCGAAGATCCAATTTCGTCAAACACAAGTTACTGGGCTCAGTACGGGGGTAACTGGATGAAATGTCTGGTCTGTACTAAGCAGGAGGTCGGATTAGATCATCTAATTGTCCTTTACAATCTTAAATTCTATGAATCTATGAATAGTAATGACAATCATTGTACGTTACAGTTTGTAAAACAGCAAAGAGCGTGCTGCAACATAGCTGGGAGACAGAATAAAGAAGCACCTTATAAAAAAAAGCTATTTGCTCTGGAACTAAACATTTTATGGGTAATTATTTAAACTTCATCCATGTGTTTCCAAATTTTTCCCCCAAACACTATTTTAATTAGATTTCAATTATAGGGTAAAAAAATAATAATCCATTAATCAAATAGGTACTACCGTATCCAGAACAGTATTGCCAACATTCCTGCATAATGTTTAAATGCCCAAGTGATGCAGAAACGTCTGCTGATTTGCAGGAATTATACACAGGAAATTTGTAAAGGAGGACTCTTCTATAAAGGGTTTTATAGGCCTGAGCCTGGGATCCCACTATTATATTTGAGTAGCTATAAAAACTTTTGTGCTAGATCATAACATTCCATAGTTGTGACTGCAACAGATTTTACAGAAAATCTGTTTTAGTAATGTCTCAGGGAATTTTTCAAATAAAGACATTGGCACTGCTTTGTGCTTCTATGCCTGTAAAGCAAAATTGTGTTATTGTCATGCTGCAGCCTTGATCTTAAACTTCCACATTGGTTTAAAGACCCACCCAGAAATCAGGACCTGTGCGTCCTCCTTTGGGGTTGTGAATGTGATAACTGTTCGTCAGACAGTGGTCTGAATAAAATCCATGGCAAGGGATCCGTGAAGCCTTCTGTTTGCAGATTTGCCCAACGTTCAGCTTCATATCATAGCATTTGAGCATCTCGCAGTCTTTAACAGATTTATCTTCCCACCACTTCCGAGACAACAAGAAGTGTAACTCCCACATTACAGTTAGGAAACTGAGATATGGGGCACACGAAGTCATTTTTCTAACATCAAATGGGACATTCGTAGCACAGCAAGCGGCTGAATGAAGGTCTTCCAACTCTGAAGAGGTGTGCCTCATATTCTAGATTGTCTTCCCCCTTCTGTATTTGGCTGGAATGCGAATGGCAGAAAGAAAAGTGACACCAAAAAAATCAAGTTACACAAGCAAATTTTCCCTACAAAGTGATGTCTTTTTGATGGGGGGGAAGGTAAGAGGGATATTATGCTTTGCGAGCTCCTGAAAATCTCTACCAATGTCTTAAGCATTGCAGCCTTTGATTTCACATGTGAATTTTGGAAGGAAACACACACAGAGACACACACGCACAAAGAAGTCCTTCTCTTGGAACAAGAGCTAAAACTATAAAAGCAAGAAAATGTAGAAAGCAGGCCTGCAGCACTGTGGGTTGATATCCTGTCTTTAAATCATTCTGGCACTTGTTTTTTTCCCCTCGAGGTGGAAGTGGTAAGCATCAAGGCAGAACTGCAGTGGCCCTAAATCAGAACATGCCTCTCTTTCTGGGTTTACAAAGCAGACTCTCTGCATTCCCAAACAGAGGTCTTGGTGGTTCTCTACAGTGCTAGGAAAACAGTTTCTGCACAGCTGTTCCCTATGTACAAGCCAGCTTGCTTGCTTTCTCACCATGCATATTTTAGTACCGTTGACATATTCCAATATGACCATTGCCTTCTTTTCTGGCCGCATACAGGTTGCCCCTAAACACCTAGTATTTGAAGGACCTGAATCTATCGTGCCACTTATTCCAGAGAAGCAAAAACTGTATAATCGTCCTGATTTTATGATACAACCTAAACTTCATGAATACTTCGCTATTTTAAGACACTTTTTTCTTCCTCTTTTTTTCTCTGAATCTGTATCCTATCTCCCTGCATCGTCTCTTCCATTACTTATCTTTGCTTCCCTTTTCTTACCTGCTCTATTGAGCTCTTTAGTCTGAATACGAGGTGCTGTCTTCCCTCAAATCCCCTGGATCTTTCCCTCAGTCTCTCTGGCTCTACCAAGCCAGAATCTCTCTCCTTTTTTCTCTCTCCTCCCCAGTGTTACATCTCGCCACTTCTCTCTGTTTCTACATCTGAAATACTCCTTTAAAGCAAGAGTTTCTGTCTTCTTGTGTCACTTTGATCTTCTCAGTGCTACCGATCAGGCTATTCCAAAATGACAGAAAAATATCTCTGGCCTGTTCATCCCAGTTAGCTTTACAGCAAAAGCAGGCAGCTACAGCAAACATTGCAAAATCAAAAGGAGAAGGATATGTTCAAGGGGCACCCCAATTCCAAGCTAAAGCATGGTGAATCACTGTGCGTGCAGCTCACTGGGCAGCAACAACATACTGTCACAATGTTGTGTGTTAATTTTCCACAGTGAACACTGAAAACCGGTCAGACCACATCTGAAGCTCCGCCGATAATGAGGACTAAACAAGGAGCTCACAAAGATGTGCTTCCCAGAAGCTGTGTCCTCCCAAGGAGACAGTGGACATTATTACAGCTGGAGGAGATACACTCTACGTGTCTCTAATGCAACTGCATGCATCTCCCAAGGTTAATTCTTCTATGAGCTGTGGGTGGCTGAGGCATTTTTCCAGAAGACAGACATCTGCCACAATTCCCTGAATTATGGCCAAGGCAGCTCGCTCCTGATTCACGCATGCCCATAGGCTTCATGTAGCAAGTGTGTGGCAGGGCTATAGTGCCAAGTGTAGCAAAAAGACCAGCGAGAACAGCGGTGGGTCAGGCCCTTCCATGTCTTGTGGGTGTGTAAGGTAGGCATAAAAGGGTCATGAAAGGTAAAGCCAAATAAAAATTTATCAACACACAACGGTGAATGCACTCTGTGTTTAATCATCCCAGCCACTTCTTTTGCCCCCTGCACGCATTCCAGCTTTCACTGGGTATCACCCTATTGCTGCAAGCAAAGCATGCAAACAGTGATATGCACTGGAAAAGGAACACAGCCCCATCACGCCTTACCTCTACAGTGCTCACGCCACCCACAACCGCGCTGTAACACAGTCTATGCATCAAATTGATGAGTGTGCCTGCATGCTGGATGCAGGCAAAATTAAGTAATGTGCTAACAACGAAAGTAAAGGTCACGGCTGTGAAAGATCTGGAACAACAAATAAGCATTCAGGTGAGAACATATTTACTACTTTCCTTTAAATAGCTGATGATTTTATTTCTTGAAATCTCCCACGTTGCCAAAACGGCTCCTGCCACTTCCCAGTGGAGGTAACCACTTGTTTTGTACAGTCCTTGAAGTTTGCCAGATTCATAGTTTAGTGAAGGCTGCAGGGTTTTTTGTTCTGGTGGTAATATTTTTTTTGCAGAATCCAGACCCCCTTCCTGTGCCATGTGCCAAATCATTCCTGCAATGGGGCAGCAATATCCTTTCCTATCCGGGTTTCAGGAAAGCGGAGTGGAGTTTTCAGTGTGATGGCATATTCTTGCCTGCAAATCAGCCTGAGCTCCCTTTGGCTTATAGTGCCATAGAGGGGAGAAAAGCAGGATTTGAAAGAGTAAAGAGCTCAGTTTCCATTCTGTCCTCGATTTTGCAGAGGAGGAACCGGAAGAGATACTCCAGACAGGTGCAGAACGGGATTAGGCTCTGGCAGTGTTCTTTTAGGAAGAAAGGGTGCACCAGTTCTGCTGTGATATTTTCTCTACACTAGGCTATGAGAGATAATAGGTCTAATAGTTAAGGTAAGAGTATCAGGAGACCTTATTTCTAGCCCTAATTGTATCAGAAATTATCTGCGTTTCCTTCGGCAAACCCCTTGGTTACACAGTACCACAATTTGCCAGTGAGTAAAATGTTTAGACACCTCTAAAGCGCTGAGATGCACAGATGAAAATCATTACTGTCATCACAGGGCACGATTCACTCACGAAGATTCATGCATGTGAAACTTCTGACTGAAGTTGATGGCCAAAGTTTGCAGTGCTTTATTACATGCTGAATTGCCTCTTTATTAGTTCAACAACAATATCTGTGAACACTCTATTTTATAAGCCCCGTGATACTTTCTGTTGGCATTGGCTTACAGTTTCTCAAGTCCATCTAAGTTTGTAAGTATGTTTATCGCAAAGTGAAAATCAATAAGAAGGGCTTTTTTTAAAAAATGGCAGTATTATATGCTTAGATAGAAGTGCAAGGAATCCTGCGCATCTGCACCGCTCTTAAAACCACCTGACAATAAGGTCTCAGCTTTGGCATAGAAATTGAGGTGTTCCGTACATTGTTTGGGCTACATACAGTGTGAATCTGTTTCCCCAATCAACCCTCACTCCAGGTCTGTTTGCTGACTCTGGCTACCACCATAGTGTTGCAAAGAAAAGAGATATCCAGATAACAACACGATTCAAGGGCCCAGGGGACCGCAAGGGAGAAAAAGGGTATTTTCCGAATCAGTTCCCCATGAAATCACTGGAACTAGCGTTGTCCTGGGGGATAACAGAATGGATCATTAGGTGCATTAAAAAGTTCACATTGGATTTTGAAGCCACCCTGCAAGATAAAAAATCAGTAGTTTAGGCAAATAAATAAAAGTCAGTGAATCCTCTTTAAACTGTGAACACAGGGGCAAAAGGGTTGTAAGAAGAAAGAGATTCCATTCTTCACGAATGGTATGTTTTAAACCCTCCCCATCCCATCTCAAATCCTTCTTTCTCTTCCCTGGTGATTTAATCACATAAGGTACTGTAAATCAAATTGCCTCCTTTTCTCCTCAAGTATGAGTTAGCTCTTAATCAGGGTATTGGGGAAAAATGAAATACATCCTATTAATAGCTTGGGATATCCTTTGTGTTAATGTAAAGGTTAAAACGTGTATTTTCAGTATTTCAGGAGCGCGATTCTGCTCTCACAGACAGATGCTTTACCTATTGCTGAATTCACTGGAATTCATTCTGATTTATGCGCACATAAATGAAAGAGTAATCAGGCCCACAGTATTTAATTTTTCTACTTCAAGCTTCTGTTCAGATAAGCAAAGTGGATACACCGGACTGAACGCCAAGGTGAGCAACCAGATCATTTGGGTTCGATTATTTTCATTCTGCACTTCCCACATACACACCACAGGGTATAATCCAACATCCATATTCAGGTGAACCTCAGACCTGGCAGGAGGATTCAATGTATGTATGGAGATAATTGGACATTCTCCTGAGATGCTGCTCCATCATGATAAACAGGCATTACTCCACAACATCACGAATTAACGTCATCTTGCCATGACATGATGACATTCTCCTTATGAGGAGAAGCTACTCTACTCATGGGCTCAGGTCACCAGTCAGAGGAACGGAGCCTGCCACAGGTTTTAGTTGACATCACAACTGTGTCAGCTGGCTTAGCTATGCACGGTCTTGGATGAAACACCTGGCACACATCTAAGCCAGATGTGGAACTGGTGGGAGCCAACTCGGTCTGACAAAGCCAGGATCTGAGTGGAACTTCTCCCGAGTTGGCCTGGGATAATGATAAATACATCTCCATTTTACAGCTGATGAAATAAATGCACAGAGTTACTGTCGACATCNGGAAGTACAACCTAAGAATTCTGGTGCCTCTAGACAATGCTGACTAATATTTACTGCTAAGCGTATTCTTTACTAGGAGTTATTTACCAAGACACATGTAAGCCTCAGTTATGAAAACTTCTTNCCAGCTGGGATTTTTCATAGGGTGATTGAAGATGTCCAAGGGAAAGGTGTAAACTTTGCAGACTTCTTTCACAACACCGATTTGGATTGCTTAGTTTCCTATACTCTGTTTCAAATCCGTTGCTGCAGTTTAGGATAGCTCTTCGGAATCAAAAGTAAAGCCCTATCCAAGATACTATACTACTACAAACTCCCAACAGAGCAAAGCATACCTAACATTTATACTCAGATATAGGTCCCTTTCCACTGCTAGCTGTTTTTCACGGGAGCAGTATAAAGCAAAATGGAAATTATTCCTGCACTAGCTAGTGTGACTCGGCTTATAACATCAAACAGGAACCCAGAGAACAAAACATTAGTTTCATGCTAGCTACAGTAAACAACATTAGACTGGCTGAGAGCTGTAGTCGGGTCCCAGGCAAAACAAGGTCTTTGCTAAACAACATCAACACAGTAACTAAAATGTGAATAACTAAATCATACACTGTGCAAACTGAACTACCAAATGAAAGTAAAGCGCTGAATTATTTGAATGCTCTTCAAACCCAATTTAAATTTCACCCACTACTGAGACCTCCATTTACTGGCTCCCTAACTAATAATGGGAATGCTGCTGAAACGTCAGTTTTAGTGAGAAGCCTATTAAGAGAATGAGAAAAAAAGAGACATCATACAAGAAAACCAGCCGTTTACAACATGGCATATAAGCTCCTTGCACAGAAATACAAAATAGCAGGAAATAAAAGCCAGGCAGTAAACTGTCCTTTTTCCAACATATTCAGTAATCACATCCATCCAGAACTTCACACAGGAAGGCCTGAATATAAATATTCTACAGCAGATGCTGCACTGGCATTGAAGTTCCCTGTTGGGGGACTAGATGATTCAAAGGGTAGTAGAAAATCTGTACGCCTTTAAGATATTGGTCTGAAACCAGCCCAGGTTAATTTTGGTATGAAAGTAATTTCCATTTGAGAGGAATTTTTAGCCAGCTGGAAATGAACTGGAGGTCTACTATTTCCCAGTCTCAGCTGGCAGCTCTACAGAGATGCTGATATATCAGGGAGACTGATCTGTTCCAAAATCCTACCAGGTCTGCGGTTTGTGTAAGCGTGGAGCTGTTTAGGAGGCAGGCATTCTTGTGTAATGCTGTGCATGCACGCTGTTCCTCCAAATTAAAGGTTATGGAGACTGAACAAATCCCTGCATGTCAGCTGAGCTGTGTGCATATTCCTATCCTCTGCCCCCAGCTGCAAGGTAAACTATGCCACATAAGCCACTAGCAAGAGAAAACCTGATGCCACGGGCTCAAGTGGTACATGGGTGTTTGCACATACCCTCTTATCAAGGGCGAATTGCCCCTTTTGGTGTCTTTGTCCAAGTTTGCTCATTTACTTACGCAAAGTGAGTATGAAAGGTTACACACAGGGATAAGATGAGGCTTCACAACATCATGGCCGAACATTTATAGAAATATGTTTTCTTCTTTCCTTGCTCTGCTCTGGTTCCTGCCAACAAGTATCCCAAAGCCCCACAGAGTGCTAGAACCCTCCATGCCTTCTCTAAACACTGCCAGCTGTGTGATCTTGGGATTTTCAAGTGCTTCATTTCACATTTTCCCATGTTACCTCCCATCAACCATTTTCTAGCTTATTCCCCTGACATATTTTGTGCTTTTCAAAGAAATTGTCTAGCAGATTCTTTGACGTTAACAGCATTTGTGATGTAAGGGTCATAAAACCCACTGTTACTCTGCATGCAGCCTTGCACTTAGTCTCCAGGGAGCTGGGAAACTATGCTGTGGATCTTTGCAAGTGACCTACCCCTGTAAGAACCTGGTGGCCCCAGGAATAACCTCCTCATTGCTCATTTCTGTTTCAGCGCATGGGATCTTCTCATGCAGCCTGAGCAGCCGAAGAGTCCAACCCTTTGATAGGAGATTTTTATCAACGGCTTTCCAAGGTCTAAACAGATAGAAATGTCATACGCATTCCTATATACACAGCTCTCTTCCTGACCTCACCATAGAGAGTAATTAGGTTAGTTTCGTATGGGCTGTTTTATGTACAGTTCTCTTGATCTTCTTTTATTTATAAATCTTGCTATTTCAGCCTATTCCATCAAACTGTCTTTTATAATAGGCTCCACTGGGCTCAGCTCTCTTCTCACAGGAGGGTAAGTCAGGAATGTTTGTACTGAATGAATGCTGCCACCCCGGTTTGAAACCATGGTCCTAGTGATTAGTCAGTCCTCATCATTTTGTCAAATATTGAAGCTAAACTAAATGAGTGATGCTTACATGGTTGATAACTTCTTTTCTTTTTTTTAAGCTGGGTTAACATGAGATATCTTCTAACATGAACAAATTGCTAGCAACACGAAACATTACACTCTCACTGGCTGGTCTACTGCCCCTCGTCTACTATGTCCCTAAAATATCCCAAGGCAGATATGGCACATTGCACACAATATGCTTATTAGCACAGTTAGGAGCCATTAGGGAGAACTAGCAGAAGTGTTGTTAAAAGGCCTGATGATGATGAAAAAAAAATTCTGGTGCTACTCAACAAATGCAAATATTATATTGTAGGTGGCATAAACAGATTTGGCTTAGGCCCATTACTAATACTGCAGAAAGGAAGAATTTGGTGTTAGCATCCAGCAAGTTGGGAGCTCCCTTACCCCACTGGAATGCAAATTATTTGAACCTGGTAATTTATTAGGTCCACATTTTTTAAACACAGTCAGCATGAACCTGATTTCTCAGCTTGTAAACTCATCAGGGCAAGGACAGCCTGCAGAGCTGAGTTCAGGGGATCCTGGTCCCAACTGGTGTTGCTGAACATCAATAATGAAAAGCCAGTGACACCTTCATCCATTGTGCATGCTTGTAGCTTGTTTGTTTAGTCATCATTACCATCTTCCTTAAGATGACTTTACTCAGTTCCTGTCTCTCCCAGATTGATCTTTCTCACACCAATAAGCTTCACACAGACTCCCTCCAATACAGTTATGACATCTTTCTGCATATTCTCAGTTACGGTGTTTTTATCAATTAACTGTACTTTCACAATTCTACATTTCTGCATGGGTGGCGAGCAGGCTGCACACTGCTCTGCTGCAGGTGTCTGAGGAGCAATGCTGGAGACGAATGAAGAGATTTGCGAAAAGCTGGGCAGAGATGATCAGTTTGAAAAGAGCCCAGCTCCCAGAACGCATCGTCTGTCTGGATGGGACTTGGCAGGCTGAGGGTAAGGTACAAAGCTTACATTGGTGTTGTCTCCAAGAAATGAAGACATCTCACTGCAGAGCTCTGTGAACTGTGCATAGCCCATAAACAACGGTTGGCCCATGTCTACAAATCAGCTCAGATGAATCAGTTTCCTTCTCTCCTACTTCCTTGACAAGATTCCACTCAAGCAGTAATTAAAAGGTCTTCTCCTTACTGCCCACTCTCTTGAACTGTTGGAAAATTATCTGCTCCTTGGCAATTATTGTGTTAGTTTGTCAAGGGTTTCCTACAGGAACAGGGCCTGCATGGAGGCAGCCTTCTGGGAGCTGGCTATGGGACAAGGTTGGCAGGAAGCAGTGGGTGAGACCGGCAGTGCTGCAAGAGGATATGGATTGCAGCCTGGGATTTGGAAGTCTGAAGAAAACACGCATACACGGTAGAGTGGCAGGAGAAAGATCTCAGTTGGAGTGCCACTTTAATGTCCCTCTTTTGGACTGCCTCTCTTGGCAGGGTTAAAAATTGCTATAGTGAAGGGTAGTATATTTCAGCTTTGGGGTTCAAACCTCTCCAGTTTTGGCTGCTCTCATAGGGGAATACTGGCCTGAGAAAGTCTGCCTTGAACCTGCACAGGCGAGTGCTCAAAGCACCTCCACAGACACGCACAGCTGTGTGCAGACCATCTGATTAACTGTGAACAAAGTTCCAATGTGCCAAAACCCCCACAGTCCCTTGGCAGTTGTTGGACACAGTAGCTTACGCCTCTTTATGACCTCACAGGGATCTCAACAGATTTGCTTTATGCACAAACAGTGGTAGTGATTTTTGTTACGTTTCGTGTGGTATCTAGAGATTCTGTTAGTGAAAAAAGGAACTTCCTTGTCCTCAGGGTCCCCATGCAGCCATGTGAACTTAACAGTTTTGGAACCCAGCAGGCAAACCTGAAGAACTAGGAATTTGTCATTTTTAACCCAAGCTGGTGAAATTCAGAGCTCTAACATTTTTAGAACAGCAAGGCTTGATGATATTACATTTAGCTTCTTGTTATACCCCTGGGAAATGTAAATATTATTATGCCAGCTTCACTATTGTAGAAGCTCTAGAAAGTTCCCATTATAAAGTCACTGACATCACTGAGTCTTCGAAAGGAAGATTGGAGCAGACCTTTAGAGAGCATCTAGCACACTCCCTGGCCTCAAAGCAGGAACAGTTATGTCTAAGCCTAAATCTCTACAGTCTGCCTCTACCTGGGACTTATTTAGTGATGACTTGAGGATATTAGCTTTGGACAGCAGTTTTCTTCTGTAGAAGAAGCCAGTATTTATAATCAGCTGACAGTTTTGACATGCATAATATCTGCTATAAAATGTACAGTGGTTAATAGGATCCACATCGCCCAACTACTAATGTTCTGACCTAACCTTAGGTTATACTTTTATCCCTTTAGTATTTATCAGAGTTTCTCTTCTTAGCAAATGTGCTTTTCTTTTATTCTCCTTGGCACTATACAAGCATTAGTCCGTCACTTGTGTGTGCATTCCTGGCACTGTGGCGGAGACTCTTCCTTTTTCTAGTGAAAACCAGCCTGAATATACCTCAATGCCTGCCCCTGTACCCTGTCCGCAGACTGGCTGCTGTGATTAAATCTCAAGTAGTAACTTGAAGAAATAGGCAAATGTTGGACAGGTGGTGTGAGAAATTGTAATAGTAAAAGCCAGTATAAGTACTACTAAATATATAAATTATTTAAAAGGGGGTTGCCCCATTTTAGAGGTGAGTAGAAATACCTGGATGTTTCTGTCCACTGTCACCAGACCCACCTGCAAACAATTTAGTGATAACTGCACTGTGTTTGGACGGTTTTGTATCACAGTTTCATGTGGCCCATATACTGTAGTTTAGTCTGCAGTGATCAGAGTTCATTTCAAAAAATTCTCTTTGATCTGGTATCCTTACTGGCATTTTCTACAGGAAATTAAGGAAAGTACACAGACCAAACTGGCCCTTGTGCTCTTTGAGTTGGTCTCTCCAACTAAGCAGCACTTACACAGTTCGTGTTGTTTATACCCATTCAGTGGACTACGCAAAAGTGTAAACCCTACATCTTTCATCACTATGAAAACCAGTCATGACTTCAGTTAAAAAAAAAAAAACAACAAAGTATCACTGGCCTGATGGCTTATATTCTCTCACTGACAGCCAGCTTTTAATTCAGCCGTTGTTCCTGCATTCCAAAGAAAAAGGGGCTTCAGAGAGCCAGGAATCTGGCCCAGTATTTACAACAGTAGCTTGAGACCGATGAAAGCTAGAATCTACACTTTGCTTTGCTATTATCTTCTCTGTGACACTTCCTTTCTCTGGAACTGTTTCAGCTGTGCCCTATTTTTTGCCTGGTCACCAAGGCTCTAAAGTAGTAGTCCTAATAAAAGCAACACAGTAGGTACAAAGGACTGCAGGCTCATCTTTGCTCAGCAGTGCAATAGCTTCTTGGAAGCAAGCAGAGGTGCAAAATATAACTAACTACCTTTCCTATCAAAATCAGCAGGAGAAGCCAAAGCTATAGTGTCATCCTACTTAACGTGAATGAGTCCTGGTGCAATACCCTTCTGCACTAGCTTGATCAGTACTGCTATGTCTGTCTTAGAAAACTGAAGGAGCTGAAGACTTTGAAGCTAGGTGATTAGTCCAGCATGCAATGAGAGTCCCTTTCAGCTGGGTTAGAATAACAGAGTTCCCAGAACCTGGTCCTTTGGTCAGACCACATCACATTTTTCCTGTCCCTCCACAACAAAATACTGAGGTAAAAAATAACCCTCCAAAATCCCAGAAAGCAGTCACAAATAGAAAGAGTGATTAGAAGCATTATCTGGAAGAAAACAAGTAATATCTCCATGTTCAATCAGAAGGGGCCCAGAATATGGCTTTTTTGATGGATTTGGATAGGACTGGCCAAGGATGGCATTCAATCTGCATCTGTCATGCTGTGGTTTGTTTATTGCCTTTGTTGTTTGTTTTTTCCCCTACAGCATTTGCCTCTTCTTCAATCCATCTTCTAATTTCTTATCATCAGATTAAATTATTTTGGTCTTTTAATGTCCTGTAATCATTAGATCTAATTCTTCTGAAAGAATATCGTGTGCCTAAATAAAATATAAGTATGCACTACTGGTAGCAATGTCTAGAGTTAAAGTTGCTCAGGTCTTTCTCAAATATGACACTGGAAATGGAAATATGCCTTTTGCCATCTCCAGGAAAAAAAAAAAGGTAGTAGGGTGATAGGAGGGACCAGAGTTAGAGTGGGGAGGTAAAAAGGCACAAAGGGAGATGGAAATTTGGAAAGTGAGTTGGAACTGATGGAATTTTGCTTGTTGATGGAATGAGTAAAAAAGGAGATAAGGAGAAAAGCTGAGGGAGAGTGGAGAGCTCAAGCAGAGTTCTCACTGACTGAGAGCAAGGGAACTACAGCACAGACCTGAAACTGAACCCTTCTCTCCTGCGTCAGCCAGGATTGTGAAATTTCCTGACAGTGTGCATCTGATTATCTCTTTATTCTGCATCCTTTAACGTCAGGACCATAAGACATGTAGCAGTATAACAATGTACCCCGTTAGCTCAAGTGCTAGAAGTCTGTGCTGCAGATCTGAAAAAAGCCGTGCTAAACTCTGGATGCAAGAACTGCTACAAGCCTTGCTCCACTGTGGATCTAAATATCAAAATCTTGCTGACTGGGGAAAATCATGTCTTTGCTCTAATGAAGAGAATTACACTATAAAAGATTTTAAAGACTGCTAAATTTGCAACACCAGTGACCATGAATGCGTGTGCCAATCAGGTCCCAAAGATCAAAAAAGGGAAAAAGTTTGTTCAACAGACTTTGCAGCTCGCACTTGAACGTGTACACGTGTCCATGAAACTAGAGACAGAAGGTATGGGTGCTATTCTTAGGGCTGCCAAAAAAATGGCATGACCTTGGGCAATCTATTAACCTCTCCACACCTCAACTTCCCCATCTATATAAAAGAATGAGGATGACATATTTTGTACTTGACAAGTCTGTAGATCCCCAAGACCTATGAGATATACCCAAGGGTAGCTCACATTAACTAGCTAGTTCTGCATCTGTAGGCAGGAGAGCTGCTGTTTCCATTTTATACGCCACTCAGTGCAGTCAGAATTATGGTCAGAAGTCAGCTCCTGTGGTCCATTAATATACACCCTGGCATCTCTCAATACTGCATTCGAGAACTAATCTGCCTCCAGTCTCAGCTAATTGGAAAAGGTTTTTTTCTCTATGTTATGTGGATTTCCAAAGTTAAATCTTGAGTGATAGACAGTGCTGTCACAGCAGCATTAAGTGTTTAGAGAGTGATTATTCTTGAAAGACTTTCATTTTTCAAACTTCTGCTTTCAGAAAAAGCTGTGGAAATAAATGAGAACACCAAAGGCTAAACAACACTTTGAGCTTGACAACAATGATCTCCAGAAAGGGGATGCAATAGCCCAAAGCCTTGCCTGTTGCATTTACAATTACAAGAATCCGCAGGTTTCCTCATATCTCTGTTGGCATTTAGGGGCTTGCATCATGTAAAATCCTATTCATAACAGTCAGTGTGCTCCTGAGAGGAATCACTCTCAAAACGTCAATATACCTTTTTGTAACCTTTCTATTTAATAAAAAAGAGACAGCTTCAATTAGTGAGGAATATTCAATATAAATTAGATTATTTTAAAAGTTCCAGCAATATTAAAGGATATTTTCAGTAAATGAACAGCTGTCACTTTGGCAACATTTGTAGCCTATTACTGTTTCTTTTTTTTTTTTTTTTTATTTTGATACCTGGTCACTTATTCTGTATGAATCAAACCCACATTCCTAATTTCTCACTACAGCTAACAGAAACTATGCCTGCTGAGAAGATGAATAAGGAATATTCAGTATTTATGATCCCACTGCCACCAGCAGCTAAATACCCAGCCATGCGGAAGCTGAAACTTGCCCCATACAGTCTGTACGTTGTTGATCTTTGGATCAGTGAAGTGGGAGCAACTCCGTGGAAGGGCAGAGAAGGGCCCAGTTTAGCACAGCAACCCACCTCAATTTCTTGCCAGAGGAAATCAATACTTTGTGCTGTGGTGATGCATGGACAGCCCAGGCTGTAAGCCCTGCCAACGTGCCTACCAAGATGAACACGCTGGGTATTAGGAGATTAAATCCCAAACCTTGCTATCAGCAGAGGTGGAAAAGTAGGTCCTTTCCTAGCAGCACAGCTTTGACGTATCTTCCCCTTGTCTTCCATTCTCCTGGCCTCCCATTAGTACCAGGGCTTGAACACTTCCTTTTCTCTTAATTCCCTAAAGAAATATTTAACTTGCATTTTAGCAAAAAGCTTTTATTATTAATATTATTATTATTATTATATACAGATTTATCAGTGAAACTCTTCAGGGGAAAGCTTCTGTCATCCGTGAAAGTGCAGCACAAAGAAACCTGGCCTTATCTTACTAATTACTCCAGTGCCTCCCCAAATCCTATCAAGCTGCTTGTTATTAATCAGTTAGAAGAATGTTGCTTGTATGGCAATATAACATATGCCAGGATGAGATCTGTTTACAGAACTCCAGCTCTGGCAACAAGCAGGGAGACACCGATGCCAAGAGAAGCAGTCTTGCTGCAGTCTATCAGCCAGACCAGGAGCCAGCAGACGTGAGAGTTCAGGTGTTGGATCTAGAGGGCATGCCCACAGCTACCTTCCCCACATTGTCCCTAAAATAACAGCATATTTTGAGTTAGCGTTGAGCGCAGAAGAAAAATTACTGGGATAGATGTGGATAGAACTCTACGAGGGATATGAAACACTACGGTGCACATCTGATGTCCCATGAAAAGAAAGAGGTAAGGGTAAAAGAGGCTCACGGATTTTATATCTGCGTCCTAGCAGTGCAGAGGAACTGAGAAAATTTTATCACAAAGTTGTTTTACTGTCATCACCCTGAAGTTTCTCTGTGACAATATATGGATTACACATAGGGCAAAAGTTATTCTGTCAATCCTATCCAACCAACATCATCTCTGGTGGATGCTGAGAAACTCACTAACAAATTAACGGATCCAAGCCCCGAGGTTTATGTCCTAATGCAACGACCAGTGGCATGCTCTCCCTTCTCAGAGGAACACGTGCAAGCTCCTCTCAGATGGGTTAGTGCCAGTCTTGACTTGGCTCTTCAAACAAATTCCTGCTTAAGGTGAGTGAGAATTTTTCCCCAGGAAAGGCTGCTGCAATGAAGGGAGAGAGCAAAGCAAATCTGCAGCATTTCGCCAAAAGACAAGTGTCTACTGAGGAAAAAGCTGCACAGGTTGATGAGGAAAGTTGAATAGTGAGGTTTCACTAGGAGGTGATTGTGACTTTTGCCAAGCAGAGAATGAAAGGTCTAGAACAGAGCTGCTTCCTTTGGGGTGGGCATGAGGAAATACATAACAAACAAGACAAGTATCATCTGATCTTTCTCTTGAGAACTCCTTCTACTTTCTGGCAATCAGCAACTCAGAGTGAAGATGCAGCTGAACCCATCCCTCTTCCCACTTGAGAATGTCAAAACATTTTGTTAACTGTAGCAGGTCAAGTTTCACAGCCAGGCTGAAAACAGCAAATTATTACTATTGCTATTTACAGGTCATGAAACAGACACAGAGAGATGAAAGAACTTGCCTACAATCCATTAGTGGCAACAGCGAGAAGAGAATCCAGAAAATGTTGTGGCTGATCATATGTTTTGTGCATCATACCATTTTCTTTCCCCAAAAGGCAATGCACTGTTATAGGTATACTACGTTCAGTAAATACTCTTCAAGCAGTAGCACATACTAATCTCAATATCGTGTTTTTCCTTATTGTCTTCAACAATCAATACATAACGTTACCTCTTTCATTTTACACATTGTTAATGTGTATTTTCAGTATTTCCAGTCTGAAAAGATATTGTTCTTGCAAGAAAACATAGAAGTACTTCTGCTGGCTTCAAATACAAGCTGGTTTGTGTCTTTCATAATGAAGAAAGAATGCTGGCTAGATATATAAGGTTAACCTCTATTCAGAAAGTGCTGTGGGCTCTTAAATATCCATCTGGACAGGACATGGAGAGAGCAGATGAGACTTCAGTTTAGCATTTATCCTAGCAGCAGCATTCAGTAAGGCAGAATGTCTTTGAGTCTAAGCCCCAGCCCTAGCTTAGTAAAACCTAAGTCGACCTTCTAGCCAAGGAGTAAGAGCGCTGTTGAGTCAGCTGTACAACAATGCAGAAGGAGATGGCAATGGCTCATAAATCTGTTTTGTATTTTACCATGCCATTAATCTACTTGTAATTAGGACAAAGCACAGGATGAAACCCTAGGCAGGCACTGATGCTGCCCTTATTACCTGTGGATTGATTCTCCTCTCACTCATGCTGGCATTACATCAGTGATTTGCTGGTGTTTCTCTGGTTTACTTTGCTGCAGTGAGGATATGAATCTGGCCCAGAACTCTAATATCTGTTCTAATTTAATTTGTGTCTCTGTCTCCACATGGGAATTCTCCTCTAGACACAGTCCCCTTTGGGCCCTGTGCTATTTCCAAATATAGGACCTTTTCCCATTTGTGCCAGATTCAGTGGGAAGCCCACCTTACTCTAGTTCATTCACGTGACTTGTGCCATGTTTTAAGGTTAGACTCAAGATGTTTCTCTTCTCTGCCTACAGTCCATTTTAAGTACATTGCCTGTTTAGTTATTTTGTGTAGTTTTCTTGCACATAAATCAATATATAATGGAGCTAAGCACTTTTACACTTGCCAAGGCACTGTGCAGACATTAACTCTCCTAGACCCCTGGGAGGTGAGTAAAATAAAGAGCATTATTAGCCTCTCTATCTAGGTCTTTCCAGTGCCTTCCACAGCAGGGTAGGGACACGTCAGATTTTACAAACAGACAAAACAAGGCCGAGAGATTAAGCAGGACAAGGAAGAATATCACCCAGAGAAATCAGCATGTGCTTATTGCAGCTGAAACGTGCAGAGAACCCACGCCCGTGTGCCATGAAGCTGTGCTCACAACAACAGACTTTGGATGCAAGTTAGACTCTAAGTGAAGGCCAGTGGATTTATGTGGACATGACGATCACTTCCTAATTCTACCCCACAAGGACATGCCTTCAGAAAGCAGATAGCTCCAACAATTTATGGAGACGATTGCTTTTCTTTGGGGCTCATGCCAAATGTTTTGGTGTGTTAGGCTAGAGATGTAGCTGTAGTTAAGCCCAAGGTAATGCAACAGAACTGGCCAAAGCATTGGAATCACAGAGGTATCGGCTCTCATCTCCAAGGGCAGCTCAGCACAGCATTACTATCTCAGTGGTGTCCCCTTCTACACGGACTGACAGATTCAGATTTAATACATGTACGCCCTTAAATTCTTGAAAGGACAAACCTGTGAAATGAACCATTTCCCTATTCCATCAAACCCAAATGTCACAGATGACACCCCAGGGAAACACCGCTCCATGAGTAAACACCTGGGAATGCCTAAGGAGCAAACCTGCGGGGGGAGGAGGAAACAAAATGTCACGGCGTAAAGTAGGGCTGAGCATTTGTTACAAGACCCCTCTGTGCCCAACCACAGAGAATATGGGCTTGCTAGAGCCTGAAGCTCACACAACAGCAGCTCACAGTTGTTAATTCTAGAGAACCAAGCTCAAACCCTGCTGTGTTGCCCAGGACGGAGGCCAATCACAATACGAGGAAAATCTTTTTAATGTATTGCATATCATTGCAGTAATCCAAGACAAATCTTGGAAAAGAATATGACTTTTGCAAGAGTATTTTAGTCTCTGTGAAAATTATTCCAGTGAAGAAACAGCAAAATGATCTTAGCAGCATTCAAGTTGCCTGTCAGCCTTCGAATGAAAATCCCCAGACAGCAGTCTGAGGAGGCCACAGCATCCACGAGGATGCCAGGGAATGCTGCAGTTCCTGCCGACCTCTCTGCACAAAGGCAAATATGGTTGTAAGTCCAAAGCACAAAACACAACTGCGCAACACAGCACCAATACAGAGTTCACGTTTCTATTCCAGTGGACCAACTCCATTTGCTGTGAAATTGTGGGGTGTGTGCACATACCACAGCTTCTTTATAGCCCTTTCTGGCTCTCAAGGACTAATGGCACATGCTGAACATGTCTGCAAGCTTCTCATTTTGCTATCATCTAGTTTAGAAATACACTCTGCTGAGGTTCAAGTGACTCCAGATGATACCAATTTAGGAAAAACATTAAATATTTCCAGACATAATGAAATTCTGAGAAGTGTCAATACCAACGACTATTTGTTAAATAACTTACCCCAAATCCTGTCTCAGTTGCCAAGAAAGTACTATAGATCTAATCAGAAATTTCCACATCTCTACTGAAGCCAGGAAAATGAGCCCTCTTTCATCTGTGGTAATCCGCACCATTCTCAGGATTTCTCTATTGCAATTACACAGGAGAGAGCTGTTCAGACAGAATAGATGGATTCTGGATCCTCTAAACATGTTTTCAGAGTATAAAAGTTCAAAAGCTGAAGAAAGTGATTTTTAAAAATACCAAATAAGATGCTGATTGTGAAAAATCTCTGAATTAAAAGAATGTCTTACACAACAAAAAGATGCAGAAGAAATCTATAATGAAGAAAAAAGTAATTTAAGATTGTTCCCCAAGGAAAGTAACCCAAAGTGCAGCTCCTTAAAGTAGCAAAGAAGTTAATGGAAACAAGGACGAATATGCCCCTTTTTTGCTGGAAAATATCACTCCCATTCACACACTGCAGACATACTGTCAGATGGTTTGCGTTGTAAACCATTTTGAAAAATAAAAAAGTGCTTGATGCAGGATCTGAAATTATCGCTACAGCTTTAACGTCTAATGTGAAAATTCTTATTATTTTTTAATTTTAAATTAAAATCCTGAACACCTTCCATAGTATCTGAGACTTCTACAACACTTTTCACCATTAAGTCTTAAAATGCCTTGCAAAGGTTAGAGACATTGTCTCCTTTTTCCATACACGGAAATTAGCATGGAGATCCGATTTGCCCAGACCCATCAAGCAGACCAGGAGCAGATACTGAGCTATGATCTATCCCTCTATGTGTTCTAGTCCTGACGAAATTAGCATTCACAGAATCACAGAATCACAGAATAGTAGGGGTTGGAAGGGACCTCTGTGGGTCATCTAGTCCAACCCTCCTGCTGAAGCAGGGTCACCTACAGCAGGCTGCACAGAACCTTGTCCAGGCGGGTCTTGAA
>Ga0065711_1010281_pt1 | contig 24946 bp, 12 predicted proteins | sample Hoacrofraction12_FD_59098 | JGI IMG/M metagenome (GOLD analysis project Ga0065711, IMG submission 59098) | Hoatzin crop microbial communities from Cojedes, Venezuela - Epithelial fraction 12 v2 (version 2) | ecosystem: Host-associated > Birds > Digestive system > Esophagus > Crop | place...
GAGGAGGTGAATAACAGAGACAAGGCAGCTGCCAGACATCAGATTCCTCTGCGTCCTTCAAAAATACCTGCATCCTCACTGGTATTACAAAGAACCATAGTGCAGCATGTTTCCTTGTGAAAGAGGTGGTCTTTTGTATTCTCTAGTAAGAGCTTTTCGTGAGCAAAGTCTATGATACAGGGTTCAGTATTTTTTTAAAGCTGTCTTAGATGAAGAGGCTGCCCACCAAGTAAGAAATAAAGGTAAAAATCCACATAAATAATATTTCACGTGCTGAAATCATTATGTTAATGCTGTTCTTTAAGGAAGTGAAGTTTTCTCTGCAGTCACTTTGTGATGTACTAGAAGACCTCAAAAGTGAATTTGATAACATTATTGCTTCTGTCAGGAACTCTTCCTATGCTGGCCAGCCTGAGGCTCATTCTTCATCTTTAGCGATGGTGTTCTTTGAAAAGCTGCAGGATGTCATAATTTCTCCCAACTTTTGGTTTTGAGGGTTAATTAGTGTACACGAGAGGGACATTGTTAGACCTATATATAGAATGTACAGCCTGTTACCACACACATCAACGAGTAAGTCTGAGATGTCGTGGACAACCTCTTGCTTGCTTTCTAGCTCTTTCAGCTCTAGCTGGACATAAGCACAGAAATTTTTGTTGTTGTGATAACACAGGAGAAGGTTGTTTACCATTTTTATATGATGAATTACAGAGCACACACAGACTTACAGGGCTACGCTCCCTATAGAATGCTACACAATGAATATGGCTGATACCTTTTTAATGAGAAAGTAGAACAATAGAAAGGATTTGTTGTTTAAGCTGTGTTTTCTTTGGGATACAGTGTAAATGATCTGCTTGAGGAGAAGATGACAGGCCTAGTTCATCCCCAGTGTAACTCTACTGGACTCAGCTGATTTGCATGAGATTAATTACATACATTCTTTTGGGGAGGGAAAAAAAAAAGAAGTTGAGAATTACATAGCTGGGAAGATGTCCAGTTAGTATCTTATATATGAAAATTTTATGCCAGGTTTAGAGGCTCAAGTGCTTTAGTTTAACCTTGGGGAGTTAAGGAGAAATATAGACTAGAATTTAAAGTTATTGTCATGGATTGCAATGATTTTTTTTTTTCCACAAACATAAAAACGAAGCCCTTCCCTTCCTTCAATACTCTAGAACTTTTTGCTTAGAATTTTAGGTTGAGTGAGTTGTGTTCTTCCAGATGGGTGTGATTTTTCTGTTTTCTTTTTTTCCTTACTGAGTCAGAGGGGTAGTAAAGCCAACTCAGAAGCTGTTAGAGCCCTTGTTAGGAAGAGTCAAGAAGAGGTATAGATGAGAACTGTGCTGAGATCTTTAATAACTCTGTTATGCAGTATGCTAGAGAGGATTCAGTGACAGAGTTCTGGAACAATTTGAATTAGCATTATTTCAAAAACTTCCACAGGATATTTAAAATGAGTCATTCAAAGTTATTAGAAAATAAGAAAAAGGAGGTGTGCATTACAACCATTAAAATCCGCTTCATCACAAGAGGAAATGTTTGTACATCTTGCAAGTGCTAATAATTCAAACTTAGATAGTAGCCTATAGAGCGAGATTTGCAAGACTTTCTAGCAATTACATGCAGCATGAATTTGACATTTGCTGAGTACCACATGAATAACCCACTGATTTCAGGGCGAATGCTTTTCCCAGATGGGCGCATGGCATCTTGGCAGGAGATCGATTTCCTGCTCTCCCCGCAGTGAATTGACTATGGCGCAAGCACTTATTTCATCCTGCTGGTGCCACAAGTCTCACTTTCCTGATCACAAGAAACATTCAACTGTTTTATTATTTGTATTACAATATAAAGACAGGCTTCACTGCAGTAAAGGTCCCTTGAATTTCAGGGTAGTGGAGATGTGAAAAATAGAAAGAGATCACATCAGGGAAGAGCAGTAGAGGAATCATGGCAGGAATATGGTAGCGCAGATATGTTAGTTCAGGTAGTGTTTGGAACTTGCACAGTTTTATTTCTGCTTGATAGTCAGCAGAAGATAAAAATTACAGTTGTATTGCAAGGCTTTTTAAATTAGAGACAGCACAATTTAACTGCCTAAATGTGCCATACCTCAAGATAATTAGATGCCATGAATTTCCATAGGGTTTAGGTAACCTTAGGAACTCATGTATGGTTTCAAAAGTGAGATAAGGAGGACTAAATTAACCTAATCTTTTTTTACTTGTTTCCTATCATTTAATAATTAACTTAATCAGGAGGAACAGTTGTACTCCTTTACAAATGTGGTATTGCCTAAGAAAATACATGTACAGAGCACCATCTAGTGCAGGGTGTCACTAACGTAAAAGCCTTTCTGCTCCGATGTCACTTGTCTGTGTTCAGGTAATTTAATATGAACTATCATGTTGCAGGAGGTGCCAGCCCAGGGACTCCTGTGACAATATAATTTTGCAATTACATGGGAGACAATGGATTGAAAATTACTTGGGACCTTTTGCAAGGACAACAAAGCTGGATGCACTGAAACTCAGGTACTCATTTGTGAGAACCACATACTTTAAAGATGAATTTGCTTATCTTCCTGCCCACAGTGTTGGGTGATATATTCTTTACAATAATTCAATCCAATCTGTTTGTCAGCTAGGTTGGACACTGGTTCTTATAACAGATTTAGAGACCCAACTGCCATTTTATGTGCCTTAAGTACACAACTGAGCTCCTCAGAGCCTTTGCTCAACTTCTGCAGAACCTCAGAGCTACCCAGGTTCCTCAAGCCAGGCATTCACAAGTATGCAAACCGGGACTAACGGGCAAGATGAAAGATCTGNCTGTCATTAAGAAGGAAAGAAAAGAACTAAGGAAGGAAGCTTAGATTCTANAGGAGACAGATNAAAGAAACTTACACACAGGTATTTATGAGGAAGGGGGNAANAAGTGAGCTACAGGGTTGTTTTTTTTTTCCTGCAGAGGCCATATTCTGGTTCTTCTGCAAGCAAACACACACATTAATTTGTCCACAGTGGTGTTTAATCAATGTTTGGGTATCAACATTATGCTTCTGATGCAATCTATTCAGCATTAGGTTAGGATTAAGAGGAACTGTCTTGGTTAACTGAAGATGTGGCAATGACAAGCCAGATTTCATCCTGCACTAAGCAAAGGTTAAGACGGCCCTCAGGTACTTGGAAAAGATGATTTTTAGATGAACACTATGTATGCAATGAAAAACTAATTAAGCATCAAAGACCTACTATCACTGTAAGGTTTTACATTCTCTTTGAACAAGCACTTTAACCAACAGAAAACAATAACTTTTCTCTCTCTGACCATATATTGCATACAGATTTTGGCTGAATGCTTGAAACCTTGCCGATTCCCCAATGCTCAGACCTACTCTGAAAAACCAGCAAGCATATGCTCATATTCATTTCAGAGTACCTCCTGGTTTGGAATAACTCTATTTTTTGCTTTCTAAATTGACCTCTTAATAGACCTTTTAAAAAAACAGGACAGACATAAGTGGATATTTTTGAAGATGTAGATACAGAATATTCGCTGGGTACGTTTTCTGCTATTTCTACCCTTTCACACCTGTCAAAGAGAACCTACTACCGAGGAAAAGAAAAAAGAGGGTATGAAAAGCTGCATTTTCATTCTTTTTGAGCTAATGAGGAATAAACTAAAGGAACTTGAGAGGAATGTTCACGGATCTGGCAAGCTGTGTTTCGGTTCCCCTTTCTGGGTATACCATTTTGCTAACAGTGAGGAGAAGTAGCTTTGACAGAACAAAATATTAGAAAAGGGGTGCAAGAACTGGTGTCAGGAGTAACAGTTTTGCGAATGGTGGGGAGAGGTAGGCTCTAGCTAGGCAGTAGAGCTGAAGAGAAGACTCTCCACTAGAATGCAGTAGGCCAGGTTGTAGTACCTCAGCTCTGTCAACACATACTAGACATTTGAGGCAAAACAAATGTGGTAGAATATAAGGCTCTTTAACTGTTCATTTAATTCACCCAGGTTTGTGGTTTCCCTTCTCTTAATCTCCAAAATGTTTCGCAGATGGAAGAAAACAAAAATAGACAACTGAAAATATAAAGGTGTTCCCCTTGAACAAATACTACAAAAGGAGGCATTTTTGATCATACATTGCTGGTAGTTATCATTGTGTTCTTTATTAAATCATGACTGACAAAACATTTTCCTTCTGATTTCCTTGATTCTTATTCTTCTTCTGTTTGGTTGCATGATTTGTATCAAATGGTATGTATTAATTTTTAGCTATTTGGGAGTTATGATGTTACTCTGCCTAGTGACTGAGCAAATAAACTAGCCTTTGTTCTGTTATCTTGTCAGAATAAAGACTACCTTAAAACATGTGCGTACCTTCTGAGGAAGTAAATTAATATGAACAGGCCAGGCCAGGCAGAGAAAAAAAATCTCTTCCAAGCTGTACTCTTTTCTAGTAGCCATTTAAACTTGCCTTTTGAAAATAAAGGGTTTATTTATTTGAGAACAATCATATGACGATTTTGAATTACACTGCTTTCACATTTTTCATTTGGCCAGAAAGATCTATTACACAAAGAGAGGCCACAGAAAGATGGTGGGAATTAAATACTGTATTTGCATATTGCTAGCAGCATGCTAGATGCTTTTCAGACAGCTAGGATATCAAAGTCCTTGTTCTAAAGAGCATTCAGTCCAAATAAACATAGAAATGTATTGTAAGATGTACAAAGAAAGATCTGGTCCTCCTTCATTTTATGATTTCCAATAGAGAAAGGGAGTCAAGTTTTACAACAGAATGTGACAAAAGCACCCTAACTTAGCTGAAAGACTTCATTAGCGTTCTCATAAGCAAAGAGGACGGATTTATGCTGCAGCAAACAAAAAAATTACTGCAGATTTTATAAGCATGATCTGTACATGTTAAGAGTCTCTTCTGTGTGCTAGAGATCCAACTGTGCTGTACTCAAATCCTCCATGTCTTTTATTTAAATTATGTGGAATATGATCTGTCTTGATACTTTCCAAATGCATGAGCTAATCTTTCCATTTTCCTGTGAAAAACTAAGGATGTTTTTACAATTTCCACATAATGTCATCCATGTTTTTGCAAAAAAAATTAAGTCCTTCTCCTCTTAGACTAGCAAAAGAATTTGAAAATCATGATGGGGAAATACTGCACTTACAAGATCTTTTTAAACTACTCCAAAACATCCATTGCATTATTAATGTCCCATACCTATAGACCTGCTTATAGAGTTACAAAGGAACCCATTTTTAATTCTGTAATAAAATTGGATAAAAATACATAGAAGATGTTCTGTTTTAATGTTGAATGCTGAATATATATCACAGAATCACAGCATGGTAGGGGTTGGAAGGGACCTCTGTGGGTCATCTGGTCCAACCCCCCTGCCGAAGCAGGGTCACCTACAGCAGGCTACACAGGACCTTGTCCAGGTGGGTTTTGAATATCTCCAGAGAAGGAGACTCCACAACATCTCTGGGCAACCTATATATCTGTATATAAGTATATACATATATACATACACGCACATACATAGGCTGGTATGCCTCCCTGTCAGATACAGGATTTCATTTGGTTTATCTGATTAAACAAGGTTCCAAATAAGCAGTAGTAGAGCTACCCATTGGTCCTCTCATGCAGGGGTACAGGAATGTGCTAAAGGCTAGAAATCTCTAGCAGAATATCCATTGATAGATCAAGAAAAAGATTAGATTATCTAGAATACCTGCTATTACCACAAAAAGCACAGACTTCAAAACTTCTATACTGCAGATTTTTATCAGCACCATTGTTATATGATAACATTCTTCTTAGCTGCCTGAATCCCATTTTTTCTCTACTTAATTCCCTTTTTTTTTATTTAGGTGTAATCTGATTTATCTTATTGAGAGAGAGTTTTTCATATGAACCTCTCTTTCTTCTCCCCAGTTATTCTACACATCCTCTCTCTCTTATTCCATGCAATTCTTTCAAGGATTTTTGCCAAACTTTTGGGTTTAGAGGATGGAGATGGAAGGAAAAATGGCCATGCAAAGAGTTATCATTCAGCTGACCTGTATAGTTATAAATTGACTGATAGATTGCCAAAAATTAGTTCAATTATGTTAAGCTTGACTGAAATTGGCTGCCAGGTTCAAAAACTGTATTTGGACAGAGGGAGAGAGGCTGGCAGTCAAACCACAAAAGCAAAATTATTTTAGGAAAGCAGGGAAATAAAAGTGCCCAAGTTTGGCTCAGATCAGTGTGTTTTTGAAAATCTTCATTTGCATCTGCTCAGCAGAAATGGATTACATGTCATCAGATAGCTTTCTAGAAGTGTTCCTATCTTCTCCATGGCAGCAAGCACTAATCAGTGACTCTTGTTATTTACTGGCTATTAGAGTCTACTGTGGGGCTAGGCACAAAAGCCAGGGGCAGGCAGAATCTCAGTTACAATTTTTCTTGTATATCTGCAGCTTGAGAAGGGGGAAAGCTCAGGGAGCCAAGACAAGGACATAGGAAAAGGAGAAGATAGGCTTCAAAGCAGAACCACTTTGAAGTGACTGAACAGGGCATTTGAGTGTGGAGAGTTGTGGAGACTTACAGATACATAAAGATTTATAGAGTCAAGCACTAGAACCTCTAAAATCCCAGATTTTGGGTGCACATGAAATATACTTCCCTCTACACATGCATTATGATAGTCTATGTTCAAAGCGCAGCTCATATTAAAATTAGTTGCAGCTTTTGTTATTTAGCCTTTTGGTAAACTCCAAATGTCAATACATTAAAGTCCAGGTTTTGTTACCAAATGTTACAAAAAAAAAAAAAAAAAGAAAGGCATAATTACTGACCATCTAAAAATGTTAGATTGAAATGATGTAACCAGCCCCAGAAATGCTTCAGCAACAACAGACAATCCACTTCTGCATGCTGGATTCAGTTGATTCTAGCCTGGCAGCATCCCTTCTCTTCTGACAGTTTCCTGCCTCATTCTTTATACTTCATATGGATACTGTGTACACCACACAGACAACAAATAAATCAGAGGAATTTACAGGCAACTCACTTCTGAAGCCTTGAATCATTCCAAAGAAAGTATGTTCCATCCGCTGAGTAAACCAGCCTTGTATCTAAACAGTTTTTTGGTTGTAATTTGAACAATTCATTTTCATTTTTGAGACAACACAGTGACAATACTGTTTTTTTAAAAGGTGAAAGGATTTGTAGTTACCGCAGAAGACAGATTTTCTCCACGTGGATGGAGATGTCCTTATTCCTAGGTGAATGCCCACCTTTTACTAAAAATCCTGTACACATATCAGCACTAGTATTTGTATCTACAGATTCGCAGGCCAGATTGCCTTCTCATTTACATCTCATGAAACTACTGGTTGCAGAGGAATTGTTCCAGATTTATCTATGCATAGATGAGGAGCATAAATCTGCCCATCTGTTTTAATTTGGATTGATTTGCTGAAAGATTAACTTGATAAATCGTCTTAATAAAATAACTTAAACAGTATTAGGTTCAAAGTCTGCTGGTCTGACCTTCATGACAACGGATTTCAGGGAATACCACCACCCGTGCCAAGTGTACCAAACGATGCCGTTGTCTGTCCCTGCAGCATAGGGGCCTTTGTAGTACAAACCGTTCAGGTTGGCAGAGTGACACCTGGGGGAAAAGCAAAGGAAAACAGAAATCAGGCCTCCTGCTAAGAAGCTGCAAGCTTTTGCAGTTTCTGTGCGAGTCAAAAATTTCGCTGTGCTGGTTAACAGCCCAGGTTGAGAGCTGCAAAAATTTGCATTTGTGGACTTCAGTGCACTGAAACAATAACAGTTTAATTAGGGCATAACTGCAAATGCTCTTAGCTGCTTTGAAACAAAAGTTCCTTTTGTTCTTTCCACACGTTTTCTGACATTACTAGCTCTCTGAGTTTTGCCTGCTAATCTATTTCAGTGGAGAATTGTTCCAGAGTTGTTCAGGTCATGTGTGGCACCAGGGTATAGACCAAGCAAAACGCTTGGAAAGAAATACTGTTCTGCTTTTTGTTGTTCTGGAGTAGCCCCTCTGAAGTTTTGCAGTTACCCCACGTGGTGTTTTGTATTACAAAACGTGAATAGCACCATCAGTTTGCCTATTCAGCTGTGGACTTCTATTTGCAAATAGATGAAATCTGGCAGCTAATTAAACATATGTGTACAATTCACTGGATCATTGGAGCTGGCATTTTATTTGACTACATGAAGTACATTTTTTTTTCATTCTTGAACACACTGAAGCAGAAATTCTGTTACAGTTTATTAAATCCAGTGGTTAAAACAAACAAACAAACAAACAAACAAAACCCCTAGCAAAACCCAAAAGGCTTGAATAGGTACCAGCACAACCTCGATACTCATTTGGTTGCTACAAGAAAGAAGTTCAGATCCTTATGTGACCATGTGGAGAGCAAAACGGTTGTTTCTTCTGCAGCACATTGTAATGAATTGGCGTGGCTTATTTGCCAGTTCAGCATTTTGTTACAAGTGCTGCTAACATCTAGCTGTCGAACACCATGATGGATTTAAAAACCAGACTTCAGAAAATATGCAAACAGAAAGCAGTCCAAATGAAGCTTATGTATATTATTACTGGCAAATCTGAGTGTCTTTGGCTTTGCTTACACTTCATTAACAACAGGCTTTGGGAACTGAAATAAAAACAGTGATAAAAGACTCATAGGAAAATTCTCATATATATTTGCTTATTCATTGCTTAAAATTTCTAAGCTCAGTTTTGGTAATGTGTTGGTTGAAAGCTTATAAACTGCAGATATCAAAAGTGACTGTTTTTGAGAGTGACAAACTTGCATCAGAGCTGACATAATCTTTCTAGCCATACAATTCTGCGTTGAGCACTCTGTCTACTTTCAATCAAAACACAGATTTCATTAGAAGAATCATAACTGCTAAGAGGTATCTAGATCAGCTGAACCCCTTCTTTTACTTCCTTTCATAGAAGCAGGCAAAACGTGATTTTGTCAACAGCAACATGAGCCAGTAAAAACTCTTAATTAGCGCTGGGAGGCACTAATAGCAAAAATACACAGTATTCTGTAACCAGCTGGATGCTGTCTGAAGTAACCAGACATACTAAAGAAATAACTGGCATGTGATTATTGGTACGAAATTCTGAAGCAACATTCATTATTCACAAGTCAATAAACACCTTAAACTTAGCCTGTGTTCCTGCTTTCTTTCTGATAGGCTAATTTTTAAAGTAAAACACTGCACTGCAATTGTTTCAAAAGTACAGTCAACTCTCAATTATCCATGGACATTTTATCTGAATTATATATTAACTGTATGACAGACACAGAGAGATGGAGTTGGTTCCCTGAAGAACTGTTTGAATTCTGCCTGGACTTACTGACTCCAGTGCAGCCCCACAGGACATAGTTATGCTGCCTTCAGGACGACTGGTGAGGCAGGAAGCCGGAGTTAGTGAGAGCTGTGGCCCCAGTGTGATGCCTGGCAGATCTGCTGTGATCATCATGCATGGTGTCACTAAAACCGGGAGTGCTGGGGAGAGTATCAGCTCATGTCCAAGTAGAATCCTACTTAGCTCTTCTTCTACCAGTTATGGACCTACTGCCCTTTGCAATACCCTGGATGCAGGAAAGCTTATGGCCTGGGTGTAGTACCAGAGCGAACCCAGCATCCAAGCTGAAAATCTCTTCTAGAGCTTGCTTACAAAAGAATGCAGAGAGCACATTTTTCTGCAGAAGTCCAGGATAACAAGTGCTGAGCTGGAGCACAAGCAGTGGCTTTAAACTACATCTGAGCTACTTCCATGTGTCCTCAGTTGTGTCACAGCCTTTGGTATTCATATTATATGGGTGTTTCTGTATTTCATTAGTCCAGATAACATAGAGCTGGCGATAAAAATTCCTTCATAGCTGGGAGCTCCTATAGAAACCAGCCAAGAGCACTAATTCCTTCTATGTTTGCTAATCTGTGCATGACAAATACGTGTTGCGAGTGCTTGCCTTTCTCTGCCAGCACTGTTCTTTTGGGTAGGATTTAAGGATACTGAAATTTTCTAGTGTTTTGCAGTATTCGGTTTTACATTAGGTTTAACGTAAAAAAGTCAGTAGCAAGGCAGTGGAATAATGCTATTAGTAACTCATTTTCATTATCCAGATAGACTGTCACTTTAAAAGCATGAGCTACACAGCCATAATAGGAACTAGCCTGGTAGGAGTCAGCTATCTTTAGTAGTTATGTAGCACCAACAACAAGGTATTAATAACTCTCAAGTTCTGCCGTACAACTACTTTTGCAAAGGCATCATTCTTTTGTCCAGACCAATCCAATATTAAAAAAAAAAAAGTTTTCAAAAGACAAAAAATGTGTGCAGTTGACTAAAAGTGATTGGTGATTCACTCTTCACAAACTCCATGGCACAGTGTCGGAGTTTTATGCTACCTGAGGTCTAGATATTCCTCTAAATCCACAAAAGTTCCGATTTCATGGGAAAAGGATCTCCAACACAGTTGCTTTTCCCTTTTATATCTTAGTCTTTGTGAGAACTGCAAAAAAACTTTGTCTACACGTGATTTCTTTCCATATGTCTCAAACATACTGCTGACCCACTATCCATGCAAATATATAAAAATGTATTAAAATAAGTGATTCATTGTAAAACATTGAGTTAATAGCTACATCATATCAGCTAAGGTGGTCAGAGACTACTTACGGAAACAGAATTTGGAAAATGAGGAGTTAAACAGAAACAAAGGATGACACAATACAGCGAAACAATGGAGTTGATCCAGCCTGGCAGTTCTTGCCAAGTGAACTGAGATCACAGTGAGAGAGTAGGATGCTTTCCTGAGTTGTATTTTAACCTCTCTATTACACAGCTAGATTGCATAGTTTCTCTTCATGGCTATATTTATCTAATTAATTAAGGGAAAGAACATAGCTGCCTATATAGACAGTGCTAAGGCTACCAGTTCTATCCATTCTTTTTGAATTGTTATTTTGTATGTATGTAGGATTTTAAAATTCTCTTACTGAACCCTATTTAAAAATATCTTCCTCTCAGGCCAGCCATGCTCACTGACAGAAACTGAGTGGACACATTCCCATCTTGATGTAGAATAAATGATAAGAGTGAGATGCTGTGAACCGAGGTGGGAAAATGAGGTTTAATAACACAGCACTAGCTTAACTTGTCAGATATTCTGCTGTACTGCCACATCTGGTCTAGCGCACTACAGGAGAAATGCAAGAATGGAGTACAACAGGGATGCGTCTGCAAAATGTACTTGGCCTACTTGTGTAAAAACTGGTTACCTTACAGGGGCAGAATTATCTTCTCCTTACTGTCTGATAATGAAGACAACCAAAGCCTGTGGCAAATACCATTATCACAGACCAGCCTGAGCTGTGTGGTAGGTGCTGTCCCTTCTTAGGCGAGTCTTAGTCTTACCAGCACTGAGATCTCTGGTAGGGGTGAAGGGCAGATTGCAAAAATAATAAACAATGCCAATCAAATCTTCTCCCATATGTTATGATTGCATGAATATGCATGAAGCAGAATAGTTGACAATACTGATATAAAATCAAAATACCTGTTAAACCACCAGCCAGCCTTTTCCTCTTCAGCACAGTTCCCTTCATAGTTGTCATTATCCCTGTCTCTAGTACTGAATTTCATTCCTCGATGATCAGCCCACCATTTTACTTCAGGATGAAATCCACCAGTAAGGGAATCACCAGCTGTACCAGAGTATTCACCACAGCTCATCTCGTAAGAATGCTAACGAAAAATGTGAAGAAAGGAAAAAAAAGAACACATTCCAGTATGTCTTTAACCTTTAGGATGTCAGAGAGTGAAACCACAGAGGAAACTAATCTGTTCCATTTGCTACTACTTTTATACTCAAAAGCGTCACAGCACTTAAACACTGTGTACTAGATAAGGAAGGGGTGTAAAGATGCTTACCAGGAATAAAATTTGTCAATAACCTTATGTATGAATGACATAACAAAAACAATATTAGAGTTAGTTTGCAGTACATATTAACAAATCAGAACATCATGTACCATTATTGTTGGTAATATTAACAAAAATAGAAAAACTGCTTTTATCCGTGGCTGCTAAACCAAATGATGCATACATCTTACAGAAAGTGTGAAACTGATGTATCAGTGTAAATCACTGCTATTACATGTTTGAAAATTCCAAGCATTTGTAAGAAAGAAAATATGATAACAAGGTTCTACACAAACCTTAGGGAAAATTAGGGAACATACATGTTTATTGCCTGTCTACAGAATCCACATTATCTTTAAAACCTCTAGTCATTATTTAATATTTTATTACCTCTTTACTTGCAACTCTGAATCCTGCATATTGTGCAAAACGTCGTTCTCCTTCAAAATCAGTTAGGTCAATTCTTAAAGTATAGTTTCCTTAAGAAATAACAACACAAATTATTTTGGTTAAACTAGCCTATCACACTACTTTTCAGAACACAGTATTACAATAGAAGATTAAAATACTATGTTTTCAGCATTAATCTTATCTCTATCATCACAGCATATTTTATGGAGTTTTATCTTCTTTCTTTGTGCCTATTAAAGCATATCTTGCTAATCTTTGTCTTTATTCACCTGACGCAGCTTAGAAAATCCTAGAATTATTCCAATACAGATTTTCAAGTGTAGACAAAAAAAAAAAATCTAAAAAAAAATGGCGTTATGTGCTTTATATTTTAGTAAGGTATTTGAAGTGATAATGAAAGGATAGTGAGAATCAATCAATACATTTACACGTAAGAAAATTAGCTTTAAGAGTTCAACTAGGACCAGATCCTGCTGGCATTGATTTCCGTATGAATTAGCTACCTAAGTCAATGGGTAAGTTTGGTATATGCAACATTCTACAGGAAAGCAGAAGTTATCTTAGATTGAGTGACTACTAGAAAGATGGAAATAGCTTTCTAAGACTAGCCTAATCAACAGGAGAGGCCTAAATTTAACTTCATGTAATAGCCTGTGCAGCCATGTAAAGCCCCAGCTGAATGAATTGGTACGCCATACTATCTGACTCTGGACTGTCAGTGATGCTGCTGTGAAATGGGTAGAGACGATTACTTTGAGGTATACTCCTATCTGCTGTTCCCTGTTTTGCAAGGGCTCCCTGCACGCCACTGGCCCCGTGACAGTTTTGAAGCTTTTGTTAGAAAATATTTCAAATGTGCTTTGTTTGAAAATATTTTCAAATGTGCTTTGTTCTGAAACTTGGAGAAGTCCATGCAGACTAACAACAGAACTCAGGATTTATGCGAACAAAAAGGGTAACAAAAATGGCCTGGAAAGAGCAAAGAAACAAATACAATAGAAGACTATTTTTACAACATAAATCTTACCTTGATTAGTCAAATAATGAAGATTTTTATTTCCAAGCCAATATTCACCATTTGTCAAAACAAAATTTCCAAAGCCTTCTTCATAGTCAGTCCAGCCTCTAAAAGGAGTATAAATTACTAATTTATCAAAAAAGCAAGTTTGCTAGGATGTTTATTTTATTTACATTGTTGATCTTCACAGAATTATTTCTATTTCTCACATGTGAAAGGCTGAATGCCACATCACACTGGTCACTGAATCCCAGTCCAAAGAGTAGTGCTAAATGGTACATTCAAAGTGGTTGAAGATTAACAGGTTTTAAGACCAGAAGAAAATACTCAGTCTAATCTCTGGTATAGACCAACTTACCCAAAGTGAAAACATTTTTCCTGGTTAAATCCAGCTGATCTAAGTGAATGCTTAGGTGTATCACAAGCATCGTTTCTTTATTTTCTGTGATTTGATTAAGCTGTGAAACTCCTGCAGCTGGATATATAATTTTGTAAATTGAGGTATTAGCTAGCTGTTTCCAGCTTTGACGTATTGACTGATTCTAACAATTTTTGAACTCATACTAGTGCATAGTTTCAAGAATGAATGTGTATACTGCATGCATTGAATCTTTTCCCTGTCTGCAGTGGCTTTGAAGCACTTTCTCAGTGCTTTTGGTTCCATGATATGTTCTAACAGGGACAAAAATATGATCTGTTTCCTTGACGAGAAGCAACCATACTTCAATCAGTGAAGAATGGGTGAAAGTATTAGGCTGTGGACAGGCAGTCATAAGAGAAAGCAGCCTCCGTGACTTCGGTAGGTGGTAGTCTCTGGCAAGGAAGAATGGGTGGTGTGTGGTAGTAACAATTGCATACTGCTACAGATTGCTTCTGTAGCTTGTCTGACCATATTTAATAAAATAAGAATAGCAAAGTTTTCTTGGCTGGATTGCAGTTTTTTGGCCTCTCTGGAGATTGCTTCTCTATTTTGTAACGGCGTGGTAAAGTTAGTTACAGCAATTCTAAACACAGGTAAGATAAATCCACAGAAGGATGCAGATATGTGAAAAGCAAATTCGACAAAGTGGAGGTTCTAAAAACCTTCTTGTTGCTTCTCATATCTGCAAATATTTGTGGGTTTTTACATTCAAGTCTCACAGCACCAAAAATTTCACTTCTGGACATTGCTCCACAATGCTTGAGTCTTGGCAAAGGCAGACAGGTTCGGTTTCCACAAACCAAGTTCTTACCCATCTTATCTTTCCTGGGGCAATTTTACCATGAGCTACAAATTACTGTGGGGTGGGTTTCTCTCATACTTGTTTGCTGATTGTATTTTGGTTCAGGCAGATTGCTTACATTTTTACTTTTGTAGATTTTTACTATTTGCAAAAGACAAGGTAGTTCTTTACTTGTCATTAAAAGTTCTTACTCCAACAATTGTTAATGCATTTGACATTGAAGTGTCCTCACGTAAAATGCACAAGCTGTCAGAAAAGGACTATAAGAGATGTCTCCAAGAAGAGAGACAGCACCAGAAGTGGTATCTGGGCTGGAGGCTGTCCCACAGAATAACCGTTCCTTCCTTTTATCTGAGATAACACCTTGTTCATACAATTCTAAATTTAAGATTTAACTTAGCTCCATCTGGTGTAATGTTTCTCTGCTTTGTTTCTAATTTTAATGACTAAGTCTAGTACCCACCTATCAAAATTCTGGCTGCCATCAGAACGTCTCTGAAAAACAGTCCAACCACCCCCTTCAGACATGTCACAGAAGGCAAGGAATTCAGCAGGACTCTGGATAGGTTTCATCTTGTAAAATCCACTTTGTTTATGGCCGTCATTGTAGATTTCTGCACAATCTGTTCACAAAATATTCATTAGACAGTTTCTATAGTTCCGTACTTACTGGCAGAATCAGAAATCAAGTTATTAACAGAAATCTAGTCACATCATATGAGAGTCACATATGAACCAGGCTAATACAAAGGAAATACCTCTGCAAACACATCTTTGTGGCTTTTGCACATCTACTTGTATTTTTGTTGCTTTAAAACTTTATTGAGCTGTAATTATTTTGACATATGTTTAAAAGAATCTTCATTCCACCATAAAATACTATCAGGTTTTGTTTTCATTTGACTAACAAAATAATTCCTCTGGTTTAATTGGTGTCAATTTTAATTTATATTGGTATAATCCACATTAGAATCCTGTTACAATCATGTAACTTCTTTACACATAAACACACAGTAACCTTTAAAAACAAAAGTGTACTTCTACNTCCAGACAGTCCACAGGAGAACTGCCAAAACCAAGCGTATGGAATCAACNGTGTTAGAAAANGGAAACAATTNCTTGGCCTGATAGTCTTGTCCCTTGTACCAAACAGGTGCAAAAATACATAGAAGATTATCCTCAAAAAGTGCAATGTATGTGTAAAATGATATCACTTCGCCTTGATACCATTTACAGTCTGGTCTTCATCAGTGTTAATGACTAATCAGCATTTACAGCAATGACAAAATTCAGAGCTCATTAAAATATAACAGCAGTGTAATTGTATAATCTTATCTTTTTTTCCTCTAGGAGTTCAGAAATGAAAGGAGTTCTTTGTTTATATGTAACCTACCATCAAGCAGTCATACAGGAAAGACGTATAATTTTCAACATTTCTGTTTCTCCTGGCAAAGGTAGGGCTGATTAACTGTAAGATTTTCCCTGAAACATTTATGAACATGTTGGCTGAACTTCCAGGCCAGTTTGGAACTCTCTGAACTAGTACATTTCTTCTCAGTGAAAGTGTCAGTGAAGAACAGACACAGAAAATAAACACTTTATACTGAAAATAAATAGCTATGCCAGGATTTGAATAAAATCTAACAGAAAACATGATTTAAATAACAGCTAAACTGTTTTTCTAGAGAATGTTTGATTGGTTTACAGAAAATAGCTTTTTTTGTCCATTATTTTCTTAGCAGATTAGCAAAACACTTAAGCGTATTTTAATTTTTAGCAGGTGTATACAGTGTGGAATTTCTCCCTCACTATCTAAGTCCAAATTATCCAGCTCTGTTGATATTAAAATGCTACAGCAGTTTGAATGAAATAATGCAGTCTCAGTAGGGAAAAGCGTTTTCCAAGCTATAAGGAAAGAGAAAAAATAATGAGAAAAAAAAATATCATCAGAAACTACAACAACTTAGATATGTTATTTAGAATTGCATTTTGAGAAAATAAACTGAGGCATATGCTAAGAAAGGACAAATACCTTTCAGCTAAATGTGGCTTTAATAATCTTTTCCAGCAACAAATGTCAGCATAATAATAAAAAAATGTATTCCAGGATGCTGAATACATAAATAAATTTACAGCTAAAATTTAAAGTCAGACTTGCAAATACTTTTAATTTCATTTTAATGGTGCTTTATTGTATTTGATGCCTTGTTATATGTTGTGATTTCTTCCAGCAACATAAACAATACAAGTAGATTCAAACAATGTTATTAAAAATTACAGAAGTTTAGACTCTGTAGCGCTGGACAACTAACACCATCCAAGAATCAGACCCCCACATTGTATTTTCAATCCAATTATTGGTTTGGATGGTATTTTATTGTTTAAGAGATTGGGCCTCACTCCAGCTACTACGAGCTAACACACTTATCCTTCTTCCACTGCAGAGGGACCGGATCACCACCAGAATGCTGGTGAGATTACAAAAACAACTTAAAAACAGTATTTTAGAAGCTGTGATGTCCTGAGCTGAACCTAAGTCAGTCAAAATGGTGCAACACAGAATACTACTAAAGTGAGATGCAGATATCACTATGCCAGGCTTATGTGTGTAAATATGGATGTCCCAGGGACTTCACAGATTGGAACAGAGTTGGTGTGTTCTTGTAACCCACGTGACCCCGTGAATCTGTGAATGTGAACTGACCCTGTGGGTTAGCACTTTTTGAGATTAGTCTAAAAGAAGGGTGTTTAGCAATCTGTAACTGTTTATTAACATTTTGTAGATGTCTACTATTGGCTTTTATCTGTTGTGTTGCTGATATTTATTCTGAATTTATTGTTCACTGATTGTTTTTTAATTATTTGCTATTAATAAATCAATAAACTGCTTCAATCCTGATTCGATTCATACCGTGTGACACTAACAATTTTTCCCTGTGGCAGCAGGCCTAGGTAAAAGCTGAACGCTGTGTTTTAAACAAACAATTTTCTATGAGCTTTTAATACAATAAGTCAATGGGCCCAATTGTGCTAAAGCTTCTGGGTATCATTACCATGAACGGAAACGAAAAGAATGGCTTCATTTCTAACCTGAATACTGTCTTTTTCCTCCCAAGTCAATGACACTGTTTTCATCTCCTCTGTCACTGTACTGAATCTCTTTCTTCTCTAAAAGCTGTATAATTTTTAACTGCTGCTGTTTCACACGATGCTCCAGAAGCCTCACCTGGCCCTGAAGTCGTATCTGCTCTTGAAAACAGTTCTGTAAATCCTAAAAAGGAAAACATATCTTATTGTAAAATCAACAAATTTTTGTCACGTTTAACACATGACCCAAAAAAACAACCAAACAAACCATAAGTAAAATTGAACTTGAATAAAACACTTTGGTCACAATTTCCTACAGACACTATGTTGACTTCCACTTCAATTGCTGCCTCGATTTAAAATTATTTTGTATATTGCAGAGTGTCCAAACATATACCTGCTCTGCAAAGAGACCTTCTCTTTAGTGGCTATAGTACCAGCTCTCACTGCAAACATGCAGAGGGGACTGTAAGGAAAAATACTATGGTACAGACTCTGTCATAAAGATTGCTTATTCTCTATCACCTGCCATGTACAGAGATTTACTACCCAGTGAAGCCTGCTACTAACATTGTGAAGGTTCTAAAATTCCAGAGTTTTAAAGAAACACAGTCCACACTGATATGTTTTCAACTTCACTGTGCATTTTTCAAATGCTTTTAGATTACACACTTCTTATGATAAGAATCTTAACATTGCCAACATAAATATTGTAAGGTTCCAGCTCATTTTTGGCATGCTAAAATAAATAGTCCCTAAGAAGCTGTGAAAATGCATGAAAAATAAAAGCTAAAAACTTAAAAGTCAATATTGTGCTGTGACTTGTACACCTAATTTTGCCATGCAGACTGGGCAAGAAATGTGGCGATTCTGACATGGTGATACCTAGCACTCATTTCACCCTGGTGCAAATATGGATACATGACAAGAGAGCTGGAATTACTGTTCCACATTCTGACATACTGAATGTACGCAGAGAAATAAATAGTTGTTTTTAGATTAATGACTATGGTAAAATAGCCAAAGTGAACAGAACACAATCTAGGGAGCTAAAATTAAAACAGCCTGCACAGTTTCAAATAGAAATTAAACAAATTTGATTTCAACATGGGGAAAAAAGCCTTTGGGGTTTTATGATACATTTTACAAATGTGACATGAGCTTTTGCATCAGTAACATTGTGTCTGCAATCCTATATGATCAAACAGAGTTTAGTAGCTATGGTGCTTGCACGAGAACACAACTAGCACTGCAAAAGCAAAATCAGAGGGCAACCTTTTGGAAATCCGATACGCAAGATCAAATATGCAGTAGTTCTAAATTGGTGCAACCTTATTCATAGGGCAACATTATTTACATGAGCTAAGGATGTAGACCTGTAACATTTGCCATCCATATGGAAGAGCTGATATCTTAGAACATTGCCCTATCACACTGAACCATAGAGATCTGAAGCAGCAGGCATGCTGATGGGCACCTCCAGTGGCATCCTCATACTTTCATTTCTATCAGGCTCAAGCTTCACCTATTTTCCATGAATGCTCCCATCAAAATGTTTCTTGTTGCTTTCTTGCTGCAGTGATTTTTTTTTTTCTCCTTCTGTCTGAAAAGCTGATACCATTCCGTAAGTTTCAGTGCAGCACAAACACTGTTCTGGATAGACTGACTTCCTCACAGTACCGTTCACCACAAGTCCAAGAGTAAACTTTTTGTGAATTAAGCTAACAGTTGTAATTAGAATCAGAATTTTATGACTCTACTACGTGAAGACTTTTTTCATAATTAATTTGTTGTACTAGTTAAAAAGCAGAGGAACTTCTGCTGCTGCCAAAGAACATCCATATAAACCATGTCATAACTATGACCTGTTATTTCTGATAGAAATAAATGTTGCAGGCCCCTTTACTTTTTCACTAGAGAAGATAGAAATAAATGTTGCAGGCCCCTTTACTTTTTCACTAGAGAGGATGCAATTCAACATTTTTCTTTGTATTTTCATTTTTCATTTTATTTTCAACAGACAAATGAACTAGAGACATTTCAAGAGTATTTGAAGATAAAAGAATCTATGTCCATGAGTTCAATAAAATGGTTCCCAGCCATCACGTTCCATTTGCCTGCAATATTTAGTCACACTGAAAAAATTGATGATCAGACTTTGCAGAACAATCCTGAATATAGGCCTCCGCTTTAAGTATTTCTGAAGTGTATCAGATGCTTGCTTTAATTCATACTTAACTGCAATCTAAGATACATGGTGGAATAAAAAGATGGGGAATACACATGTGGCAGGACTAGGCAGTTTGCCAGTGACCTGTTCGAGAGCAAAAGGCTCAACTGCCTCTCTGGGTTTGGGCTGCCGATGCCAGGCTGCTTTGGCAGCAGGAGTGTCTGCAGACTCCCACCATCGGCTTGCTACTAGGTCCTGGGGATCCTTGACCACAAGGAGGAGCTGTGAAGCAAGAGGCATGTTTACCAAACACTAACATTTTTAGAAGAATAAACAAAGCAGCTAATGACCTCATATCCCTAGAGTCCTATCTTATTTAAGAATACTCCCTTGAAAATCTTTTTCAGTTGTTGCTAACTATACGAGATCCCTAGCATACCATCCTTTGCTTCTAGCAGGAAAAAAATAGGAGAAAATACTTAAAATATATGCACATAGAGACCTGCTACAGTGGCTTAGAGGGATGTTATTTGGCCATCAGCACTGGTTCATGTGTGACACGTTGCATGTTACAAAGACAGGATGCACCAATATGCAGTCTTTCCAGGGTGGTTGTCTGCAACTTCACATAAACCCTTCACAAAAGCTGAGCTGAATTGGGAAATTCAGAAGAGGCTTCCTCCACAGGTCTGCAAATTCTCAGGCTAGTCCCAAGTATATACAGAAAACTACACAGAACCAGAGTGCTGTATTAGGTGTGTTGAGAAAGAGTGAATAAATACTTAAAAAAAAGCTCCCGGGCTCACCCTAATTGAGCTAATGCTAACTACAGAAGTAAAACTTCCAAATGCTAACTATAGAAGTAAAACTTCAAAAAAACCCCATGTTAACAGTGAGACCAAATATTAAGCCCAATCATATCAAGTGAAGAGTGATAAAGGAGCCACCATGCCACGCTTACTGGTTTTACTGCAGTGTTTGTTTATTGAGAAGGTCAGCCTGTATCACTCTGAACTGAGTACTCGCAACCTTGGAGAACGTGGTAAAACACAACAGGAAAGACCTGGGTGATCCTGGCAACAGTGGCCGCAGCCGCCAGGCCCTTGCAGTTTCACCGGCAAGACTTCAGGCCGGTAGTCTCTTTAGCACACGGCAAGGGCTGAGCCACAAAGAGCTACTTTAAGTTCTGGAGACAGCACGAGTCTGTGCATTTAAGGAGAGGCAGCTACAGGCAGCTAAGTGTGTTTCAGGTGTAGTGAAAATTCACCTATTCATACCCCGAAAAGCCATTCTCCTACTGTAATTAAATCATACAGAAGAAGTACAGAGCTTCTCAAAAAATATTATCATACCTCAGAAAAACTTGGTATCTACATTCAGTAGTACGATACTACTTCATATACCACCATAAAAGGTCCTTTCCTTTGAATAAAATTAAGCACAAGTCTGCAACAGGCTATGTCTCTAAACACGATTTTTAACTTTGCATTTTAAATGGATCTTTCCTTTTTGTTTACTTAAAAATTGTGAATTAATTCATGAAAATGTAAAAATGTAAAAATAACACTGACCTGATTCTCATCTGCTTTACAGACAACAGTAATATATCTACAATCCACATAGCAATTTTCTGATGAAAAGGATTTAAGCTCGCAGTGCTGGTAAATAGTAAGTGGCAATCACGACATCACCAGCCATACTGAATAACTACTCCATCAGAAAGAAACGACTGAGCAGAAACAGAGTTTTCAAAGTAACTTACATATGAAAAGTACTGGTATCTGATATTTTGCTTTCTCTCCCTGACTCTAGCCTCCTCACTGATGCCTCTTTCTGTCAACTCCAGACAAATCCCATTACACTTTGCTGCTGGACAGCAAAACCACACTTCTCATATTTGGCATTCCACACCTGATTTTCCCATGGGACAACCAAAAGTTAGCTGGGTAACTTCAGGGTGGATCAATATGGTTTTTAGGTCTGTAGATTACCAGACTGTTCTTTTAATGTACTACTACACTTTTTCACAGGATAACTCTTAAAATCATTGGAGTTAAACCAGTGCACACCTAGAGTAATACAGAAGCAAAATGTAACTGAGGGTTATAAGAATCAGCAACTATAACATATTGATTTTCCTTTTGCTAGATATTGATCAAAATTAAACTATTACAATGTTGAAATACTCAAAAAAATGTGAATTTGATTGTTATGTCTCCAGTGGACAGTAGTGCCCACTGACTGAAACCAGACTGAACATAACCTGTTCTGTCTGCTTCAGTGAAGCAACAGTTTGCACTACACATTGAGAAGCAATTATCTAACAACTGCCGACAGCTCTGCTCTTGGACATGTGGTCCCATATTTAACCAGCTGCTGCAATTAATGTGCATTCGCAATCTTTATTTCACTATTGTGTGAATTATTTGGCAGCTAGTAACCTTCCATTAAAATTGATGGTATAAATTAGACTCAGGATACTTTATGAAAACTATAAACACACAAAATTTTTACTTGAGGTGTTATTTCCTGTATTTTTAGAATCTAAATGAACTCCAAAATACCTCTATTGAGACCAGTGTTTTAATGAGATTAAAATGTGAAAACTTAGAGATAAATTTCAGAATGTTCTCAGTTTTTTGTCACAGGATCAGCTAAAGCCCATAATATTCAAAATGAAAAATCAAAAGAAAGCAAATGCATTTCATTAGAATGCCTTTTTCTCAGTAGGCTTCTGTAAAAATCTGTAACATTTTTCTCCACTGAGCAGAAGTGATTACAGTGGCAGGTGCTTCGTATTCTGCCCCATTAGAGCTACTTAACTGAACAAAAGGCTTCCGTAAGATAGCGTAAGACACAAACAATGATGCTCACCTAGTTGTAAATTCAGCAACCACTTCCACCTAGGCAATTATGAATCAACAATTCAGTCTCCCAGGTCCCTGCTAGTTAAGACCTGAATATCAAACTAGGAAGGACAGCCAAGACAGGCAGTACAGGACTGGTGAGGTCAGAAGTATTTTAAGCAGTGGAGTAAGTGTGTGTGTGTATTAAGGGGTCTTGTTGGAGAGGCAGAATACATAGCAGAAGGGTTTGGGAGCTTGAAGTGAAGAAGCTTTGATCGTTGTTTCTGAGTGTGAAATATAATCACAGTAACATGTGAACAAGTAAGAATATGCAGCTGTGGATCTTACTTGGGAAAAAGTTGTATGACAAGTGGACAAGGTAGAATAGGGTAGAAACACTCTTCATCCTGAGCGTCAGTGACCAGAAATACTACTGCTGCGGCCACCGCTTTAGGATTTCCTGGGTTTTGCCTTCCTGTAAGTAAGTATGCTGCTCAAAACTAAAGGTGTTCTTCTGAGTTAGCATTACCCCTGAATGGTAATATAACAGGCCTGTGTGCCTTCTGTACAGTGTGCCTGTTAATGCATCATATGATACCTTTTTTAGCAAAGATAATCTATCACCTCCTATTTCATGTCAGATCCAGTAACAAACTGAATGGATTACTTTCTTCAGTGATGCTGCTCAGTCATTTACCTCCCATTGCATATTTATGTATTTATTTCCTCTTTCCTTATTAGAAGCTTGTCCCCACTGAACATCATTTGAGGTTATTTCCCCAGTCTTTCACTCTTGTTCTGAATTCCAATCTTTTCCACCAAAGGCTCTGCCATCCCATGTAGCTGAGATACACTGTAAGCACTAGGGAAGACAAGGTATTAAATATTTAGAAGAAACTCTATAGGCAAACTTAATTACTAGAACTTACTGAGCTGCCAATGGCATCCATCAAGCGAGCTGCAAGGACAAAAGCAATCATTATCAAAATCTTCATTCTTTGGAAGCTGTGAAGTAGAGGAACAAATGAAATACTAGTTAACTTAAACATTAAAAGTAAGTACTTACACCTGACAAATTTTATTTTAAATAATCCATTTAACCTATAATTATTTTCTTGCATATTGTAAATATTATGTCTATTTAGGCTTCATTACAAAGGTCTAAAATAGTGTGACGAAGTACAGCTCCAAAACCAAGTAAAACCAGAATTTATCCTTTTAGGCCACTTTGTATCAGAGCTGTCCATATGTTTCAGGAAAGCTATTCAAGATTCAAACCCACACATTTTATTGTGAAACAAGACAAAAGCAGAACAGCATTTTAAAATGCTCTGAAAAGCAGTGCGATATTCCTTGTCGGCCCTTTAAAGTTGGGAGAAAGGTCTTTGTTATATTCAAGTAATTAAAATCTGAATTGGACTAGTTGTCCTTGAAATAAAGAAGATTTGTGCAACTTCAGTGTGCCAGGAGAGGACGGAAGTAATTTTACTGTTACAGAGTAATTTTGGGGAAAAATGCATAACCGTTATTGGCTTGAATTCTAATGGTGGCAAGGATAACAACTTTCAAATTTTGTACTCTATGACCCAAGGCATTTTAAATCCCATTATTTCATATGAAAATTATTTTATGTGCCGAAACAATCATCACTGTATCTCACTGCCTCGCAAACATTAGCTGATACAACTTCACAATTTTCTGTAAGGTAGACGTGTGTTTTTCAGCTCACAGATGAGAAACCAAGGCCTCCAATTACTAAAATATTTAGATAGACCATACATGAACCAATTATAAATTGATTAGTTAAACTGCTGTGGGCTATCAACTGAGGAATGTTTTTGGTTTTTTTAAGTGAAAATATTTTCATTTAGCATATGCTAATGCCTGTATGAACCAAAATACATGTCCACTTTGCTTTTTCTACTTATTAAACTAAATCAGCTAACTACATGTTAAAACATTTGTGGTTAGACAAAGCATAAGACCTGTAACAGAGAGTAATGTTTCAATGTCAGTATGTGCTTATTGAAACACCAACTTTATGGAAATTTCCTCTCACGTTTCTACAGGAATTAATATAAAACACCAGTGGAACCTTGGCAGACTGTGCTTTTTTACTGTACAAAGAAAAGCAAGGTGCTTATGTGAAGTACGTTTGTAAGTTCTTGTAAAATTGGGTAAGTCCAACT
>Ga0065711_1033716_pt1 | contig 24945 bp, 26 predicted proteins | sample Hoacrofraction12_FD_59098 | JGI IMG/M metagenome (GOLD analysis project Ga0065711, IMG submission 59098) | Hoatzin crop microbial communities from Cojedes, Venezuela - Epithelial fraction 12 v2 (version 2) | ecosystem: Host-associated > Birds > Digestive system > Esophagus > Crop | place...
CACAGAGTGGCAGGGGTTGGAAGGGACCTCTGTGGGTCATCTAGTCCAACCCCCCTGCCGAAGCAGGGTGGAGGGCTTGCAGGCTGTAGGTGCCTGAAGCCTGTCTTCTTCGCCGCCCAGCCCTGGGGCCATGCTGGGTGACGCAGAGGAGCTGCCACCGCCGGGGCAGCAGCAGGGGTTTCCCAGGCATGGGGGGAGTGCGGGAGGGTGCGGCATGTGAAGAAGGGACACGTTGGGCGCTTCTCCATCTTCTCCCTTCTTCTCCCTTCTTCAGCACTTCTCCATGGTCCAGAAGTCCAGGCGAGAAGCTGAGCAGCGTTGCCCCCACCTCCCCGTCCATCCCTCCCCGGGGGCCCACGGGGCAGGCGCCTGCGCAGCCCCCGGGGACTGCGGCGGCTCCAAAGCCGTTACACCCCGGGGGATGCTGCTGCCAGGCCCTGCGCTCTGCCCGACCGTCCCCGCGGTTCCTGGTTCTCGGACAGAAACAAAACGGCCAAGGGGTTCCTTCGGTTTCCTTCCACAGTTTGGGAGTTCCCCACAGAAGCAGCAGTGATGCAGTACAGTGAAAGCCGTACACAAAGCGATGCTGTATCTGGTGTTTGGCTTTGCAATATTAAATATAAACATATCTTCATCCTTCTTATTCCCTATTAATTTTGTTGGGGATTTTTATAAGGAATTAAGAAGGTTTGAAAATGCGGGAGAAAGGGCTTGAACTTTTTTCAAAGCAGCAGATGATTCATATTTATAAAAATACAACCAAGGCAATTCAGATACCACTTCTCTCATCAGGCCCCATTTCAAAGATCATAATTAGAGCAAATCCGATATACATCAGCCAAGCCCAGGCAGGAAAAAAGTGCTTCTAATGGAAGCTTGAAATCACGTCTGTGTTTTAGACGCATCCTTTGGACGTGCCACCACACATACGCCCATGGAGAGTAGACCGTTCAGAATAAAACAGGGTCCTCATTTGTGCTAACGGATGCTGACTGCAGCCTGCAAAACTCTTCTCTGTTCCCAGCCAGCCATCCCCATGAGATCAGCGTCTTTCTTTTATTGAGTAAAATCGAGTGGTCCACATTTAAAAAAACAGATCTTAGCATCTCTCTCCTCTTTATGATGTGGCTTTGGGATAGAGATAATCTAATGAACCTGAAATTATAAAATCTTGAATGTAATGTTGCTGTCAGGCTTGCTGTTGGGTGGCAGAACAGACGTCACCAGCAGCTTCCGAGTACATGGACCTCGCTTATTATTGATATTACCCGTTTTGTAAAGTATCTACAAGCCCTGAGCTGCTCCTAGGTCTCATGGTATGAGGCACTGAACAGTGATGTAATTAAAATGCCTTCTCTAAAAGGCTGACGCCTCACATAAACGAGCTGAACTACATGGTGGGTAGGTGGGGGCCGGCGCGGGGTCCCCGGGGCGTGGGGATGCTCCTGCTGCTGGCAGCCCGCTCCCCCGGCAGCCGGCCGCTCGCCTGCTCGCCCGCTCGCTCGTCTCCATCCCTCCCGGCCAGCCATGGGAGCGGCGTTCCCCAACTCCCGGGGCCAGGCCAAGGGCAACCAAGAGAATTGCTCCCGAAACGCACGTGCCGGGCGACCCGCTGGACAAACAGGATTTTTGCTAAATTAGGACAATTGCCGAGTGTGCTCCGTCCCCTCGCCGGGGCTCTATAGATAGACGAAAGGCACGCCTGGTTGTGAGGGCTGCAGAAATGGCACACCTGGTGCTGTCTGCAAGTCTCTTCACAACCGGTAGCAGGTGCGGCTTGGCCTTTGTGGCCATCAAAGTCTGGCAGCGCGGCTCCCGCTGTGCCCCCCGCGCCTTCGGTGGCTGCCCCGGGGTGGAGGGAACGGGCAGGGCAGGGCTGCTGCCTGGGCAGGGACACAGCGTGGCACGGTCCCCGCGTCTGCGGTCCCAGGGATGCTGCCGGGTGGCCCCGCCAGCAGGTACCAGCGATTTGTAATCCAGCCCCTCTTTGGGCTCAGCCTTTCCAAGAAGGATTTTGCTTGCTCTGCTTTGCTACGTCGCCAACAGCACAGCAGTAAGGTGGAGCTCCAAAAGCCCCAGCCCCAGTTTGGACTGAAATTTAATTTAAGGAAGGATGCCATGGACTTTGGAGCCGGTTTCCAATAGCAGTCTTCATTCCCACAGGATTTTTCTTAATACGAACAAAAAAGGGATGCTCAGTCAAATCCTGTGCTACTGCAAAGTTACTCCTCGCTCTGTCTAATCCTTCAGAGCCAGTCTCACTCTTTAATTGGGAGCACATTTTTACAAGGGCTTTAATTGCTCTCCAGATGAATCATGAGGGAGGAGAAGAAGTCATAACGCAGCTAAATGGCTCAGATTTGCGGCGCTCGGAGCTCTCTGGCCTGCCTCAGAACTGGCTTCAGTGCATTTCTCGTAATTGGAAATAGAATCAGATAGGTATTAAACCCTGCCAGCCACGCACTGTATTGCTTTGCTGCTGAAGTACTCAATATCCTGTGCTGGCTTCGATCTCTAATAAAACATTACATTTCAACCCTGTTCGCTTGGGCTGTGGAGAGGGGCTTGGAAAGAAAGAGCAGCTAATTAATGCCCCTGAAAATAAGCCTAGGAGGACAACATCCCACCTGGCTCCATGTGCAATGGAAGCCCGGGTGATGAGCCTTGCCCCACTGCACTGGGGTGTCTGTTACAGCACCGGTCCCGTCCCCAGCCCTTTCCGAAGTCCCCAGTGGGAGCCAGTGGGCAGAGCCGGGAGCTCGCTGTGCCCCGGGGGTGGCACAGCCTGGCCACCACCTCCGAAACCTCCCCAAGAGCCATGGGAGATGATGGTGTCCTCCAGCCCGCTGGTCCCCTACAAGGCTGCAGCCGCTCCAGCTGCTCCCGTGAGCCCGGGGATGGGGACGGGTGTTGGGGCCAGAGCCACTAACCAGGCTTCCGATGAGCGTGGCCAAGGGAGGTGGTGGTGAAGAAAACACGCCTCCAGCTCCTGCCCGCCGCACGGGTCCCTCCGGCAGCCCCACCGCGTGTTTGCGGGGATGGGGTGGTCACGTAATGCTTTTGCTCATGCAGCAATTGCTGAAATAACTGGACAAGGCACAATCACGCACTTGAGAGTGCTAGAAACAATTTAAGAAATGTTCTTGGGACGAACGGCGGGCACTGTGCAAACAGCTCCCCGGGGTTTGTGAAAGGGGCCCCGGCTGCCCAGCCCCGCAGGAATGCACTCGCACCGATAACCGATAACCTGCTCCACTCCTTTTCGTAACCTCCTTCGTTTCGGCCTTCAGGCTCCCTGGGGTTTCGGGGTGCTCCTTTGCCAGTAAAATCAGGAAAACAAAACCAGAGAGGTGTTGGAAGCCCATGCCACGCCATGTCCCGCTCCTATTTTCTATTCAATACGAAGGCAAGGGACTTCGTAAGGACTTCAACACTCCCCACGGGTCTCCCCAGAGATGTAACTTGGGTTTTAGCCCTCCACAGCTTCCCAGCTTCAGCAGGCTTTAAGGTGGTCACGTCCCACAGCCTGAGCACGCTGACCCCGGAGCGGGCAGTGCAGCAGGGATGCGAGGGCCTGGGTTAGGACAATCCATCGGCTGCCACCGCTCCGTGCTGCTACCCATCACGCGCGGCCCCAGGGGGGCTTGCAGCACTTTTGCTGCCGCTTGGGAGCCGGGTTCGCAGGGGACCCCCAAGCGTGGAGGGGCTAAACGCAGCCCCTGGAGCTGGGACCTCCCAGAGGCAGCGGGAGAGGGAGGGGGACACCCACAACGTGTCTGCTTGGTCTTTGGGACTGGTGTCGGGATCTGTCCCGTCTCTTCCCATCGTGGTCGGGGGAGTCGGGAGACTGGCATCAGTCCACCGCGGGAACGGGCAAAGCGGCCGAGGTCACACTTGAGATCTGTGCTTAGTCATGGAGGCGCTTCAGAAAACCCCATTTTCTGTGGTGAGCACCCTCTGCCTCTGATACTTTTGTCTGATATTTATGAAGTATCTATAAAGAGCAGGCAGGGGGGCTTGCAACAGGCTCCCAGAGCAAAAAAGGTACAGAGTTAGTCCGATGCCGGCCGTGTGTGAAAAATGGACGGCCTCACGTTGTCCCTCCAAAGCAGCCACGACCCTTTGGATGCCCGACCAGCTGGTGCTGGAAGGGTGGAGGCTGTCCCACCCGCAGCAGCCCCAGCCGGCAGCAGCAGCGTCGCCCGGAGCAGCTTCTGGGCTGCGCACAGCCGGAGCGACGCGCCAGAGACAGCCAGGCCAGGTACCAGCTTCGTACCCAATGTTCTTGTCTGCTGCGTCTCTCCAGTCACACCGCCAGCTTCATCTTTTCAAATGACTTTCTTTTACCTCTAATGGCTTTGTTCAGGGTTGGGCTTTTTTTCCTTCTATTTTTTTTTTCTTTCTTTTATTGCTCTTCCACGCAATCTGATCCCAGTCTCTCAGATGAGCGCAGTCACAGTAGCACCAATACATCAAAATAATAAGCTCTGATTCCAGGGGCTCTCACAGAGCCAAGGCACTGAGCGAAGGCTGATGGGTTTATTGATCACAGCGGAGCGACAGCTCTCTCTAGCACAGGATTTAGCTCCTAGATGGACACTAGTGTGCAGATTTGTTTTTTCTCACTGGCAAAAGTGATGTTTAAATATTCTGCAGTTCATGATAGAGGTCTGTTCCTCATTCGATTAACGGGGAAGCAAAAAAATTGAAGTGAAGGTCTTGCCTTCTAAAGCCGCATGACTGATCCTAATGCCCTGTCCTTTTTCTGTCAATCAAGGCTGATTGGCAAAGCTTTTTAATTCAAGTGTCTAAGCAGGATGATCAGCATTTACTTAGCTAGTGTTGATTTCCACTTGACCAGGCTGCTCTGGAGTAAGGTATCATCTTATAGTGCAAACCCTCTTACAAGGGATAAAGAAACTGAGACCACCTCGATCCTCCTCGTTACCTCCTCAGACCTACTGATCATCCCTGAGCAGCTCTTGCTATGGGTCAGCGGGACGGGGGTCCCACAGGCGTCCCCCCAGTCCCCAGCTTTCCCCGTCAGGTGCTGCACATGGTCTGGGCCCAGTCCCAGAGCTGCTGCAATATAAAACAAACCTGGCACCGGTAGCACACAGCCTGTGGCACATCTCCCCTGGCTATTTTTAGCCGCTTTTCCAGAGAAACTGGGTTTATGAAGCCCGCCTTGAGTGCAGGGGCTCTGGCTGCTGCCCACCCCCTCGGCACCTCCACCTCTTGGCTGGGGCAGTTGCTCCAGAATGGTTTAACGACGCTGTCGGAGAGGGCAAGCCCGTGAAGCCAGGACGTGAGCATCCCGTGGATGTGGTCCCCAAGCTCTGCTGCTCATGGGCAACAGGTTTCTCCCAGCCTTTCTCCCACCATCTGCACCCGGGCACCCACCCAGGGCTGGCCGGCGGGGAGGGCGAGGAGATGGGAACATGCAATGCGACCGTTTTAACGTTACACAAAGTGACTCATTTTTACACAGCAAAGTTGTTACCTGGTAAAACATGTTGTTCTCTAAGGTCCCCTTTCTGGAAAAGGTCAGAGAGGGTCCCGCGCGTCGGAGCTGAGCGTGGCCTTTTAGCTTTGCAGGGCTTGCACTTGCAGGGCTGGTTTTGCCTCCCTGGGTTCACGAAGCACATGCAGAATAAGCACACAGCAGTGCAGAGCTAACGCAGAGCATTTACTCTTGATATGAAAATAAATAACTGCAGGAAAGCAGTCGGCTGCAGCTTGGGCCGCTTCGCAGCCCCTCTCGTTTTGGCAGCAAAGCAGCACACGGAACACAGGGCTGAGCCGCAGACACGGGGCAGGGAAGTCAACGGGCGCCATCCATGCAGGTTAGGAACTATTCCCTTCTCTGTAACCGGTTTTGGGGCGGCTGGGTCGTTCTGGGGTGCAGGGATGTGTGCCTGCCCCCTCGTTAGCTCCAGAGCAGCAGCGGCTCAGCAGTGTTCGGGGTCGTTAAGCTGGGGCAGTGCTTAGCCCACCCGCCAGCCATTTGTGTGCAGGTCACGCATGCTCTAGATGGAATAATTCTTCTCAAATGCCTGTAATTTTCAACGCTTATGTACCTAAGTCCAGCACGTAATAAGTGGTCAGCACAGTGCCAGGACTTCAGGAGCTGTGTTGCAGGACAAAGGCCGGGATCCCACTTTCCTCTCTACCCATTTCTTTGATCCATCCATTTATGCTCTGCCGTGGGATCTGTGTTTGAGCACCGAGTTTTTGAACCTGCTCACCTCCTCTTCACCAAATCAAAGCATTTAGCTGATGCTGATAAGTGTACCGGTGTATCCACATATTCACAACAAAGTTCATGCATCTCGGCTCATACTACTGTCTTAGCTTACAATAGTTTGGCTCTCATGTTCAAAGAAGTGTAAATGCCAAATAATAAAAAATATTAGATGATTCCTGTAAGCCTATGTGTACACTAATATTCCTATTAGGCTACAAAACACATTATTAAGCACAGAAAGACTATTGCGCTAATGCTGCTTATAAAAGCAGCCGGAGTTTTAGTACTCAGAAAGCTGCTTATCTGTTCCAGCGGACTAAGAAGACTCAAATGCCTTTCAATTATTAAAAGGGCTGAATTATGTCTCGGACTGAACTTGGAAGTCAGAGGAGCCACAGACCTCTCTGAGAACACTGAAAGTAAGGTCCTTTAAACCCAAGCTCAACTTCTCAGAAAGAGCATGCGGCTTCAGGAGGGATCCCTTGTTTGTTTGTTTGTTTTCAGCTGAACTTACTTCCAAGTGATTCGCATTAACATGCTTTACAGGCTTGGGCTTTCCAGTCCTTCAAGGAAAGCCGCAGCCTGCAGGACTGTGCCGTCCCCGGTGAGAACGGGTGGGCATGCAGGGAGGGACTCGGTGCCCAGCCCTGCGTGTGCCGGCTGGTCCCACTCCCTCCCACCATCATGCCACCAAGCAGCCTTTTATAAGGGACGTTGTTGTCACCCGAAAATTTGGAGACCGGGAGGCTCAATCTGCTTATTCAGTACAACCTAATGCAGCATGGTGATGCTGAGAGGTCTCTGCATCTCAAAGCCAGTCATTCCACTTGCAAGCTGCTAAAGCTTTGTAAATGGAGTTTTTCTTTGTGGAGCACCAGCCCTGGGTAAAAGCCAAGGTCCCGAAGGCTAAAGGACGATCGGGAAATACAGCAGACCTACCAGGATACTGGATATATTTTCTGTTTGCAGATTTATGCGTCTGTCCTGGCATGTGGTTTTTGTCATGCATACAGCTTGAGCGCTGTGTTCGACACTTTAAATCAAGGAACAAAGGACTAAAACAGTAGAGGGAATTAAATTGAATTGAGTTAATTTGTTTATCCTGCAAATCAACATCTGCTCAGACCAATTTCTTTCAGCTCTGAAGTTGTCATAATGGAATATTTTGCCTTCTGCTCAGTCTAATTATAGACGCACGAGCGAAAAGCTCTGAATTTTGCTCACAGCCATCAGTGGGAGCTTCGCTGCTGCACTCTGAGCTGGCAGGGTTAAACCAAGCTGTGTTTAAAAGGCTCTTCTTCAGGAAGGTGTTTTCCTCAGTGAGTTGCGTGACGGTACCTATCTAAGGGGATGATTTTGCACTGAATTCATTGTCTAGCTGCTCTTCAGCACTGATGAAAATCATCACAAAAGAAGACGCCAAATCCCAAAGGTTTGGGTCTGCTCAGGCTGGCCTGGGAGGAAGGCACTCGGTGGCACACAGCTCTCTATCATCATCGCCCTGCAGTGCCCAAGAGGAGATGGACTTGTGGCACAGCACACATGAAGCACCCCTCACCACGCAAGGCCCCAGAAAGGCTCATAACTCTGTAATATGCACCAAGAAAGCCTTTCCTCCATCCTCATGTGGAAGTGTGGCTCCTGCAGGATGGAGGTGCCCAGGCTGGGGCAACCGTGGGGCTGGTAGTTCCATGAAGCCCAGCACAAAGATGCCTGCAGGTTCGGTGGCATCAGCCTGGGGAGCCTGAGCCTGGTGCATCGTTGGCCACACACCTTTACCTGTGGCATGGATATGACCTTAGCAACTGTGGACATTGGGTTGCATTTCTGATCATCTTGAATGATATCCTTTTCCTGCCACCCCCATGAGAAGTCTAGGTGTCCCATGCCATAATGATAAAGGACTGTGGTTTAATCCTTTCAGGTTTCATCCATTTTCTTGGAAATACGAGGCATCCTCTCTTCGAGAGATCTCTGAAAGCAGAGGGGTATTTTCAGCTGCTCATGGTCCTGATGGAAATGATATGGCTTTATTTGCAACCTCGGTGCAAAACCTGGTTGGATGCAAGCAAATACAGCTCCGTTGATGTCAGGGAAGGGTCTATGTTGACTTATACTACACAGGAAGATAGCATCGCTTTTCTTTGCCTAGATTGTTTTGACACAGCTCCTGAAGCAAAAGGTCCAGCTTACAAGGAGCTGTCAACACTGATCTCCAGATCTGCTGTTGAGGAAAAGGAACACTCACAGGGTTTCCAGGACTTCTGACCACAGAGCCAACCAGAAAAAGGACACCGGGATGGAAGTGTGCAGAGAAATTGCTCTTCCCTCCCTCCAGTGCCATACCTGTGTCTAAGCTCCCCCAGGGACCTTTTTTGGTGAGGAAAGTGTCTCCAGTATCTGTCGGTGGCTGCCCCTGGTGAGGCCCTGCCCTGCGGCTCCTTGAGATGTTGTCTGCCGGCCTTACCACCCTACTGCTTCTGCTGCTGCTTATCAGCAGCCCTGGCTTGAGGCTACCCCAGTAATTCTCAGTTTCAATGCATGGCCATTATTTCCTCTGTAGAGTCGCAGAGTTGGGTCAAACAACAAGCTTTTCCCAACATTTAATATTCACAGCTGTGAGTTGCAAACTAATTAACTCCCCTATCTAAAGTCATCTTCAGCACACCAACTGGGTGTTCTTTAAGTCAGGCTCATTTTAAAAAAGAGCATGTCATTAGCAGTATTGAGCCTCACACATTTAGGATTTTCTCGGAGAGGCTTGGGGAGATGGAGAGTTTTTCCCCTTCAGTCCCAGTCTTCAGATTTGGGTGCTTTTCTCTCCATTAGAAATATGCCCTGGAAAATGCAGCTGCTGAAAGCAATCCCTGTGCTTGGGTCTGTATTGGCGTGCACACAGGATCAGTCAGGATGGTTGTTTAACTTCTCTCCATGGATAAGTTTTGTTGCCTACAGCACCTTCCTCACCTGCTGTCTCTGGATGCTCTGTCAGAGTGGTTGCCTCAGACACCCCACGGATCTCAGCCCTGGACATGACATATTGGATCAGAACTTACAGCAAAAGTTTAATATTGCCGTTTAAGTATAAAGACAGTATTTAAAAATACATCCTCTGGAAATCAGCCTACCCATTGACAGGAGGTAGCTCAGTTGCAGGTTTGTCCTCCAGAATCCCTGGCGAGGCAAAAGTCCCTCAGTGGGGGCAATTGCAGGACCGGTGCAGATGTTCCCTATAAAATGGGGAATGAACAGCTGGAGTGAAGTTAGTGCTGCAGTCAGCTATTGAGACACTGCCTAGCAAATAGGTGCAAGAGACCTGGGATGAAGGGACATGGTAACCATCCTTGTTCCTCTAAATACTGGAAAACATCTGCATTTCTCTGAGTGGTACCTGGCTGGTCTGTTCAGTTGGATTTTAGGTTCTAATGAATGACGAAAGGGGGTGTGAAGCAGAACAGGAATGTGCCTGGTGAAACCCTGGCCTGCATAAGTCCATCCACTAGTGTTGGTAGGGCAAGGATTTGACTCTCTGCCAGCTGCCCTGTGGCTGTAATCCTGTGAAAGCAGTGTGGCAGGGGCTGGACGTAACTGCCATGTCCCAAACATCTGCAGGGCCTTCTCTGCAAGGGGAGCAGCTTTTCTCCAAGCTGAAAGGCTTGGAAAATGAAGGTAGCACTTAAGCAATATCTTCTCCTGGAGACCGAGCAGGAATTTGGAGCACTTGAATAGTCCATGCCCAAAGAATCTTTTCCAGGTCTGACCCTGAGCCTGGTGCATGCTGAGACAGGACTATGCGAATTCGTAATCAGGGCTGTAGACATGATTTAAGACCCTATAATATGTATCTCACTATCACATCTCGGTGCTTTGAATCGAGGAGCTCCAAGTATTGTATTTTCATGCATATAGCCTGCCTCTCAGATAACTCACACCACTGTAAAAGAAATGTCCTTTGCAAACAAGTACTTAGCTAATCTGCATCCTCAGATAACCCAGGGGTCATCTCAGAGTATCAGTTATGTATGTGAAACCATGGGTATAGGGTGGCAAGCAGCCGTCCCCTCCTTTCTCCAAGCCTCTACCGTCCGTTCCTGCTGCCACCTCCTTCCCACGAGAGAGGCGTTTTCTGCAGTCCCCATCTCCCTCGCCAATGTGAGATGGGCCAACAGGGCCAACAGCATCTCGTGCTGCTCACACTTACCCTCTGGTTCAGTGTTGTTTCTACGTGGAACTTCTGATGCTGGCACCAAGCACTGACCGCTTGGTGGGCTCCAGGGGACAGTCAGAGCAGTGGCAGCCGCAGGCTGGAAAGATGGGGGAAAGTCACAGGTTTGGCCCTAAAACTGCGCTGAACAGCGAAATAACTAATTCTATCTCTAGCGCATGTACTGCCCTCTCAGAGGTAGCTCTATCCAGATGATCTTTCTGCATCTTGTTTTCTTATTCCCAACTCGGAGCGCAGACAGTAAAGCCTCCCTGATGCAAATTTCCACTCTAGCCTGCAGAAGCTTGGCAGAGGAGCTGAGCATTTACAGGGATGCTTGCTGCAGCCGAGCGCCTAAAATTAGACTTTTGATGACACAGCCAGCACCCAAGAGGTGACCTGATTTTCAGAAGTGGAGGGAAATTTCAAAGCCTGGTCCGTGGATGGCTCGATACTCCACGGAAGCAGCTGAGTCTGCAGCAGCTCTGAATCGGCTGCTTAAACCCTGGTTTGCACCAGTCAGGCAGCTCGGCACCACAGAAAGACACCATGCAAGTAAAACCCAACTGCCCTCATTAAGGGACTTACCTGCAGGGGGCTTTCATCTGTGGCAAATTTATTAGCTCACCTTGCCTCCTCCAAACTCTTCTCTCTCGCAAAAATGTCTGATCATCCCTTTCAAGTTCTGCAGTCGAGCAACTTTGCACATGCATTTATTCAGCTGGTGAGGTAACAGCATTGCGTATTTGCAAACATCAGCTCAGGGGCACAGAAAGTTGCCAGGCTATGGGGTTTATTTAAAAGCATAAATATATTTCATGGCTTTAAAATGAGCCAAAGAAACAGCTAGCTTGCCAGCCAGCAGCGGCAATGCTGCTAGGTGTTCACAAGGCCAGCCAGGTTCGGCAAGACAGTGACACAGAGAACGTCTTTTATAACAAAACCTGTGAGCGTATCAGCCCCTTTGCACATGCTGCACCTCGAGGCCTGTGTTTGGTTTTGACCAAGGTCATCAAGTGAATTCTATCCTCATTGCAGGGTTTGTTAGAAAGGTCTTTGAAAGCACATGGGATTGTGAAACACTCTTTTACTACACCTAATGCATTGCAAATAACAGTGAAAAAACTGACAGCAGGCTGGAATGCCGAGAAAATTGCTTCGATAAACTAAAGTGTTTAAAATAAACTTTAATGTTGTTGATTTTAACCCATGTTGGGAAGCTGAAGCAATAAGCATTCTTTCTAGAGTAAATTAATTCAGCTCCAAGTCTCTGTAAAATTGAAAAAACAACACAGGGAGCAAGAATTAATCTGTGAAAACTTAGAGATGTACAAGACATCTCAGAAGAAAACAAACACAGGCTAGGCATCCCTTAAAACCTGCTTTGGTTTTATTATTTTCTTTCACAGAGGAATAAGAGCATCCTAGCTAGCACCGTGTGCCCCAGGTCGAGAAGGTACTGGGTGGAGGATGCAGGCAGTTGAAGCACACTGTCCCTCACCAGCGCTGACCTCATGTAAGGCCTGGGCCAGGCAGCACCAGTGGGCCATCACCTGCACTGGGGCTGAGCTGGGACCCTTCCAGGCAATGTGTTTTAGAAGACATCTCATTTGGTTTCCATTACAAAGCCTCCTCCATATATTTGGTAGCTCCTGTATTGCCACATGGAGACGGCATCCCGTGATTCGGTCTCAGAAACCAAGCTGACACAAGTCTGTTCACCACCGGGCAAGGGCAGCAGGGAAGGGGGAACCCTGTGATCACATCAAATTGTCTGTTAATGCTGTGAAACAAGAAATCAGCACTTGCTGAAGCAATGTCTGGAGAGAGCTTATAAGTCTCTGGCCCCTACCTCATCCCAAGCTTAGGGGTGTGGAGGTTGTCTTTGAACCACTACAAGCTGGGAGGAACAGTGACAATCATCTCCTGCAGGCAAATGTGCCCAGAGCCATCAAAAAACATCATTTGCATTTCTCCCATCCACAGAGACAGGGGAGTGTTTGCAGCCCAAGGGAGCGGGCACTGCCCTCCTGGACTTCCTCCAGCAGAGACGTCTGCCTCAGGGAGGTGGCATCACCATGGGCAGCTGCTCCATGGACTTGTGGCTGATGGATGCGCCGCACCAGCATGGTTCCCAGAGGGTCAGGCCCATCGCATACCAGTCCTGCTGAGCAGGCTGGTGTGGCAGCCAGACCCATCCCTGGGTACAGGGGCATCCCCTGTGCCAGCTGCCTGTGTCCTCTGGATCAGCCCTCTTGCCCCACAGGTTGGCACTGATGGAAGCTGCCAGAGCTTCTCCAGCCATCTCTGTTTCTTGTCGAGGCAGCTGGTTGCTTGCCTCCAGAGAACAGAGCAGAACATATTACTCTCTCCAAGGAGTTTTTCCGCTTCTCCCCCTTCCTCTGAACCAGTCCCTCCGTTCTGCCTGTGCAGGTCCCATTTCTGCTCAGGGATTGTGTCGGTTCCATCCATCTCTATTCTATGTCAGTCCAAGCAGAAACACAACATTTTAACAGCCAGAGAAACCCTGTTGACAGCCCAGGAGAGTTGGGAAATGTTACCTCCTGCCCAGCCCATGCCACAGAGCTGGGCTGGGACTGGGGTCTTTGAACTGACCCCAGATTTGAGGCTCTAACGCCCCATCCTGCCCCATGTCCAAATCTCCTTGCGTGGGCCCTGAACTGAGCAGAGGGACAGGTTTGTAAAGGCAGATTTGTAAAGGCTGCTTGCTTGATTCTTTTTCCTGGAAATCTCCCAGCCAGCTGCTGCTGTGGCCTCGTCATGTTTGGCTCACGAGGTCTGATAGGATCACAGCCCGAGATAGCACAACCGCAGGCCAAAATGACTGGTGTCATCTGCTCCTCACTGGTAGGAACGAGCCCCCGAGGACCCAACGGTGACAGGTATATAGGGTCCCTCTTCAGGGTCCTCCTGTCCACAGCACCCTTCTCTGCAGAGAAGACGTTACCGATACATCTTCTAGGTCCCTCCTTTTAAAGAAGCACAAAATAATGCTGCATTTTTCTCCAGGCTTTGATAGAGATTGTTACGCAAAGCAGCTGCTTAACCCCTGAGGGCTCTGTGCTCTCCTTTTGGCTCTGAATCTCAGGATGCGGAAGCAAGATAAAAACAAAAATCTCTTGGTGAAAGAGCTCTTCTGGACTCAGGGACAGGGGACCCACGGTGGGAGTGCAGGACCCCCAGCTCCAGCCCCACCTTGCCATGGGCAGTGCAGTGGTGTCATCCCCTTTTGTGACTTGATCTCTCCCTGCCGCAACCACTCCACTTTCCCACAGCAGCTGAGGCTTTGATGCTTTGCTTTTTGCACATGCCGACATACCTCCTCTGGGAATTAAATCCTACCTCAGGTCCAAATCTTTAATGATATGTAGCAATATGCACCATTTCTGAAAGTCTATTGGAATTGCAAAAGCCCCTGGTGCTGGATTACAGAGATCTTAGAGGGGTAAATAATAATAATACCACAAAACCTCGAACGAACCAGTTTAGGGTAATGACTGTTCCTTGGGTGGTCACTGCAGGCTGGGCCCCATGTGACAACATCCCCCCGTCCTGCCCCATCCCGGTGTGTGCTGGTGGCCGTGGCATGTCCCACGTTAGGAGCCAAGGAGCCAATTGTGGGCCAAAAATGGCAAAGCACGGCATGAAAAAAAAGGGTGTGATTTGGCCCTGCAGATGTATTTTTAGACTTTCTATTTTGGACTACTCATCTCTAGCATAACATCTGTTGGATCATTTTATAGCTGTGATTGTTTACTGGTGACCGGCTGACACCGTCACTGCAGGGATTTGATAATAGTATTTTTTCTGCGTATCTGCAGACACATGCTACTGGAAGGCAGCGGGGACGGGTAACAGAGCTGTGTTTAAACACCACGGCAAAGGGAATACATTTGGAAATCAATCATTTTCTTGCTACTTGTAGGACCGTGAACTGTAAAAGACAAAAGAAGCAAGCTCTAGGCTAATGTTTGCTATTCAGAGATTATCTTGAATTTGACCCTTCTGCTCAATTTACTGTGTAGAAGCTGCTGAAATGGTCATGTCCAAATGCTGCAGAGTCAATTAATCTGGGCTTTGCAGTTGCAAGTCTGTCCAGGGACTCCATGGTTTCTGCACTGTCAGTTCCTGTGAGAGCCTTATCTGCAGGGCACATCAGACAAAGGAGAGTGAGGGGTTTTTAAATGATAAAATTGTGGTTTATTCCAACAAAAAAGGAGCAAGATGGAGGGAGAGAGGCAGAGAGGATGGGAGATTTCCATGAGAGGAGAATCAATCCAGGCAGAATTTCCAGCAAGGCACATTTAGACACGGCGCGTAATGGAGATTACATTGATTTTCCTCCATTTACTGTAAGGTAACTGCGAGTGAAACTGTAACAGGAAACTTAGAAATGCTCTTCACAGAAGCTATATTTAGGCAGACACACTGACATGATACCACTGAATAAAATAAACATGCAGGAGACAACCAGCCCTGAGAGACTTTCAGCTCCATCCGCATGACATGCAGCAAGGGGAGTGCGTTATTCCCAAGCCATCTATGCAACCTTTACTGTAGAAACCTACAGAAAGCCAGCAGGCTGCTGGGCAGTAGCCTGGGTAAAGTGGGGGCATCTCACTTAAAGGCAAGGGTTTTTCCCTTCCCTGCTTAAACATGACCCCTACTAGCTGGTGGGAGCGCAGCTCCTTGGGCTGCTCTTCCCTTTTATATAACAGGATAATTTATGGCTTGTTGTCAATTGAAAGAGCAACAATTTGTTTGCTGTGCAGGCTGGAAGAGATGAGTTTCCTCAGAAGTCCATGTGATTACTGGAATTAGGGGGCAGCTGCTTCCTTAAAGCCTCTGGCATCGTCTCCCGCGTGAAGTTAAGCCATGCAGCAGGTCCAGCTGCCCAGTCTCGGTGATGCCATCGCAGCGTGCGCAGGGGCCTGATTTTCCAAAGGGCACCCAAAGCTTTGTCCAGTTGCCTGTTCTGAAGTCCCTATTGCTCCTTTCCCACTGGCAAGGGACACCTTCCCTGAAAATGATGGCTCCCAAAGTCCTAGGGAAAGAGAGCAACCCTGAGCCCTGGGGCTCTGCTTGCTTTTTAGGTCCTGCAAGGGTCTTTCCAGAGCAGGCATGGACAAGTCACTTAACTCCTCTGTAAGTGGGAGCGATGATGCTTTCCCTCCTCACAGTCTGCACGTGACACATGCTATGTAAATATTTAGTATTTGAGCCAATTAATGCTTGCGGAGCGGCACAAGTGAGTATCAAATCTGCAAACATTACGTCCAGGAATGCAGCAGTGAATACTGTTTATTTTTAGGAGCTAAGTGCACACCTTCTCCCCTTGGCTGCAAAGGGTGCTCTGTGATGGGAGGGGAAAGTGTAAATCTCTGAACGCTGTCCCACATCTCAGCTCCTCGCACAGCATCCGCGTTGAAGTTAGCCTTGCAGGCATTAAGGACAAGATGGGGAATGACCTTCCCACTGGGCTGGAAGACCTCAGGGTGCCACCACCATTCCCCAAAAACTGGAGAAGACAGCGAGTTTTGGCAGGTAGCCGTGAAAATCTCTGCCCAGGCTCTGAAGAAATGGGTGCCAAGGCCAGACACCCTCAGAGACGAGAAAGCAAAGTCAGAGGCTGGTGTGGGGCTGGCGGTGTCTGCGGAGGAGGCACGGGGAGCTATGCCAGCTGGTCTTTGCCATGATCCATGCTTGAGGATCCCTCTTGGGCAGCTGGGGAATAAAGATAATCCACAGAAGCAGAGGGTATATTTCAGCCCAGGAAGGTGACCCGTGTAATCTACTCTTCGTTATCAAGCAAGCCCATTGTTTTCCATCTTCTGGTTTATACCAAGTGCCAAAATGATGGATTCCTTTGTGGGAATCAACCACGTGAAATCAAGCCCTTGTTTTTGCATACCTGGGGTTAAGTCACTTCTCTGTGCATTAAAGCAGGTTTTATCTATCTGCCCATCAGAAAATAAATTCACGACTCTTGACCCGGATTGATTGCCAGGCTGAGGGGTTGCACGAGCAATGCCTTGCTCCATTTCCTGCGCACACTTCACTTCTGGTTATATCAATCACACAAAACCGATCGCTAGGCCATTTCTTCTGCCAGGCAGAGGCAAAACCCTCTTGCTCCGTGGTTACAGACTGCAGAACACGCTCAGTGCTGAAGCCACAAGCTAAGATAAATATGTTGTGTAGGTATTTCAAACATTTGCAATGACTCAAAATCCAACTGTTTCCAGGACGAGTTTCTGGGTGAGTTTCACTTGTGACAGACAAGTGTTTGTAAGGCACCTCAAAGGCTTTTTATCCTGTGCATGGTCCATCTTTCAGATGACTACTGCAGTAAATCAGCACGAGATATCTACTATAAAAATCTGTCGCACGACAATTAGATGTGTTTGCCGGTGCCACTCATCCTTGTTATATTTAGCAACATGAGCCCCAGGTGGACCCGCGAGGGCTGACCCGCTGCAAGGGAGAGCGTGGATGATCTCACTGCCCTGCAGCCCGACGGGGCGGGAGGGGAGGAGGAGGCATCAGCAGAGGCCAAGGGGAACAAAGGATGTACGTCATTTTTCAGTTATTCAGCTGTCTTTTCAATGGTTTGATACAGGTCACAGGGAGGCCACTGGCCAAGGTGAAGAGACATCTCTGCCACCTCTCTGGGGAACGTTTCTCCACAGCATCAGTAGCTTCATCCAAGTGGTACCTGCTCATTAGGAGCCCATGTCCACAGGCAGCAGCTGGAAATCTTTAAATGGGAGAAGGAGCGTGGTCCAACGGTTGCACCCCCAAGAGATGATGTGATGGGGCGCAATGCTGGGGGAGGGAATTGAAGCCCAGAGAAGGGTGAAACGTGCGTGAGGAGTTGCGGACACAACACAAGCCGTCGAGTGCCATCTGCTGCTATCTGGAGATCATGTTAGCTCTGCGAAGGGCACGACACTTAGGGGTCTGCCTAATATGGAAGGAAAAGCAGGAATGAGTTCAGTGGTGCTGCATCTGCTCTCTCAGGCTAAGGACAAGCACGGAAGGGGTCTGGAAACTGTATAGATCCACCAGCTGGCTCAGCACAGCCCCGACGCAGAGCGCAGCCATGCCACTGCGCTGGGGAGGAAAGTCTTTCCCAGTGCTGTTTTTCTTGCCACCAAACGTTAATCAAGTGGTGTGAGGTCCTTGCAGACAGGCAACTGCTGCCCTTTCTCCTCCTGCCGCAGAGCTCTCTGAGGTGATGCTTTTCACTGCTGCAGGGATGTCTGGTTTTCACGGCCCTCGCTGCCACCGTGCGGGGCCTCCAGCAGCGGAGTGGGCAGAGCAAGGCTGGCAAATCACTCACAGGAGCAAAGGAGCAGCTGTAGCTCCCAAAATACAGTTGTGCTGTTTCTGTCCCAGTGGGCCAAACCCAGAATCCATGCAGAGCAACTGGGAAGGTGTTTGGGCAACTTTCGCTGCTTGCTCAACCCTGCCTTGTCTTCTCTGGATGGATGGAGCTGCCACACCAGGATAGCACCTGTGGGCCACCAAGGGAACTTCACTGCAAAGAGGGTGTGCAACACATGGTTGCCTGCCCTCCTCTCCCACAGCCCACAGCACCCCAAATCACGCCTTAATCATGGCAGGGCTTTGCCAGAAGACAGAGAATACAGCCTGCAGCAGCACCACAGCACAAATCCCCTTGCCCATGCCTGACTGAAGGAAATGCAACCCCTTCCCCTGACTCCCTCCTTCCCGTGTCCATAGATGCAAAGCGAGGTCCAGCTCTGGTGTCCATGCCTGGTCTCGGTGTATGGTGGGCTGTACATCCAGGGCTGAGGTTGCCAAATTACTTTACTCTCAGGCAATGCCAGACCTGCAATTTTTGGACAAGTGTGCCAGTGATTATTTCATTACAGAATTGCGGGATTTTGGCCCCTCCTGTCATTTCCTTAAGAAGGACTGACTCGGTTAGGAGGGCAGGTTCGTTTCTCAGTGCTGCAACAGCTGCAGTTAAATCCACTTCCCATCCCTGCCACGCAGCTGAGCAACTTGTTCACAGCCCTACCCTGATCACCCGGCTGTGATACCATAACCTGCTCCATGCAATACTCAGCACTGAAAACGCTCATTTCTTTGAAATATGGATGTATTACAGAAATGATGAGAGTTTCTGGGTGGAAGATGATTTTGGTTTCCCCTTCTGCAGTGCAAAACCCTTTCTTCCTCACGGAGAGGTAAAGAAAACAGTAAAATTGCCTTTATTTTTCACCTAGATGGGTCTTTGGGTGTTGTGAGCTACTTCACAGTGCCATTTCTCTGACCCCACCGGCAGCAGGACAGGTCTGGGCAGAGTCTGTCCCCTGGGTCAGGGGTGGTGGAGCAGTGCTGGGGCTCGGTACGGAGGCAGGGTTGGAGGAACCGGCACGTGCAGCCGCTGCCAGCAGCACCTGCTCCAGTGTGAGTCAACCACAGAGCGGGAGGCTCTTGAGAGAGCCTAAGAAGGAAAGCAGATATTTAAGAAATTAGTCACAAACATAATGGCTTAATCAAGAGCCTGTTGGAGGCAGCTGGGCTCTATTTCACCAGAAGCTGCTGTGACCACCTGGGCCGAGACTCAGGGGTGAGAGGTCCTGTTCAAGAGCGCGGCTGGCTCTCGGCGTCCCTGCATCTCTTCATGCTTCGTCCCTGGCTGGCACCAGGGAAGCCCTCCTGCCATGTACCCGCCAGTGCGGCAAGTCTGTGACCCAGCCCAGAAAACTGATACAGCTGGAAAATAACACAGGTAAGGAGGAAAAAAAAAAAACAATGCATTTTCACCATGGCCAAATCCGATCTTTGCTGCTGTCCTCACCAGAACCTGGTACCCTCCTGCAAGCATGGCCAAGAGGATGGAGAACGGCAGGAGCAAGTTGCTGGGATGGAGGGATGGGAAGGGGTGGTCTGGCTGAAATTCAGTGTGGCTGGAGCTAATGAGCCCAGAGATGCGTCAGTGGCCTGGGCCGGTACATCTGGGCAGGGTGACACACCACCCCGTTCGGCGCTGGTAGCTGGACCACCATGCTGAGCCATGCAGGCATCACCTTCAAGCCTTCAAAGCCTCCACAAGAGGTGATGCGGTGATGGCCTCCCCTCCGTCGCACTGCCTGATGCTCCTTTAGCTGTTGCTGTTTATCATAACTGCAGGTCATATATGTATTTATAGTCACAACCTGGATATCACTACAGTACATACCAAGGGAACTGAGGGATGAGATGCTGAAAAGCGTTTGCACAATTTTGCTGGTCACACTTGGCGACTGATTTGGTCTTCAGTGCAAAATGGACATCAAAGGTAGACCAAGTTCATCTCCCAAACAAGAGAATAAGGATTATTGCATGAACAAAGAAAATTCAGACTGAATCATCTGAACATAAGAATTCAGAGGCTGAAACTACCTTGTGCTAATAGCTGTCTGTTGAATTTCAAGTATTGGCTGGAATATATCCTACTCATAGACAGGAACAGAGGGCACATTGCTATTAGTGTATTTTGTTGAAACATTTCTGCTGAAACATTCTTGCTAGCAGAAACAGAAATTTTTACATAAAAAACCAAATTTCTCTATTCCATAAAAGAAATCCAGGTTTCCCTGAGGAAAGCCAAAATGCTTCAATGCAGCTAAGACTTCATTTTGTCAAGAAAAATAGCTCAGCTGGAAAAGGGGAAGAAGAAATAAGGAGAGGATTTTCTCAGTCCGCTCTAGCCATTAGCCACTTCCTTGCTTGGTGTCTTGGTTTCATGACCTCTTATAAAAGGTTAAGCTACAGGACAGGGAATAGTCCCTGTACAATGAAGTTGTTATTTTTTCTGTCTCTACAAAATGCCTCAATAAATGTTTGGTACAATGCAAGAAGCTCTGATAAGAGATATTGCCAGTAAATTCCCAGCTGCATTAGGATGTAAACATAAAAGACAAGCGCGACCAAAAACTGAAAAAAAAAAAAAAGTAACAATTTATGTTAAGAGCATTCAGGACGGAGAAAGCAGTTGCTATAAACAAAGCCAGAGGTTTGAATTAGATCTTTCCTTTGGTTAGCCCACCTACTTCAATCTGGCTCAGGAACTGGAGGTAGAATCTGACTTTTTCAGTGCATAACTGTCATTTGCATATCAGGTCTATGAAAATGTGCTGTCAAACTTAAATTGTTACTTCTCATCTGTTGCCTGAATGTGAACCCTTTGCATAAAGAAGTTAGACCACATGGCCACATTTTCCTTACAGTAAAACAAACGAGAGCAAAGAGGGAATAAAAGCCACCAGCAAAACCCACTCCTTCTGTTTAAAATTATAGATGTAAGCAAAGAGCCCAGGCAGCAGCCCATATTAGGCAAAGTGCACTCTTTTCTTGTAAAAGTTTGAAGAATTGAAGGTCTGCTGTCCCCACTTACAATCGTCAGCGCGCTTGTGTACTGCAAATGAAAACAAGAGAAGATGCGAGGATACCAAAGGAGGGACTTTAAACTCCTCGCTGTAGAGAATGAGGGGTGGAGGGGGTGATGAGATGTGCACAGAGGGAAATCCTGGGGTCACCCCAGCTTTGGCTCAGTCCCCACAGCCGAGACGGGGTTGGCATCACTGCTGCACCCGCTCTGCAGCTAAGGGGGGACCTTTTGGCTCTGTTGTGATGACAAAATCAAAGCTCGTTTCAGCTCCAAGAGCCTCACCGTACGTGACACTGCTGGGCAGCCTAGCGAGGACATCACCAGTAATCAAACCTGTTCGAAGCACGATGTAACGCTATACCTGGGTCAGGCTCCCAGGTATGATTTCTGCCAGCTCTGCAGCTGCAAACGTGCTTTCTGGTATCTGGTCTCTCTCAAGCTTCAGGGATTAGATTGGTTTATGAACCTGCTTATATTAAAAGCAAACAATTTATCACGGCAGACTTTCCGTGGAGTCGCCTCGCTGTTGTTCCTCTGGTTTCACAGCTACCTGCCCCCGAGAGCTCGAACCTCGACCCATGGCTTCTGCGAGCAGTGCAGCCTGTGGTGGCTCCGTGGGTACCTCTCCCTCCTTCTGCCCCCAAGGCACACCTCAAATCTGGCATCTTTAACCTGTCTTTTTACTTTTCCTGTAATTCTTCCTGCAAGGTGGCTTTCATCACAAACATTGCATAACGGGCGCTGGTGCATAACGTGAACGAGAGTGGTTCTCTCTCTGTCCTTTACACACACTTTTCTTCTTTATATGCCATGGCTTTTGGGCTTGTTATACCACGACCAAAAAGGTGTATTTTTTTCCAGACAGACTCCACATACCATACAATGTGTTTAAAATTGCTGCATCAACAAATAAAAGTAAACAACCTTCCTCTCGTCTGTGAGATGATGAAAAACATAAATTATGTAGTCTTTAAACAAATGGTAAAGAGTTTCCTTATTAGGCTTCAGGGTCCTGTGTGTGTATATGCCCCTTGTAAAATCCTTGTCATTCCTGGGTCTGTAGGTCTGTATAATGTTCTTGGCAGATTCAACTGAGTGGTCAGCATACCGTGCCTGGGCTGGGGGATTTGACACAGACACACACACACATGCAGATAGATATATTTATGAACCACAGTGAAAAAGTTAAAATCTCTGCTGATTCTTTTGCAGAAATTTTCCTGAGGGTGAAAGCTTGCCTTGCTTTCAGTAGATTTCCTCTTCCATTTCCCATCTGTAGCGTTTTCTGCATTTCTCAGCTTGCATAGAAATGTCTCCTATGTTCAACCTCTTGCTTTAGCAGGTAAGAAAGATGCAGGCTGGGGACACAACATTGTCCTTCCCAGCCAAGCATGCTCCAGTCCACCTCCACGTCCCTCAAACAAAGGACCTGGTGCCATCATGACCCACTGCCCTTCCCTGCCAACCACCTTCTCCTGGGCCAGAGCCACCAAGGCACCTGAAAACCAAGGAAGACCTTGGTTGAAAATTCAAAAAGGACACTGAAAACACTGAAGGAAAATGTATCGGCAGCTTTGCTCAGTCTCTCTGTGGCAAGCTGGGCTGTAGCAGACATCTGACTGAGCTTCCCAGGAGCACTGGGTGGGAAGAGCCATGAGGTGCTGTGCTTGCTGCCCCAGGCTGGCAGTGCTGCCCACGGGAAGGGGACCAGGGCAGCCCACCGCATCCCTGCAGGAAAGGGCTCCTTTGGAACGGGACGTCGCTGTGACCATCAGCTACCCGAGAACGCCTGCGAGTAAGAGAGTCACAGCGCCGGCCTTCCCTACATAAATAATTTTGCTTAAATAAATAGCATCTAGTTAATTGTACTTGTTATGGGAAATATCTTGAATAAGGCAAATACTGAGGTTATCAGAGAGATATGTCTTATCTAAGGCAAATGGCAATTTTTAGGGGGGTCATCACTGTTGACTGATTAAACACGATCCTGATGGGATGTCTGGCATGTACTTATCCATAGAAATGCCTTACTTTTTCTGGGTAGCCTTTGAGAGCAAAACCCTGTCCTGGTCTCTTGCCCAACTTCTATTTCCCATGCAATTACCTGTTATCTCAAAGTAAATGTACAACAAAGGAGGAGAACCAACAAGAACTTTGGAAAATGGGGTGCTGAACCACAGCTAGGCCTCCAAGGATTACAGCAACATGAATTAGAAGTGTGCAGAACCAAACGTATTCGATATCTCACCATCCTGGCAATTCTCCATCTCCTTTCTGCACCAGCTTTTCACCCCATCACATTGCTGTGCCTAATTTGAAATGTAACTCACATTAAAACTAGCAAATCTTTGAAGTCGCTTTAACTGAGTCAGTGAACACCTATCCTAGGAGCAAGCCATGAAACTGCAGTCTCTGAAGATGATCTTTCTTTCCCCTCTTATTTCTCACGGTCAGGGAAGAAACTGTTCATATCTTTGAAACCATAAATAGGACTGGAAAACCAGGTACTGCACAGGCGAAACAGAAGGATTAAGGATGTCTTTAACTACGTTGTGACCTCAATTTTCTTGCCCCATTCTAACAATTGCTCTTTGCAGTAGCTGAGCAATTTACCAGCATTGAGGAGTCCATCAGCATGACTCCAAGAGACCTGGTGTCATTACCTCTTTTTGGAAGCTGGAAAGTGGAAAAACTAGGAGATTAAGGTCAAAATTGCCATCTTCCCAATTACTAGGAGTGCTCAGCATGAGATTTTTCTGAATGGTCCATGTTTTCTAGCATCAAGCTGACTTTGTGGTTTGAACAGAAAGTCTTTGCACCGCCTGTGAGCGCTCAGACATCTGGAAATCTGAAGTCAAGTGTTAATCCAGTGCTTGTGCCCTTAGCTCACTACTGAAGCAATGCCAAGTTAATGGATATCTCCCACCCCTCTCCTCTCCTCCATCCCCCAGTGCACGTGTACACGCGTGCTCAGCAGACCCGTGAAGAAACAGGAGAGACAAGAGAGCAAATAATGAAATGATCGTTGATGTCCAGGGACTTCACCTTGGCTCTCCACCTCATATGGAAGGCACTCAGGTGCTATAAAGCATGGTGGCAATGTATCACGGTAAAATAAATGAATGTCCCATTCTGGGCACATGAAAAAATGAGGAATACACTAAAAAATTACATGTGAGTAATTTGCTGCAACTTGCATGATGGGAGGTGCAGGGGAAGAAACAGTTTGTCCAGCCTGGTGTTCAAACACCCTCCTCAGACTACTTCCTCTGCCTCATCTAACTCACAACCTGATTTCTTCAGCAGACACTGAAAAAGCTCCCCAGAGCCCTGTGTGCTCCCATCAAGCCCCCAGCCCCTCCTGGAGCCCCAAGACTGAGAGGCTGGAGGGAAGTGGCATGCAGGACTGGAGACAAGAGTCTCCCACCTTGTCTTGCAATCAACCAAGCCTCCAGCCGGCTGGATTTGACTTGTGTCCAGAAGCAGAGGAGAAGGAAATCCCTTCTGTCACCAGTACTGGGCAGGGTTTTCCCCTTGCACCCCACCTGGCTGCCCAGCCCCGGGCTGTGGGAGAAACCAGGGAGCAAAGGAGATGGACACCAGGTTGTCTACCAGCGCATAGGGATAGTGGCCGTGTGGGAGACAACCCAGCTGTGTGCTGAATAAAGCCTTGGCCAGATGGCACGGGGTCTTGACTGAAACAGGTCTCTGAGTTTAGTTAAGGAGAAAGGAGTGCTACAAAAATGATCCGAGGGCTGGAGCACCTCTCCTATGAGGACAGGCTGAGAGAGTTGGGCTTGTTCAGCCTGGAGAAGAGAAGGCTGCGGGGAGACCTGATTGCAGCATTTCAGTACTTAAAGGGGACCTACAGGAAAGATGGGGACAATCTTTTTAGTAGAGACAGCAGTGACAGGATGAGGGGTAATGGTTTTAAACTAACACAGGGTAGGTTTAGGCTGGATATAAGGAAGAAATTCTTTACAGTGAGGGTGGTGAAACACTGGAATGGGTTGCCCAGAGAGGTAGTGGAGGCCCCATCCCTGGAAACATTCAAGACCAGGTTGGACA
>Ga0065711_1033717_pt1 | contig 24944 bp, 17 predicted proteins | sample Hoacrofraction12_FD_59098 | JGI IMG/M metagenome (GOLD analysis project Ga0065711, IMG submission 59098) | Hoatzin crop microbial communities from Cojedes, Venezuela - Epithelial fraction 12 v2 (version 2) | ecosystem: Host-associated > Birds > Digestive system > Esophagus > Crop | place...
AGGAATCCACTCACACAGCAACTCCCTGCAATGTACCATAGAGGACGGAACAGAGTGGAGACTCCGTGGCCCTGCTCCGTGATGATAAAGCAGGAAGAAATGGTTCTCTAAAACTGATAAGCAGCTCATCTGGCCCCCTGAGCCAACAGGTTTTCGAAACCTTGCCAAAGTGCTACCCTCTCGTGAACTTTGCTCGTTTTAATATCATTTTAATACCAAAACACACCTCCACCCGAAGGCTACCCGCCCCCGAGGTGTGACCACCCCTCTTCGAGTCTGCGCTCTCTATTTTTTGTAAACTATACCTTTAAACGTGAAGCGAGAGAATTTTACACCAATCATGAGGTCTGTATGACTACAGTCACTCAAACTCCACCTTAAAGATAGAAAGGATATAAAAATAGCCAGGGAAATGGGGGATTTTCGGAGAAGATAACACCATAGACTTTCAGAGAAGATGATCTTCGGAGGAAAAGAAGATAACACCATGAGCAAGTCAAGGGAAACTCCACCTCAGACTGCCTCCGACAACCAGGACTGGCCGACAGGCTGAGCCTTGCTTCTCCCCGACTTGGGACGCCTTGGGTGAGACTTAAACTAAGCATTTTTCTCGGGAATAGTTACTCCCTAATGTTTATAGCCAGGCTGTATTATTTATAATCTTTTCACGTGTTTTGCATTTGCACATGCTTTCTTGCAGACAGTCACTATCACCGGCAACTCAAAAAACCTATATACCTGTTGCACAAATAAAACTGCACTGTGTAAGTAGCCAGTTGTCACAGTTTCTCACTGAACACGACCGAATGCGGCCGTGCTAGTTCATGAGCACGACTGGACTGAAGGTGCAGACTGCTATTAGTGTATCCAGAATCGTGGTAGTTTAATATACATATTAAACGCGACTGGACTGGTAATGGCAAATTGGACATCACTCAGAATTTAAACCTAGCCGCACCCAGCCTCTCACTTTGGTGAAGAGCTTTAGAAAGCAAGGGGGTTTATTTTCTGCCAAATTAACATGACAATAGTGAAGCAAGTGATCTCCAAAATAGCAACACAATGTAGATCCAAGGGTGTTAGTCTAGAAAGTCTACAACAGAAGCCTTATCTTTGCCCTTCCACCCCTTTGTTGTTAAACCATGGTAGTTACTACATTACAGAATCTCAACTAATTGATTTATACGGACATACCTCATTTATAGATGCACCAGGAAAGGCCACAAAATAAACATCAACAGCTAAGGTTTTGGTGCAGCACAGAAAAGGATTTGACTAGATTCCAGACACCGTCAAAATATCATAACTTTTGTATTTATTGTTTTTATTCACCCCAAGACTTACAAAATCAATGGTGGTGTAACTTGTACTACTGAAAGGCAGATGGGAGAGGGATAACCCAGTCACTAACACTGCACAGCAACAATTTGGAGCAAGGACTAAAAAAAAAAAGGCACATCCAACTGAAAGAACCAAGTACAAATAGGTATAATACTGCTATTTAACCTCTTTTTTTTTTTCTGCGAGAGTCAATAGAAAGCAGAACTTTGTTTTTCAAAACAAAGTTTTGTTTGGTAGAAAACTAGGCACAGAAAGTTTGTGGAAGTGCAGGATCATTACAAATTAAATGATTACTGATGCATGAAATGCAACATAGCTGGAATCAGGTAAACAAAGCAGTAAGACAAGAAAAATCTGTCACAGTCTAGGCACCTTACGCCTGTAACTTTGTGAGAACCTGTTCTTTTCTCAGTGCAAAATGCTGTCAGTTATGAAATGAGCAATCTGTTCTCCTCAAAACAAAGGAAAACCCAAGGTCCAATTTGTGCAGCTTCAGCTTCTCCACACTGGAAGACAATTCAAAGCCATCTCAGCAGCAGCTTGAATTAACACGCTTCAAACCTGAGGATGCCATCTGCAGCCCTACATTTACATTTAACACTAAATTGTGCTCCTGGCAAACTTCATTCTCTGCCTACAAAGCCTCAGTCTCGTATACCAGCCATGATTCCTGCATCGCTCTTCAAGCACCCACATGTTCACTCCTAAACTAAAAGGACATCTGCTCTTGAACATTCAAAGAAAAAAGTGACACCAAATGAAAGATGCATCACAGTCCTTGACAACATAACACAAGATTTACAGCAAGTATAGTAGTGAACACACTAATAGTGCAAGGGGTCCCTAGAAAAACTCGTGCTGTTGTCGTTACAGTTTTCACTACAGCTGCTTTTTTCCAGCAGTACAGGGAACGCACATGGAGAAACACAAATATCACCTTTGTTTCGAAGTCACACAGCCAGAGGTGCTCTCTTTTCCAGAGCCCAAGAACCAATATGATGCTGCCTGCTGCAGTTCTGATGTGGACCAAAGCACTGAAGTGATCATTATTTTTGAGCAGAGCATGGCTGTGGGCTAGGGAATCTACAGGCTATGATGGGAACACACTGTCTTCGCAACTACCACTAAAACCACCCCACAGTATTTAAAATCATTCGTTTCTATCAACATCTACTACTAACTATATCTACTGTTTATAAAGTAGTTCTTTTAATCTTGGATTTAAAGTCTTGAGGATGCATAATTTGCATGCACAACAGCTTATTATGAATCTTCTTTCAAACACGAACAACTACAAAGTCACTTTGTACAACTTTCAAAGTTGAACAGCTCTAAAAAAAAGACAGAAATGCAGTTACTTGCAGCACAGCATCCCGTTATTTAGTACTGAGACACTCCCCTAGAGCTATTACACTGTTCATGGGTATTTCTGTGTCAATATGGATCAGTCCCTGCCAAGCGTAACTGATTTTCCATAGTATACTCTAAGTGTGGTCAAACAACTTAAGGCCTTAATCGGTATTTTAACAGATCGAAAGAAATACAAATGAGTAAAGGCATTTTAATGTTTGCCACCACCCAGTTTAGAAGCTTTCAGGACACATATGTTTAACTGCAGAGAGTTGATTAGGATCATAGCTGAGTGATTATTTATTGACATGTGCATAGAGGGATGGAAACAGAATGGGATAATTGGTTCCCTGCCAGAGTCACTGGCATTCATTACTCACCATTTTTTATTTTTGAACATCAACCCAAATATAATACTGTAGATGCCAGATAAGGCTTACATTCTGCGAAAGTGAAACTACATGCATAGCTTCACATATATGATAAATCCTTTTAACACTGGGCCAGCCTACTCCCAAAACCTCAGTTAGTCAGGGCCTCCATCTGCATATGTTACAGAGCAGATACATGCATTATTTTCAGTAATCCAAGCAGAAAAACAAGTTGGCATTTAATAAAAGCCGCAGCAGTTAGATGCATTTTAGGCACTTGGTATGAAGCAGTAATCACCACCTTTCTCACAGCCCAATATTGAAACGAGGGAAGAGCAAATGTTTGCTTTACTGAGAAGGGCAATATTCCAACAAATGAGAAGCAGAGCCACTAAATATTGACAGCGTGTGAGGATTCGCAATCAAAGCGGCATAAGGTCTCTGTCCCTGGTGAGACCTGAACTAAGCACCTTCACCTCCTAGGAGCGCTTGGTCTATCAGCTGAACTGGTGGTAATAATCCTGTCTAAGGTCTGCAAACAGAGATATCGTGCTCACAAGAGAGGATCACAAGAAGAAAGACGGCTTTAAAATTGCTCGGACTCCTCTGTTTCAACAAAGCTGCAAGTAGGGAAGGGTTGTGGGTCAGCTCCAGCAAGTCTACATGTTTTGATGGGCTTTGAAGCAGACCCTTAAGCACAGCTGCCGAGTTGTTAATATGCAAACCTTTAAATAAATTCAAAGAATGCCTTTGTGTCTCCTCTGCATGGCTGAATTCGTATCCAAAATTCAGCTGCTTATGTTTCATCTGTGAGCAGCATCAATGAAAGCAAGATAGCTCAGAAACACAAATTTTTCAATCTAAAAAGTAATCTACCAACTCCCCCTTTCCAAACCTTTTCTTGGGCAGCCTTCTCCCTTTACTGGAAATTGCCATACCTAAAAAGACACTTTGGCCCCTATATGTAAGCTAGAGTCATTCTCCACAGACTCTTTTTTAGCACTGTAATTTACCTTTAATAATTAATAGCAAAGAAATTCAAAAATAGAATCACAGTGTTTAGTGATGGGATTGATAATCACCTTTCCAGCTTTGTTAGAATTAAAGAAACTCTCTTCAAGACGTCCCCAGAAGCCTCTGTCCCCTCTTCTGCATTAGACTACATACACAAGTGTGAATACGCACAAGCACCCTAGAACCTTCGTGGCTGCAAAATGAAGATACAGAAGACCCTGCAGTGTTAAAAGTCAAAATAGGAGAGCGCAGACTGTTTGAATGACCAACAGCTACGTTATTTCAAGTTCTAAGCCCAAGAAACAGGGGGCAGGGGATATCGACCCTGAACTGTAAACCACAGACTTGTTCAAACAGTTTTGAATTTTGAGGAGGCAAAAGCTCCACATCTGCAGGAGGCCACCCGGCTTTGCAGGAGAGAGAGGGTTATTCCCAGCTTTGATTTCATAGCAGGGATCACTAGCTTGTGCGGAGAGTCTTTGTGCAGATTAATATCCTTCAATTCAAAGAGCAACCCCAAGAGCATCATTTGACTCAGCCTCTGATTTAGGATAAAATTTACAGCTTTGTATTTTTCACCACAGTAGAAAATACACATGGGAGGGATAGAATGCTTATAGAGTAGAGAAACCGGACAAAACCTGCTTTCAGAGTTCATCAGATTCCCAAAGCCAGCAGAGGCTTCCCAAAAGCACTTCCCTTCCTATTAAATTCAGAAATACTTCTGCGTATGCAAACAGACATCCGTAGTTCTCTGGCAAACAACAGTCTGTGCATGCCTACAGCCAAACATGGACATTTTAAGAGATTTAGCAGAAGGTGCTGGAGACAGTAGTAGTCAGCAATATATGCAAAGCTTTATCTGCATGACAAAACAGCACTAAGAGAAAGCAATTTAGCAGCTGACATTAACTTCCTTACTTTAATACCTCCAAGTTAAAAATCAATGGATTTTAATTGTTCAGTGCAAAGTAATGTCTAGTTCTGAACTGAAGCAAAAAACATTTCCATATTCTGTTAAAGAAAGCTCCACAAGTATTTACTGAGCATTGATCAAAATTTCTCATCAGTAAAACAAACCCAGCTTCAATTTCAACCTCCTATAATCTAAAACTTGAAAGTTTCCAACAGAACAATTAAGCAATGCTCCAAAAATCCAGTGAAAACTGTCACAGTCTTTTCCTGTCTTCCCAACTCTTCCAAGAAGTTCCTAGTTTATCAACCTTATTGTCACCATAACCACATCTCTAAGTAAATACGGTTCTGTCCAAGAGCTGCCAGCTGTTAAGACTCTTCGAAGCACAGAAGAAACAAAGAAGGATACACTTATTTAACAGCCAATTTATAAACTTATTTAAAAATTCAGTGGTGGGAAATTGTAATAGGGACATTAAACAAGGAAACCTCTAGATTCCTCATTAAAAAGAAGATGATAAAAAAAAAAAAATGTATCTGAAGGGGTTTTGCAACTAGAACCCTGAAACACCAACTTACAAGACGACAAATTACAGTCTTTTTAATTGCCTGGTATCACAGTGTCTTTTCAGTGTTTGGTTTTAAGAATACTGTCATAATGAGATGTCAGCATCTCACTGTGCATTTAACACAGCTGCTCAGCCCGTGTCCCAGGCAGAGCTTTGGCTCTTACTCCCCAAGAACCCTCCAAGGGCTGAGGACCATGAGCAAGAAACAGCACTCATCTGACAGAGCAGGTAAGAGCATCTCTGCCAGCGGATTTGCCATCCTGACAAGGATCTATCTGCACTAGGATGGAGATTACAGCTTCAGGTAAGGGAGAGATGGGAGGACAGGGGAAAGCGAGCCCAGCAAAGGGCCATCAGGATGGTCAGGACCAGAATGCTTGCCCTACAAGCAGGGGCCAAGGAAACTGGGCTTGCTTTGGATAACTCTGAATACCCCAGGCCACAGAAAAGGCAGGAATAAACATTACCAGTTCTCAGCTAGCCTAAAACATCCCCCCACACTGCGTTTTCCTCCCATTCATACCCTACTCCTGTCATATTTACAACCACCCGGTTTTCCTTCTGCCTCCTTCTTCTTGCCAGCCACCAGATCTAAGGACTCCCTGAAGTGGCTTTACAAAGTAATTCACTCTTGGGCCGTTTATCAGTATGACTGACATCCACCTCCCACCCAAACAGTGCTCAGAACAGAAGGTACAAAACCAGGGCAACTTTCAACACACATTCAGAAGAGAAACCTACTCAGCACTACCTTTGTTTCCCCATCCTATCTTCCACTGAGGAAAGGAATTTTCTGTCAAGTCTGGAAGAAATGCTTCTTGCAGCTAAGTCTTTGCAGGGAGAACTCTTAAAACATCTGTGGAGCAGCAAGTCACTGAGCAGACTAACAACAGCCCAGGTCCTCCTGTGGCTTCCTAAGGATTAAGAAGTCCTCACCTTCCTCCAGCTGGTATCAGGTGACTTCAGAAGGCACACAGAGCAGAGTATGGCCTGGGATGCTCTGAGAAAGAGGCACATGACCTTTTTTGGTTTTTTTACACCCACTTGTATAATGCCTGAGCTCAGCACAGTCTGTTTCTCTCACAGCTTGCTTTGCTCGCTCCCTCTTCCTCCTGAGCTTCTCAAGTTCCCTTGCACTTGGCAGCTTGCACTTCTTTGCTACTGTCCTTCAATTTCATCGCCCCTAAACAAGCCTAATAGTAAGTATTACTGGTAATTTCATGCAAGGATCACATCACACAAGCATTTGTCAGTTCTCAGAGGGAAACTCACTTGGTCAACGACCCACACTGAAGACAGTTTGTTCCATCCTCAAGTTCCAAGTGCTGCAGCTATGCTAACAGACTGCTGAGCTCAGCATTTTGCAACACAGCCGGTTCCCTTGCGCTCAAGGCCATGCTGAGCAGCTGTCCAGCTGCCTTACAGTCAGCTCGAAGCACAAACAGGCTCGGCTGGGCAAGTCCGCAGAAGATCAGCGCCACAAAAGCAAATGAAGTGTAACGCAGGAGGTCTGCTATCCACACCTACAGCCCTGTGTTAACAGGTTACCCACACACCAAGGCAGGCGTCATGGGCTGTAAAGAAGCAGCAAGACCTACACATTTATAGATCCTTATGCTAGCCAGGATCACATCTACACTAACACAGGGGATTTGTTCCCTTCTCTACCCAGACAGGTATGAAGTCCCCAGCATTGGGGCTAATGATGGGAAGGTCTCCAGTTTTGAGTAGAAGATGTGACATTGTCGCTGGGAAATCCATCATCTGAGAAGTCTCATCTTTTAAAGATGCTACTGAGGCCGACTCTGGTCTGGCAGTGGCCGTTACCTTGTAAGTGCTCAGAGACTAACCAGAGCCTCTCTACCCAGCCAGAGAGGAGCCTGTACAGCCTTGGCAATCAGCTGATCCAGACAAGAATAATCATGAACTGGGAGTTCATTCAGACTCAAAGGAAAGGAGTCTATCGATCTTGTGTTGTGTGTACAAGTCTACACCAGTACCTACACCTTTCCTCGCTAAAGCAGCAGGAGCTTAGAGCAGAGGCCTGGCCTGCCCTCAGGAACTTACTCTTACCCTGTTTAATGCATGCATTTCAAATACTATTAAGCATGTTTCCAAGGCTACTTGCAGTGCTTGGGGTTTACAGACTACTGGAGGCAGGTAGTCAAAGTCATATTTTGCAAATCATTAAATTTAATAAGATTGGTCCGAGCAGGCAGAGCAGCAGTACTAACAATCCTGTAATGGGAACTAAAAGTACCAGTGGAGCCATGCATGAACATAGAAGAGTGAACCACCATAGGCCAAATTGAGCCCTGATAGATTTGGGTGGACAGCCCATATCCACAATAGAAAACAGAAATCTACTTGCACAGAGAGTTTTCTTTAGACAAGTTTAAATCCATCAATGAACGAGCCTCCCTTTTTTCCTACAGGGGCTGCTAGGCTATTTTAAGAAGTGAACAAATGCAAAAATAAGTTTAAAATATAGTGCTGGCAGAAAGAGGATTTTGGCGGTATCAAATGTGCATCACTACGCTTTGTAGCACTACTCCCAGTAAAAGGGTTTAGTGAATAAGTTAAACCACAGACAGCCGCAATTCATTAAACAGACCATAAAAAGACTAAATTGACTTTTCCAATTTACAGAATTTGAACATGGTCTAAGTTTAGTTCTATGATGCGAAGCCACCTGGACCAGCAGGGATAACTCCAGACTTTAAGGAGGTCCAAGTACTAGCAGCCTTTTCAGGCCTCCAAAAGAGCCAAACAAATTGTTCAAGATGCCTTAAAAAAAAGAAGTCTCAGCTTCTAGCAGAAAACGTTCTAGATACACCAGTATTTCACCAACAAATCTACCTCCCTTCTTGTTTATTGTCTCAAAAAAGAATTAGTATGTTTTCCTTTAAATGAAAATACAACAGCTACTGACACTGATTATTACCTTTCTGTACCTAGTGGACAGCACTGAGACAGTAAATCAGGATGAGCTAACATAATATATGAATTTATTCAGCAGTGCCAAATATTTGACAAAGCACACAATGAAATTTAATGAAACAAGAACCAGCCGGAAAGTCCTGCCCCATGTCTCTAAATAAAAACATAAAATACATATACATGTAAAAATACAGATACACAAAATGCGTCAATCCGAACAGGTATTGCCTTAGGGCTGCACTGATCTGTGCAGAGAGTTAAAACACGCGTGCACATGCACAGACGTGAGTATCACAAGCAAGACACAGATGTACTGGTGCAAAACCAGCAAAGGGCTATAAAGGCAATTAAGGGATTGCAGCATCTGACATACAAGGAGAGGCTGGGTAGGCTGGGATAGCTCAGCCTTGGGAAGGCTCATGGGGATCTTGGTGTCTAGAAATACCCAATAGGAAGGAGTAAAGCAGATTGCCTCCTGTCGTTTGACTGGGTGCCACCGAGAGAAGTCTGGCTCAAAGGGCATGAATTGAAATACAAGAAACTCTATTTAAACATGAAAGTGAAAGCTTTTTACTGTGCAGGTCGTAAAACACTGGGACAGGTTGCCCAGAGAGGCTGCGGGTCTCCATCTTTAGATATATTCAGAACACACCTGGACTCAGCCCTGAGCAACCTGCTGAGGTGGTGATCCTGCTCTGAGCAGGGGGTTGTCTAGACCATCTCCAGAGGTCCTGTCTCACCTCAACCATTCCGTGATTCAGTTCCAGTACCGGTGCCATTCAGTTTACCACTTGCATAGCTCTCTAAACGTACTTGAGCAACTACAGATCAAGAAGGTGGAAAGCACCAGTTCAGGCCATTTTAAACAGGAAGCATCTTCACCATTCACATAAAACACACATAAGAGCAGCTACTTCTTGCTGCTTTGGGGTGAGAGAGGGCTGGAGAGAGGTTCAGAAGTCAGATTAAATGCCTTTTTTCTTTTTAACTCAGGAGTAAAAAAACACACCCCCGCATATCGGAATAGCATTGTGCTTCACCAATCACAAGCTTCTTGTCATTGTATGACAAAATCGAAAAGAATGACCTGGGCCCATTATGAGTGCCCCCAATGCCTGAAAGAAATGCATTAAACTTTGTCTCTACTACAATATAGATGTAAATCAGTCACACACGAAAAAGATGGTCTCGCCTCAAAATCAATTCATACAAAAAACTCTCAAATGAAGAAACAAGCCTCTCACTTCCCAGCATTTGTATATTTATTATCACACTGTCTTTCTTCAAAAGAATACTTGTCAGCCACATGAAAATCAATGTCTGCCCTGCCTCGATGCATCCATCACCTGCTACAGAGCACCCTCAGAAAAGGCAAGTTTCAGAATCCACTTACGGAGACATGCCCAGGCATCCACCTTGCAAAAGCAAAGTGACTGTGCTCCACTGCTCAGTTCAGGTGCTAGTCTGATATGCAAGGCTCCCCAGTGCTGTTCATAACACAAGTCTGGCTAGCTGCAAGGAGAAAAGGAGCACGAGCATCCACATGGGCATGTGTTGGGTCAGCTGCTCACTTACAGGAGTTGGCTTTTACCAGAGGAAGCACAAAACTCATTCTGGGGGAACAAGACATCCCCATCCTCCAGTGAACCTCTTTATTTTCTTTCATTTAAAAGGTTGCACACAGTCCCTAACCCAAACGAGCTCCCCAAAGAGAATTACAACCACCTTCTCCCAACAACCCCAAGTTAAGCCATTATTTACCTTGCCCATCTCATACACAGGGCTCTACAATGAAGGCACAGTCTCATTTCTAACCCAGACCTCTGTTTCAGCTACAACAGGCAACAAGGGCAGAAGAGTTTAAGATACAAAACTGCCACTCTAAAACAAGTTCTGGAAGACAAGCCCCAGTATACCAGTGCTAACAGATTTTTTTTATTTTTGTTTTACCACCCACCCCCCACCGCCACCCCCACCAGGTCTGGGACCACCAGTTCTCATTTTAACTAGTTAGTAGAGGACTGGTATCTCTTCCTAGAAGGAAGAGCAGTGCACCAAAACTTTTGGAAGGTAAGAAATGAGTAGCTCTACTGATTTCATTCCAGGCATGTTCACAGATGACTATCAAAATCTTACCAAACCTTCTAGAGAAGGTACCATTCGATAATGTTGGGAGCAAGAGGAGAGCCAGCCTGAAAACACATTGCAGATCCTGAAGTATTTCACAAGCACTAATTAAGCTTCCCCAGACTCCTGAGAGATAGAAAACAAACATATATGCCATTTACAATGGACTTTATTGAGACATGAAAAAATTAACTTGCCTAGGGTTATAACACAAGGTGGGGACAGAGCTTGGAACAGAAGACCTAAGCCTCCAAATCCCTGATCTGAGCATTAGAAAATATTCACATATTCCCTGCCCGAGTATCTCAATACAGAAATTCATGTGAGTACAAGAAGTATCATGCAGGGAGCATGCTCCTTACAGTTTACATGATTTCAGTACGACATTCAATAGGCTGCTTTGTCATGAAGTAAAGCTAAAGTTAGCTAAAAAGGGCAAGGTTTCCTTTTCACCTGTGAGATTACCAAATGCAAGCATGGTGAGTCAGAGCTCTTCGATTCTCCTGGAAAACCAGGAGCAGAGAGAGTGTAGAGGGCTGCAATATACTTCTAAGATTAACAGTGAAATATCATAAAGGCCTGGAGGAGGGGAAGACCTTGATTCATGTTCGTCTTAGAACGCGTTTTCTTTAAATCATTTCATTTACATAGTTGTACATATATTACAGATAACGTTCTTGTACTCAATTCACCTTGCTATAAAATAGCAATGTAAACATTTTCTTCCTCCTTAATATCTTTGGAATCAAAGTTATCTGAAGAGACATATCCTGGGGAATAGCATCCAATAAAACAAATCATTCTTCATCTGTATTTACTTTGTTTTTAAAACATTAAAAGTGAAAGGAAGGAAGCAGAAGGAGTCAAGTTCAAGTCCTACATAAAGATCAGCTTGAATGTATGATTCGCACTCCCATTACCTTGTACTATTTCATTACTGTGTCCTATGGACACGTACAATCACTAAACTGCAGTTCAGAATTCCAGGCTTCTGTTTTGTCCCAGGTTCCCATAAAACAGAAGTTGTCAGTGCCATCTATTCTGAACAATTGACTAAGTCACCATTCTGATACAGATATCCTGAAAAACGACAGCGTTTCCTTCCTGTGTGAATTAGATACCAGTGGAAACCTAAATCCATGGCAGTAAAAAGCAAATTTATTAATTCCGCCATTCTCCTCCCAGTGTTTTGGTGACCTGTCACAAACAACTTCTGCAACATCGAGATCCTGGGTGTGCATTCTCAACAGAAGATGCTCCAACACACAGCACAGCTGGCAGGCCTGCAATGCACCCATGGCTGGCTGGGATGAGGTTAGGCACCAGCCTTGGGAAAACAACATCTCTGAGCCGTTGGCAGCCCAATGACACTAGAAGATCCCCTTCAGTCAGGGCTTCCCTCCCTGTACCAACAGCATGGCATAAAGCTACCACAGTGCTGTCTTCCATCTATCAAACAGGTACAACATTGAACTTTTAAGACAGAAGACTCTAAGAAAAGTACTCTTAGAACAAGCTCTACTAAAACATTTTTAATCATTAAATTTTTCTTACCTTCTTACCAAAGGGTTGTTGCACGGAAAAGAATTTAGGGACAATTTCTAAATAAATCCATTCACCTTTACAGCCTCAGAGCAGGAACTGATCTGCGTACTTATTAGGCTTATGTTTTGAGCACACATAGGGCATCACCTAACGCCACTGATGGGCATCACGAGGAACACACCGGACACAGGAGGAATAAACAGGCACTGCACATGGCTTGCAAAAAGAAAGAGCAGAGTAAGGAAAGCCTGAGGGTATAAAGAAAGAGGAGAAGGTTTTGAAGAAACTCGTTATTTGTTCTTTAACAAAGGGATAATGTAAATACTGAGGAATAGTAACAAAAAAGATAATTTTCAGAAGACACGAATTCCCTGAAGTTGACTAATAACAGTCTACTTTCTTACATCCTTTTTTCTTTAATGGGATCACATAATCAATTTTTCAATTTAATTGCAACATCACTAGTTTCCCCACCCAGCTTTCTACTATTTCAGTTAAAGTGAACAAAGCACAGGATGACCTGAATTGAGTTTTGATTCAAGCAAGAAGTATAAAATGAGTGCACCATGAAGCATCATGTAGTAAACACATTTATAAACAAACAATCATAAAACCTCAAATCCCAAATTGTTATAGTCGAACTACCTGCTTGCAGGTCAAGTCTAAGCCACAATACAATTCCTTGCAACCCCCCATGATCACCATACAGAGGAGTTATTTGCACAGTCACTGCCCAAGTATCCAAAAGTTTTCATCGTATGTCTACTTCATCAATTCCGAGTTGCTATTGTACGGAAGAGTACAGGGAAGTATTGCAGTTATGCAGACCAGGCCATGATTGCAAAGCAGCAGACAAAAGCCCCCACCAATACACTCAAGCCCCCAAATTACTGTCCAGCTCTTACTGGTGATGAGCATCCTTATCTCAAAAGGGCATTTAAAAAAAACAAGCAGCAAGACTGTTAACAATAATAAAAATCAAATGTTTTCTGAAGGGTATTAATTGCCCTAGCAGGTCGTCCACAAAACCTCTTCTAAGTTTGACTTTAAAAAAATTACCTGATCACACACTCTTTTCTGCCACAGGACTTTTTGTTGTTCTATGTGAAAGATAGATTGTAGTTACTGAACAAGCAGCTATTCAATATTTTGTTTTATTGTTAGCTCTGCAGCCCCATGCATTATTTACCACACACTATGCAAACTGATCTCCACAGAGAGGATTATTAATTTCCTCTCAGATTTCTCTACATCTATAGAATTTCTGTTCCCTCACAAACATGCAGAGGCACTCCCCACCCCACTTCACACCACCCAACTCTTCCCATTTAGGGACTCAAAGAGAGATTACAAGAAGGTATCAGCATTAGCTCCATGTTCCCCATTTGAAGCACCCAGGGATTTTCAGGGTCCTCAGGAACCTGCATCAGTCCCACACACTGGGAACACAGCAGCACTGGTTTCAGCTGCAGCCGTAACTTCTAAAGCCCTTTTGGATGTCACATCCAGGGCCTCAGCTCAGGGCCCACACACATAAGAGTTAGTTCTCACCTGCCAAAACTTGGCTTGAACAACTCACCCAGAACCATTCGGGGACTCGGTTACAGAAATAAGACATCACACATTTAACACTCCTCCTCCCTCCGACTTGTACATTATCAACTTTTTTAGCACCTACAAGTCATACATGACACTTGCAGTTGAGGTGGGGTTTTTTTGTTTGGTTCCTTTTTTAAATATTATGCACTCCCTGCTTGTCCCCAGGTTAGATCAAGTCTAAACACATATTGGGGGAGGGGAGCAGTCTGGAGGGGGACACAATGCAGTCGTGCAATCTTGAATTCACCATAATGCTGCTGCTATTTAATAGATATGCAACAGATTTAATCAGATGAATTAAAAACAGTTGAGAAGCATTAGTGTGTGTTAACATCACTTACTCTTATTATATGCTAAATACAGCATCCAATTTTTTCTTGCTATACCTCCTCCTCTTATCCCTCTTCAACAGCGTTACAAGAAACTTAGAAATTTAGAGGAAAAAAGCCTGCAGTGGATTATTCAATTTTTTTTCTTGGAGAACGCAGCACTTTTTTCCTCTACAGAAAACAGTAAATTATTTTGTCCTATCTAAATTAAAATGACTCAGGCAACAGAGTTTCCACCATTTCCTTTGGGACACAATTCCACAACCTCCTGGATCTGCAATAAGATTTTCCTAAAGCTCAAAGTAAATTATTCTCTTGTATTAATCTTTCTATTGTTCTTGGTACACATTAAATAATACACCTTTCTTCCCCTTCCTTTCCTCCACGGTGCAGTCCCTTTCACAGCTCCGCTCTCAGTCACAGGTCCAGAAGCTAAATGCATTTAGATACTGTAAATCTTTGCTCAAAAGTGGAGAAACTGCTGTCACTTGCAGGTACTTTCAATACTTTAATTTGCCACTCTCAGGAATAAGATGATGTTCAGGGCTGAGGGGAATATTGCAGACAGAAAAAAAATCCCAGACATGCACTTTTTTAAACTACATACACAGCAGGTGGCATATTCTGCTTTTAATGTACTTGCTTCTTTTCAAATTCAAATTCAGTTGCATGCAAATATGATGTCAATTGTCAGTTCTCTCACTCATTAATCACTCCCAGATTTCTCATCCACTCAGAATAACTTTGTATACATTTACTCTGGATCTATATTGCAATATTACAATACTTTCCAAGATTGGGGCTAAATTTCTGCTTACAATTCTGAACTCTGACATTATTTCTCCACTTGGAAGTTGTTTCAATTTTACTTTCATTACAAAAAAAACTTACGAAGGAGCTACTTCTAAGTTTCTCCTGAACTTTAACAAAAATTGTATCTGAGGTCAGATCCCAATGAGTAATCTTTCTGCCATCCCCTATCCTGTAGGTAGATTGTTATATGCTGTATAATCCAAATGCTCATTCTGTACTCTCTTCAGAAATTTTGACGTGAATTACACTCGGCAAGCAGGAGACACACCAAGCTCGTACCGTGTATTGATACCACGACTGTTGCTTCCTGCACACTCCAGGTCCCAAACCTCTTCAAGTCGGCCTGAAGTCAGACACCATTGGGAATACGCTAAGTGACACAAAGAAATTTCATACTACTTTGAGTGAAACTCTTATTTCTCATTTATTTAGCATTCTGTGAGCAATAGAAGCTCATCAGCACAGAGCTTTTGGGGAGAGTGGGGTGCAATAACACAATATAATAGCTCTTCTCATCACCACGGACACAGGAGCCAACTGGAACGAAAAGAAAGCCTCTCTAACACACACAAGGAAACAGGGGAGTGATTTAATCTACACAACCGCTAAGTGACTTTCAAACACCACCAAGGCTTTGATCCAAAACATTGCTTCTCAGCCATTTTGAGAAATCATTTTGTATTATTGCTAGAAAATCAGAGTGCAAAACAGATGTCCAGCACAGCTATTCTCAGCATACTGATTCTTTACAGTAAACATGCACAGAAATGTAAATAGGGACATTATGGAGCATTAAAAAAGAAATTTTGGCACATGAAAAAGATTTAATATTAAAAGAAGTTGAGAGTTTACTTTGAGAGCAATATTTTTGCTTCCTAGGTTCATTTAAGGACAATTAATTATACTTTCTTATTTTTTACAGGCTCTGGCCTTGACAGTCTCCAGGGTTATCCCTGTGCCAACAAAGACAGCATATTTGTTTATTCCCAAGCTTTCCGCTTCTCTGATTATTGCTACCACGTGCTGATATCTGTTAGTACATACTAACAGCATACACTAACTAGTACATACTAACCATCTCCCATTTTTTAATCATAAAAATATATTTACTGTTTGTCTAGGAGACCCTATTGCTAACAAAAATATTTATTCAGGAAGATGGAGCAGTGTTTTGACCACCACTTTCAGAGTAGAAATCCCTTTTAAAAAGTACACATAACACTTCTTACAAGTTTTATTGCAACTTATTATTTTGTGCTAGATTATATAGTTTTTTTTATCCCATTCCTGCTGGAATGTTTGAATCAAAAACTACAGGGGAACTGTTTGTTATAGAACAACTGTTTTCTTAAAAAAAAGAAAATCAATTTTCAGATCACATTTGTAGAAACCTTTCAGCTGGTCTTAGATTTAACGAAATCTCTCTCCCTCCCCCAAAAGGCTGAACAGGAGATCCAGTTCAGCTATGCAGCATCACCCCCGGCAATAACTACCCACATGTGTCTGTACACAGGAGTAACATGAAATCACTGTCCAGGAGCCAGCTGGCCATCCCTGCCTCTTTCCCTCTTTTTTGCAGGCAGGACGCAAGCAGATCGCTGCAGGGTGCCTCCCGAGAGATCCCTTTGCCCTAAAGGGAGTGAGTCAGTGCTGGCCATGAACTGCCAGACCATAGGAGCTCCCAGAGCTGGAAGCCACCAGTCTGAAAGTCAAATTTATCAGAAGGTCACATCCTGTTGAGTCAGAGCCAATAACACAACAAAAAGGTCTGCTCCAAACCAACAACAAACTTCAGAAAAAAATTAACGGGAAGGAGCAAAGATGAATAATTGGCTTTAGCTTACTGATGGACATGACTACTTCTGGATATTTAATTTTGTTTTGCTGCTGCACAAAACTGTGCATCACATCTGGGCTGCCTGGCACAGGCTCCGAACTGAGCCCAGCGACATGCTAAGGCACCCAAGCATAGGTGCTATCCCAATGGGCTACTCTGGTACAGACAGCAATGTATTTCAGAGGGCAAATACATCCAACTTTTTTCCTTTTGCATGCTTATTCTTTTTCATTTTACCAAAATAAACAGCGTGCAACTGTAGTGTGAACACAGGAACAGATCTCCAAAACATCAGTGGAGCTAGAGTAACAACAGGGAAAACTGCTGCTATCATATTCTTTATCATATTTGAAATAGTACCCACAAGCAAATTTAATGTATCAATCTCCTACAGTTTTCTAAGCAAACCTAGAATGGGATACTAGTCAATTCAAAATATTCATATTAGTTTGGTCTGTGGAGACACATGCTCAATGAGTTTGGGAAAACGTGAAGGTAAAACTAAGGAAGGACAATGAAAACCAGGCACTGCACCCCATGTTTCTGCCTAAGGACCAAAATTTGCAGCAACAAGCTATCCAGCAATAACTTCGGCTGCCAGTTAACTCGCAGGAAGGGAGACAGAGATGATGGCAGCGACAACCATCCTCCCAAGCCTGCGAGCATCAGGAACAGCAGCCGATCTCTGAGCTTAATTTCATGTCTGCTTCCTCACTGTGTCCATCCTGTCAGGCTCCTCTTCCCTTTCATGTCTTCTTTCATACTTTCTCCCTTCCTCTTCCTATTGCTATAATCTCATCATACTCGCCTTCTCATCACCTTCTCCGTAACCAACCCCCCACCCAAACACACCAGCACCTTGTCAGCTGCCACCCTTGCTGCTTGGCTGCAACACTGCTCCCGTTTCTTCTGTTGTTTTTCTCTTGTACAAGTGCAAGATGAAAGCGTTCTTCAGGGTACAAAAATGAGTCATTTGTGCCTCTGAAGCATTTAACACAGTTGGCTCTTCAGATGTTTTAGAGTTACTATACAATAAAGCAATCACATTAGGTTTAACAAACAATAGAGAAAAAAAGGGACTTTCTATTAAAGATGCTCACTAGGAGAGATGACTTGATACTGTTACAAACTGACAATTGCCTATCAAGTCCAGAATGAGAAGGAAGATAACAAGCTCTTCTGCTCAGCCAGCTTCCAAACACACCCAAGCCAATAGCTAGACAAAGTGGCTCCCCTGCTAGGACAGAAACACGAGCACATACTCCTCTTGCAAAGAGGTGGACTTGCACAGAAAACACTAGAAAGAGCTAACGAACATTCATATTGGCGCTTCTCAGTTCTTAGGACAAAGAGAACCAAGCAGAAAAAATTTTTGACATCACCCCAACTGCAATCAGATGTGGAGTTATACATACACAGCCTCTCAGCTTAGGGTGGGTTTTTTTGGGGGGAGGGAGGTATTCAGGGTTGTTGGTTTTGGGGTTTGTTTTTTTTTTGGGGGGGGGGGGGTTTGGGGTTTGTTTTTTTACATGTACCTCTTTCAGCCACACACTTCTGAAGAAAATACCAAAACAAGAAGTATTTCCCCAAGAAACAAGTGATTGCAGTGGAAATACATAACACTTTACAGTTTCCTCAACAACTGTTTCTATGAGAGCACTGAATTCACACCTAGGAACACGGAATAAGATTTGAGCTGCCAGCACATAAATGGGTGCACATTGACAGAAAATCCCTATTCTGGAGAAATGAACCATCAAGCACAGCAGCCTCCCATCTTGCTGACAGAAGGGCTCTTCTGCTTATCCAGCAAATACTGCCGCAATTCCAGTAAATGTATTTCGAAAGGAAGACAGACCCATCTATAGCAGTCAAATTGCTTTAATTCCCTGCTTCCTCCCCCGCTTCATCTTCATGCCCTACTTCTACTGGGTGGTCACCACCACACATGCTCTCTGCCAAGCAACACTTTTACCAGCCTTCATTATCTTATTAAATAAACAAAATCTTGTGGCATCAATACCATTCCCAATTCCATGCTTTTACATTAAAAAAAGAACTTGAAAGCCCGTTATTGAGGAGCTGACCTTTGAGTCAATACTAAGGGAATGAAGATTCATACGCTCGCAGATTAAGGTCACTCCAGTAATTGACACCTTCAGCAGTACTGGAGTCAGAAGCACAGTATTTTCAAGCATATCATCCCCAGTACACTGGCCTACTTCTACTCTAACAGGTAATGATATTTTCTTCAAATTCAAAGAGACAGATTCACCTCAACATAAAAACAGATAAACCCAAGGTTAAGTTGTAATACTCTTAATGATGTTGTTGTTTACAACATTGCAGAGGACAAGTAGTGAAACAGCCCTCCTTTGCTCAAGGTAGAGCTGAATTAGCAGCCAAGAGCTGCTTCTCAGTTTTTTAATATAGTCACCACCCCAGGAATAAAGCTGAGATTATGACAAGAATGTACGTGAAAAAAGCATGGTAAACAGTTTCCTCTGTTACATCAGGTGTAAAGACATTTCACCTAACAAAACACGAGATTCGGGATACTTATAAGCATTTCCAGTACAAAGGAAACTGCGTTAAGAGGTTTGCATAACCATAGGCTGCTCAGGCTGCAGCACTGATGTGTGCCCACACAACATCATCAGCTGTCAAACCTCACAGCCTTGCTGAAAGATGAACTCAAAAATCATGGAACAAGAGCCAGGTCCCATCCTCCTCAAATTCGCAAGCAGCTCAATCATTCTTCAATGCCATGAGCTGCACTGCTTCAGACTGTGGCAGAATTCACCAAGTTGGCTTGAATTCCCAAGCCTGCAGTCCCAGAGAGATCGAGCTGGAGAAAAGAAGATATCAAGCAGCTGGTCTTGGATTGATTTACAAGCAGTAGTTCAAAGAAAACAAGAAAGACAAAGGAGACAAAGCACTAAGGAGGCTTGCTCTTCCTGGGGGTTCCTGTCCTGTTTAGCAGGTCTTGTTCATGGAGTTGGGTATGCTTGTGCTCCCCAGAATTAGATCATCTTCACCTGCAGAATTAAATAACACTTACAGCCTTCCTTCTCCAGAGCTCCTTGTTTTAACTAACTTCTAAGCATTTCCTTCTGGAATGTGCAATGCCCTGCCCATCCAGCTTGCAAAGTATCCAGCATCTCTGAACTGTGCTGTAATAGATAGGATGTGTTTATCGGATATTAAAAAACAAGTGGGTCTAATTAAATGATTTATAGTCCGATTAAGACATAGTAGTTGTCTCTTCCACCACGAAGATATACGATCTTTAGAGCTTGCAATAATGAGAACTAGAATCAATTGCTTGTTATGTAATTACGAGTGTACAGAAAGACAGGGTCAGGTTCTAAGAAGTCCTTTCTGGTGCCATCAACACTCACCTTGTTTGCATGCCTGCTTTGGGGTGTATCAGGTTGCTCTTTTCCTTTGGGTTTTCCTGGAAAGAGCAGGGTGGTGGGAGACAAGTGGCATTGAAAAGTGAGAGGCAACGCTAACTTTTGTGCTAACCAGCATAAACAAGGAGAGCACCATCAGGAGTAAAATTTAAGACTCATAGAATGGGTAAGGGTTGGAATGGTCCTTAAAGATAATCTGGTTCCAACCCCCCTGCCACTAGCAGGGACATCTTCCACCAGACCAGGGTGTTCAGAGCTCCATCCACACTGGCCTTGAACCCTGCCAGGGAGGGGGCAGCCACAGCTTCTCTGGGCAACCTGGGCCAGTGTTTCACCGCCCTCATGGGGAAGAATTTCTTCCTAATATCTAATCTAAATCTGCCCTCTTAGTTTCGAACCGTTCCCCCTTGTCTTACCAATTTGAGAACAAGGAAACATGAACAGTACCAGAAAAGAGGTGACTCTTGGCCAAATACACTGTCCTAAGTGAGCCAAGTAATGCTGCTCCATAAAATGTTCAGAAATACCATGAAAGCCAAGTGCACCATATTCTTCTCAAGAATGACAACACAGAGCCAAGAAATGTCAACTCGCGAGCTGTGCTTCGGGGAAGCGGAGCCCTCTGGTACAGAGGCAACGGGAGGCACAGGAGGTTTCTCATCGCAGCAGGAAATCTGGACTACAACTTGGGTCAGTTTCTGACAGCAGGCGAGCCCTGTATGCCACTGTTCTTAAATTCTCTGCAAGGAAAGCCTCATCTATGAATGTACAGACAAGCGCATTTTAGAGGCTTCGTTACATATTTGATCTGTGCATTACAAGACACCAAGGAAACAGACTGAAGCAGTTGCCATAAAAAATTAAGAAGTCTCTCTCTAAAGGACATATGCTTTATATAGCAATACACACACGCGCACTCCTGCTGCTCATCACCCAAACATCAGAAGTTTTCATGAATGTTAACTAGGCTTCAGTATTTCTATAGCAAATTAGATAACTATTATTGCTCTTATTGTTCACATTAGTGAGCAAACTCGTACATACCTCAATCAGATTTTAGTAGGTGGATTTCAGACAGCATCTGACTTTTATTTTTAATTAGGGCCATGTTAAGTTACTCTCAGATTTGCTCATTGACAAAATATTTAAGCTCCTGTGCTAACATTGCACACCTCTCCAATTCTACATTCAGCACTTCCCATTCAAGCAAAGAACAATACCTGCCAATACACACTCATTTACCTCACCTATGAAATTACAATGAATATTACCAGAGGCATAAAACAACTATTATGATAAATAATGAGCTTAAAAACCCCCGTACACATACAGAGAATCAGAGAGACACTGATCCTTCTGTGCAGAATGTTATTCAAAAGAAGGATTGTCAGCGCAATGCTGAACAGATCAATTTATTCCTCTTTCTTCTCTCCACTTAGATTCTTGTATACAAAAGTAATTGTTCCTATAAGGAACAACCCTTGTCCATATCTTTTGAGGTTCGCAAAACCTCAGACCTACATCTTTACCACTACACGGGTTTCCGTGGTAACAGCTGATGGTGCCTTCTAAAAAATGCTATAATATTCTACAAGAATCATTGCCACGATATTAATGAAAACTAGGGCACATGGGCCTGCACATTCAGTTTAGCAGACAAAGTACAATTAAACAAGAAAAGCAGAGCTGAGGGACTTTCAGAAGAATGGATGGTAAAAAGGGGCTCCACATTTGTAGAAGGGAAGGATTATCACTCGGATTCACAAATGCCTTTATACACACAGTGACCTTTCATCGTCACTATCAGAACTGGCAGTTTCACAACATCACCTTTATAATATTAATTGTTTATGTATTAGAAAACAAATCAAGCCAGTGAGGAATGAAAAATAAAGTTGAATTGTAGTGCTAACAGCTCCCCAGAAGGAGTGAAAAGTGATTACAGAGTTAAATGGCTGCATTGTTAATAATTGCCACCGAGTAGCTTGCTCAGAAACACCCATTTTTCATTGTCAATTTACTGATAGAAAATCTGTGAGTAAATGAACTCATCTTCCCCTCAAAAATCCTACAGTTTACTCCCTTGCTCCCCTTCCATCTTCCCTCCTCTCTGAATGAGCCGTGTGGGATGACCTATCAGTTGCCATAACTTTGTGAATCAGCAGCAGCCTTTGAAAGCAAACAGTTACAAGTCCAAACGTTCTGTGAAACAAGGAGCAGGATAAGGAAAAAATTAAAGTGAACATTGATATCGTAAGAGAAACGAGGGTCCAAGTAATCTGGTTTTGAGGTGAACAGTCCCAGTGTAAACCCACTGTCCTACTTTACCCCGAATGCTTTTTCACAGCTGCCGATGACTTTAACCTCTCTGTTCTCCACTTTTTTTTCCTCTAAAAACTCACACAAAATGTACTGTAGCAAAGTGCACAGCAACCGCGGGAATGCTCCACGTATTTGATGGGAAAAAACTGCACACGGGCTTCAAGCAAAAAAACTTCCCATAAGCAAAGTTGCTTAATTTCTGCAAACCTGAAAGAATCAGCAATTATTAGAATTACCTGGTGTTACTTCTGTCTCTTCTATGGCAAAGTAGAGGAATTAAATTAGTAGCTGACCCTAAAGCTAGCAAAAAGTTTAGAACCTTGAAAGCATACCTTCAATTATAAATAAATACTGAGACTGGAGGCAACTGAAAGTAATTGCTGTGGAGAATAAATAGAGCAAAACAAAAATTACATAAAGAAATAAGCATTAACCAGCTCCCTCAATGCAAAACTAGGCATTCTAGGTAGAAGCCATCTGTGTTCTGCTGCTGCCTTGTACTATTTCTAATTTTGCACGTTGTGGAGAATATGAAGAAGCAGCAGCAGCTGCGCAAGTTGGGTAGGAATTGAATACCATTTTGCCTTCACTTGGGGCTTGCCTATTTCTTAGCCTATCATATAAGCAAATAAATCAAAAAACCCAGCCAATTTCTTGCACAGTGATTTTTTTGGGGGGCATGTTTAACAACAGGCTGCCGAATAAACGCATTAGGCTGTGGAAAACGCGTCCGTCGGCAGCAGACAGGAGGTGTTTGCCTCCGGATAGCTGTGGAGACAGCACCACCCGATGGAAGACGCACGGCTGGCCAGAACTCCAGTCTCCCAAACTTCACTGGCCTTTTCGAGACGAAGCGCATCTGGAAAGCTTTGCTTTTTACGATAAAAATATCAGCTCTACGGACAAAGCCCAGACCACCACACTTCACACCAGATACATAGCTTAAGAGGAGAAAAGTTTCTTTTAGCTTCCTTCGTTAATAGAAGCAGCTCAGAAAGCATGATTTATTAAAATAAGTTCCTCTGAATTTGAATAGTAAGGCATGCAGTGAAATAGGAGGTGAAGGGCGATACTAATGATTAGGAAATCTCACAGTTGCTGTTCCCCCCAAACTGATGATTAAAACAATATTTCCAGAAAGCCATGAAATATTATGACAACATCTGGTTAATCCCTGAATTTACATGTGTTTAGCTCATATTACATTACTGTTTCCCTCAAGTCTTTTCTGCCCTCTTAGAAGTTTCCCATTTTCATAGAAAACTCTTTTTTCTAAGCATCTGGGCTAAATGATTCATCAAAAGGCAAGGATCTAATCTCAACTGATATGACAAGTGTCAAGAACAGGAAGACTCAGTTGGGAGAGAGAGAAAAAGAAGAAAAAAAAAATCAAAATAGCTCCACATATTGCTTACTCAAGGAAGCAGCTATTTAACTAGGTTAGATTTCCCAGCCTTTCTAATAAATCTGTGGGTCTGTGCAGTTGCCTAGCAATGTAAACAAGATCTCTTGGCAGCATGGGACCGGTGACAGTGTCTGCTCCCCAGGGCTGAGCGGGGGGCTCCGCTGCCCACCCAGCCCTCCGCACCCCAAACTTTCAAGCCACGCTGCACTGGAGGGATCAGCTAAAGGGACAGGCAGGGCTCAGCACCTCCTACGCTCCGCACGATTTCTGGTTTAAAGCGGGGAGACGGGAGTCACTCGAGCTCTCGGTCTTAACTGAGATGAGCTAAACTTTGGAGGTATGAAACCAAGTCTCAAGCACTGAGGTTTATCCCTACAAAGCAGTATTGCACAGGGAATTTTTGCTCGTCTTAAATATATAGATGGGAGGAAAAACAGAAGATAAAACATCCTTAGAAAGCTAAAGTCAGGAGAGAAGAAACTTACAACTGTATTTTTTAATGTTAAAAAAACTACAGCGAGAAAATTAACACCACCTTAAAAGATCCAATGGACAAACAAAGCCATCACGTATCTTCACTTTACCTATAAAACAGCCCAAGAGGAGAACACTAGCTTCATAAGCACCTGTCATCTTCAAGTAATTCGAACTATGCCTGGAGGAGCTTGCAGGAGGGGGGAAAATAGCCGGCTACTATTAACGTACACATGCCAGGGAGCAAAGTATTCCTCCACATGAGAGTGACAGAGGGCGAGACAGCTGGGAAGGAGCCAGCCCGAGTAGCTGAGCTCCCCCGAGAAAGTTACTTGAGCTGCGAGGTGCAAGGGCAGAAAGAAACCTGCCGCTAAACTCCCGAGAGCACCCCGACCCCTGCGCCCGCCGCGAGGGGAGACGCAGCGACCCCCGCCGCGCACCCCGCAGAGCCAGCCAACTCCCCCCTCGCACAAACCACGGAAAGGGCTCAAATGTCGTGAACCCCGGAATAAAAAGGCGATGCTTCCATCTCCCACCACTCCCAACCGCCTGAGGAGCGACAACTCCCCCCCCCCCC
>Ga0065711_1033718_pt1 | contig 24942 bp, 14 predicted proteins | sample Hoacrofraction12_FD_59098 | JGI IMG/M metagenome (GOLD analysis project Ga0065711, IMG submission 59098) | Hoatzin crop microbial communities from Cojedes, Venezuela - Epithelial fraction 12 v2 (version 2) | ecosystem: Host-associated > Birds > Digestive system > Esophagus > Crop | place...
TTAAAAAAAAAAAAAAAAAAAAATCCTCTTTCTACTACCACTCTTTTTCTTGCATCTCCTCAGCCTCCATGGCCCTGAAAACTTTGCAATTATTTCTAAGAGTTTTGTTCACATAAGGGTTTTTTTGACATAAAATTCTTGGAACAAATATTTATGGAAAAAATACAATTTGGCCCAAGTTAAATCAGATTTCTGCATGTAAGGAACATGCATATCATGCATATACTAATTATTGAAGACTATTTTAACAATAATATCACTATTATTTTAAATATAAATTATGAGCGAATTTCTAACCCTAGAAAAAAAAATACAGAAAAATCATATGTATTTACATGTATTTATATGTGTATGAATACATAATATTTACTCATATGCTTTCAGTGCTAAGCTTTCAAATATTTTATGCATGTACTTAAACATGCATCTAAGCAAATTCTGACATCATGTATGAATCATTAAGCACATTTAAGGGCTTAACCTTATCAAACAACCTGTTTTAGGTTAAATTACTTACCATGAGACAATATGAATGTGATGTGATGACAATAACATTGGAAGTTATTTTTGTTTACGTAAGTATTGATGGCATGGCTCAAGGACCCTGTAAACTGAACTCCATAAATTGGATGCTGCCCATGTCATCTTTATAACCTTGCTCATAATTTGCTAAGAGTGAGAAAAATATGAGCGTCTGAATCATGTTCATTACCGAAATGGGGTGAAAGTGTCAAAGTGGCTTTTATGCAAAGGAGAACAATATCTTTGAAGTATCACTTATAACACTTTCTGAAAGGGAGAAAACAGTGGGAGGGCGCCCTAATAAAATCCCAAATATAAGAGAAAAAAGGAAAACTTTGGTCCAGAGGCAGCACGTAGCCTCCAGCTGTACAAATTACTCCTTTTTGCGGGGATCCCCAAGCAAAATACAATAATTATGGGAAAATAGTAATGCTCAGTCAACCTAGAAGTGCCAGGTCTAATTCCCTATTCATTTCCCCTGATGAAAAGAAAGAATCAAAAAAAGCTAAAAATAACTCTTTGCCACTCCATTTTCAGTGCTTCAGGTATTGATTCCTACATCCTCTAATATCTCCCTTTTGCCCTGTGGATCCTATACTTATTATGTGCGAGTCTACTAAAAATCAATGAAGCAGAGAAATTCTTACCCCTCTGCCATGAGACGCCCTTGCACACTATACCAAGAGCTCAGTGTACCTTGTGTGTCATCCCTTACATGTGGCCCAGAAGGAAAATTAGAGCCTGTTCTGTGGTTCCATATTGAATAAGCACTACAAAGTAATGAGAAATAGAACAGCTGACTGTACTCCGAGCTGGCGAGAAGCCTGTGTTCACAGTGGTCCAAATTCTCAGCTGTCTGCAATATTTTAGTACCAATCAGGCAGTCGCTTTGTCAAAAAGCTTTAAGAAGAAGGAAAATGAAAGATTCCAAGAAGCAGCAGGAGGAAGGCAGGAAAAATGCCTATGCAACAAGTCGCAAAACAAAAATCAGCATATTCACTCTGTGTAGTGTAACGGAAAATAAGACTCAGTAGCATCTCCACCTCCGCTTTTATTTTATATGGGAAAGAATAATTATGAAGCATTTTTTACCTGGGTTTATAGAGAGAAAGGGTTTTGCAAACATGAAACCCAAGGAAGTTTACCAATTAAGCATGAAAAACATAGCCAGTGAAATGCGCAGCAGCCCATGCTGGCAGCAGTACTACGCAGCGGTGAAGCAGGCCAGAATTTTTTTAAGCATTCCTAGTGAGCTGCAGGTGCAGTGACATTTCCACACACATCTTGAAGACGATCCAGATCTTGGTCTAGCAGGGTGTCATGACTTTGCTCGGTCAGGAAAACACCACTCAGGTCCGTAGCCCAAATCCCCACCTGTCATAGCTCCATCCAGCTATGTCCAAGTCATAATTTTACCTATTCTCCTTTCACCCAGTGTTTGGGTTGCTGGTTTTTTAGTTTATGACTGTATGTTTTTATTTGGCTGGCTTTCCCTCAGCGTGGGGACTCTGTTGACTATGTGAGCTGGCTGCTACAAAGCTGGAGTGCAGCCGAGAGGAGGACTGGGCATGTAATTCCCTCGTTTTTTACTCTTTCCCATAGCAAAACATCTCAGATGAAACATGAATGGAAATGGAAACTTTGAATGCCACGGTATGGTTCAGATTATGTCATCTATTCAGTGTGAAAATCCTGCTTCTGCATGGGGTCATAATCAGAAAGGAGCTAATGATCATCCATGTATTATTAATATGACCATGGTGTTAAGTGCTATTTTTAGTGTGGGAGGCCACAGTAATAGGGGTGACTTTCACATTAATAGTGTGAAAAGCACAGCTTCTTAGACATATAAACAAATCAGAAAATACCACTGCACATCTTTCGTAATTACAAACTGTAATATTAGTCTCTGTCATTATGCAACAGACTTTTAGTAGTAGAATCAGTAGCACAAATAAGGTGAAGCTAAAGCCTATGGTATACAAAATGCAGCTGCGACTGCAGCTAGCCTAGGCTAAACTCCTACTCACATTACTTTGAAAGTGACAATCTGGAATTTAAGCCCTTGAAGAAAAAACCCTGAAATCAATGCATTTCAACTCACTGGGAGATGCTTAAAATGCATGTTCTAGTTCTGGTCTGAAAGATTTAAGGAGTTTCTTCTAATGGTGAAAATAGCCTACAGAGAAAACAAAATGCCTTAATTCTTCAATTTAAACAATTGCCAGTGTTCAGGCATGAGAGTAAGTTTTATTATTTTGATCTTCAATTAGGACAGAAATGCCATTCAGCTTGCATGTGAATTGCTAAATTTTGGGTTGATTTCTGAATCATCCCTAAATCCAATCCAAATTGCCCTTTGGATTTTAGAACTCTCACTGGACAAATAATATAGAAGACTACTGTTGATGGACTTCCAACTCTCTCGTATTCAAGGCATCAGACTTGAACATGTCCCAAGACAGGAATGGCACAGGACCTGACCTTCAGAGGTTTCAAAGGCATGCATTTCTTCTTTGTGAATGAGAAATTGTTGCAGCCAGCATTTCAGAGGTTGCACTCAGAGAAAATCTATGTTTATAGTACAGATATAAAACCAAAATATGCAGTTCCACTGTTCTGAAAAGTCACTCTTGCCCTGTAAACTCATTAGCCGCATTATGTATTTTATAGATACAGGGCAGTACATAGTTTTTAAGTCACCAACTTCTCCCTTCTGTAAGAAACATTTTTGTGCATTCAAAATTCTGTTTTTAGAAGGGTCAGTAGTCTTGCTGATGTTTTAAATATTCACCTATTTGATAAAGTAGCATTTCTATGCTTTGTTTCTGTGCTTGTTGGCAGACTTGTATCAGAAGCTTTGCAAGACATCTGCCCCCACCATCACATAATAAATTGATTCCTCAAGGATTTAGGATTTTGCCAGGAAACACTTGGAACTGGCCTACTCTTCGTTTTAGAGTTTGTATCACATGAGCGTTTCTTGTTCTGTGTTAGGTTTATTGTTTCTGACTGCTTTCATTTGTGATACACATCAACAAACACAGTAGGAAAATGATTTTTAGCCAACATATTGTATTCAATTTTATGATTACAGTTGTATAAAGCATATGATTTCATGTGCAGATTTATATCTGTACTCTGACTTACATGTTTGAGAACTTCTAATTGTAGGTAAAATACTTTTGAACATCACAGGAGTTCTGTATTTTTTTGCTATAGCATGTTCAAGAGTGGGGGTGAACATGTGAATTCTTTGATTACCTGAGAAAAAAAACCCACATTCCTACAAGACTGAGAAGAACTGAAATGAAGTGGAATGTATTAAAAAACCGTTGTACAAAACTATTTGTATGTGTGGGAGTGTATATGCCTGTGCGTGCATTCCCATACAAATTCCTATGTTTTTACTCATACTATTCCTTGTCCTATTGAAATTTTTCATTCTGAAATATTACTACGGTAGTGTCTCACAAATGTCCCTTTCTAGGTGCAAGAAATGAAGTCACTCTTTTTGTTCCTTATAGCACCCATTAGTAGTATCTCTGCAGTAACCTCTTATTAAGTGGCAATATTTCCTGCCTTTGGCAATGCTAAGAACTCTGCATCCTTTATTCCACTTTAACTGGTAAGTATATTCTGCGTGCTGAACAAGTTAACATAGTTTTCTCATTCTCACTATTTTTCTTTTTACCTGCTCTGCAGTCCTTTGCTGTTTTGAAGAGTGTTGTCTTCCTCCTTTCTCAGACAATGGCTGCACCAGTGATTCATGACACGCTGTATGCATGGCTTGCTGATTTGACTGCAGGGTTTGGTTAGCTTGAATACTATTAACATATAACCCAGGCAGTTCTGGGGCTGAATATATTTGATTCCTTTCCTTCTATCCCATCAGCTAATCACTTCATCTGTTTTTTGAAGAACATAATTTTTAGAAAGAATTTAATGATAGACAAACTATGTCAGACAGATGGCTTCAAATTGGTTATTAGAAATCCAGCCTAACAATCTGCACTTTAATAATTTATCACTGAACAGTCCTTATATTAAGCTTCTCTTAGAAATGTCATTTCTGATATGAATGTAACTTGGGAGAGGACTGACAAATTCAGTGATTTTTAGCCAATGTTTTCCCCTCTTACTGAGGTGCAGGGATATCTGTCTACCCAATGTCTTGCAGCTGCAGAAATCTTTATACAGCACTGTAAAGATGCCTGAAGCGACTGAATCACTGTAATTCAGACAGTTCCCTAAGAACTGCAGATACTATCCACAATGCACACACACGTGTGCTCACGCACATCTTTTTTACACGGCATTTCATAAAGCTGCTGTTGCGGTTTGGCCCATGGCCGGCAACCAAGGGCCACGCGGCCGCTCTATCGCCCCTCCCCCCACCGGCGTGGGGAGGAGAATGGAAAGAAAAAGGCAAAACTCGTGGATGGGGATAAGGGCACTTTAACAAAACAGCAAAGGAAGCAAACGGTAACAACAATAATACTAATAAGAAGTAAATACAAAACCACAGCAGAAATGCTTGGAGCAACTCTCTCCCCCCGGTGCCCCGCATGCTCCTGAGCTGTGATTGACTTCCCCGACTCAACACTGAGCGTGACAGGCCCACGGTATCGAATGCCCAGTCTGTTTGGCCAGTTTGGGTCAGCCCACCCGGCTGTGACCCCTCCCGGCTTCTGGTGAAAATTAACCCTGTCCTGGCTGAACCCAGAACAGCCACTTAGTTTGTATGACAGATAAGCAGAAGTTTTTGTATTCAACCAGTGAAAAATTCACTGAGAACAGTGTAAAGTGGATAGATGTAATTTACACCTGCCAAGGACCTAACTTAATCTCAGGTATCTTCTTGTCTGAGTTTGAAAATTGCACGTTTTCTAGACAGACCAAGGGCAATGGTAAGGCTTCAGCAGAGTGAAGCTCCCGGAGGCCACAGACACCCAGCTTGTCTCTCTCCTTCCACGCAGCCGTGTCACATGGGTGGCAGAGCCTGGCCTGGGGCTGCACCCCGCCAGCGCTGCTGTGGGGTTGCTGCAACTGCAGCTGCTGCTCACCCGCAGCTGCAGCATCGCGTGTTTGTTCTGTTGTCTGCTGATGGTCCTCCAGTTGTTCATAAGTACATGTGTATATATCCTAACACACTAATCTATGAAGCATATACATACATATATACACATATATACATATCATACACCCCAAACCAGTAGTTCACACCTAACTGCAGGGTCTCAAGTTTGTTGATACATTGGAATTTCATGGTAAACAGGCATTTATTTGAATTCTGTTCATGTTTTAAATCATGTTGTATCCACTCTCTCAGTGAAATGTGACCTAAAAAACCCTATATGGTTTCAGTAACTATTCCAGCACTTCCGTGTGAAAACAGTACACTTCTACAATGGCCCTCCCACCTCTACCACCTTGGAAGAGTACGTTCTGTGGGCACTCTCCTGTAGGAACTTTCAGACATTGGTCTTCCAGCTTGGCCTGAAGTGGGCAGAAGCAGTGGAAATGAATGGAGTTCAGGTTAACTAACACTGAGTCACTTGTAATCGCATGGACTTTAGAGAGTGCTCAAAGATGAAGTGTTCATGAGGATTACTTACTGAATTCTTTTTAGCCATTTGTCTTTCACTTTCCTACTAAATCTGTGCTCTTTCTCTGTTTTTCTTTTTCCCATTACAGTCTCACAAAGAGAGAAAATTCTTCTATCTTTGAAAAGAACAGATGCAATCCATGTTGGGGAAATGATCAAGATACCAAGAACACTGAAAATTACTGGGGGTGCCTGGGGGTATGTGCTTGGCTGTGGCTCCTCTGCAGTTCTCTATACCTGGACAGTGAAGGAATAGGAACTCCCCTCTGACTGCAGTAAGTTGAAAGGAGGAGTCTCATCCTGTGCTTTGAAGGTCAGGAACCCCAAAGAGCGGCCCTGCAACGCAGAGTCTAATGCAGGGGAAGGCAGAAATACCAAACAGTTTGGTCAGCCTGTATTTTTCATAGCTTTTACAAATGTGCAAAACAAAGAGTAGTGATCTTATGTACACACTTTCCATGGAGCTCTTTGCTCTTTTGTGCATGTTTAATTTTCAGATGTGCTTTCCTAGTTTTCCAAACTGCATAATTAGTTTCTAAAAAAAGGAAACAGAACCCCTTTTGTTTATGGAAGGGGCTAGAACAAGCTCCCAGAGTCATTCTTGAATAAATAAATACAGAAGCTAAGTGCAATTAGGAAAGCAAAATGACAGAATGTTTATCTTCTTAACTAAAAGACTGATCATTGTCAAACCTTTTACGCTTTCTTGCACAGTTCTGCAGGCATATGTTTGTACAGAAGGACAATAGTATAGCTCACTTACAGCTACTTTAATCTGTAATACCAATAATTTACTTCATGATATTTCCATGCCTTGGAAAGCCTGCAAGTGGGGTAAATTTAACTGTAAGACTCCACTATTTTTGTTTTCTTGAATTAGCAAAATGTGTTCACATCAGATGAATGAGGTTAATGACACAGAAAGTGAAAGTGAGCCAGAGATCTCAAGGAGTCAGTGAGACAAGTGTTCCCAACATCCTCAAAGTTTACATGCTGGAGTCCTATAGAGTAACTTGTGGCGTCTCCCCTTTCTCCTTGGGCTGCTTTATGTACTAGGCAACTATTTGCTTATATAGTCAATGCTGTTTGCAGTCTTTCTTTACTGGGATTCACCTGACCAAACATGTCAGGATGCATGTCCATAGAGCAGTCCACTTATGAACTCTTTATGCTAGTCTCCACTTGCAAAGAAATAGCAGCAGGGAGATGATAGACAACTGATCCATCTTAGACATCTACCTCGAGCTGAATCATACTCCACAAATACCTATATCTTTCCACTGACTTCAAAAATCAAGAAAACTAGCTCGAATTAAGATATTTAAACTACTGGTATTGTTACATGTCTCGAGCTGCAATTGAAAGTTGCCAAAGAAAACAACATGTTTGCATCTCTTCAGATGATTTTGACTCTTCCAGCGTACTGGTGTCCTTTGGAACGGAAATGCAGGAATGATGAGTAGCAGATGGTGGCATGCAGAGGAGCTCATGTCTCTGAGACCTTGTTTGTCTGCACCTTACCTCTTTGTCAGTTTAATGACAATCTGAATGAGAGAAAGACATGTATGACCATGAGTTAGGATCTAATGTGCTTTGTACTGAAGCACAGCACAGAAACTTTTGGCTAGTCCAATCCATCTAGTTTTCACATGATGGAGTGCCCAAGAACTTCCCAGATGGGTACTGATTACGCCATGGGAGAAGCCTATAGGTTTTGTCATATGGCAAACATGCTTCTAGGCATGTGGTTAGGTAATGTCTACATCAGTGTGTGAAAGAACAAATTATCCAGGACCGTCTCTTTCTTGCTGGTCACTAAGTGGCTTACAGGTCACATAACAAGAGGAAGGCCAGATTTATTCTGTGGGTTTAACAGTCTGTGGGCCATGGGTTCTCCATCCCTTTGACAGAAACCACCTTCACAGAATCACTCAGAAAAAAAAAATTCAATCTTAGAATGAAGCTTCAGATTTTACTTCCATTTTTAAAAAAAGTGCAATTGCTAATTGTTATGTTTCAGTTTAAAAAAATCCTGTAACTAGAAAAAGTATCTAAAAGAAAGATTGGGAACTCTTAAAACCATAGAATCATGGAATATTTGAAGTTGGAAGGGACCGATAAGGATCATCAAGTGCATCTCCCTATTCCTCGCAGGACTACCTAAATCTAAGCTATGTGACTAAGAGCGTTGTCCAGATGTTTGTGGAACTCTGACAGGCTTGGTGCCATGACCACATCCCTGGGGAGCCTGTTCCAGTGACCGACCATCCTCTCAGTGAAGAACCTTTTCCTAATGTCCAGTCTGAACTTCCCCTGATGCAGTTTCATTCCATTTCCTCGTGTCCTGCTGCTGATCACCAGAGAAGGGAGATCAGCGTGAGAAGGTGTAGGCTGTGATGAGGGCACCCCTCAGCCTTCTCTGCTCCAAGCTGAACAAATCAAGCGGCCTCAGTCGCTACTCGTAAATCTTGCTCTCGAGATATTTCACCATCTTGGTCTCCCTCCTCTGGACATACTCTAATAATTTGATGTCCTTCTTATATTGGACATCCAAAACTGCACACACGCGAGGTGGGGCTGCACCGGTGTGGTGTAGAGTGGGACAATCACCTCCCTCAACCAGCTGCTATGCCTGTGCTTGATGCACTCCAGGACACCGCTGGCCCTTTTGGGGATCATTCTTTTCATGGTTCCTTTTTTTTTGCTTTTATATTCTGTCCTTGTTGATGGTAAAATTTAGACAGAAAATGGGAGACAAAAATAAAGTCTTTTTGAGCTATCCTTAAAAAGATTTTCTGCTGTTATTCTTTTTTAAGGTTTCTAAATTACCATTTACCTTTTTTTTTTTTCAATTTATTTCACAGCATCACATAATCACAGAAGATTTGAGGTAGGAAGGGACCACTGAAAATTGTCTAGCCTAACCTCCCTGCTCAAGCAGGGTCACCTAGAGCAGGTTGCCCAGGACCATATCTAGTCAGAGTTTGATACACAAGGATGAAAACTCTGCAAGCTCTCTGGACAACCTGTTCCGCTGCTTCATCCCCCTCACAGTAAAAAAAAAAATTCTTATGTTTAAATTAAATTTCTTGTCTTTCAGTTTGTACCCACTGCCCATTGTCTGTTCACTGCATACCATGGAGAAGACCCTGGGTCCATTTTCTTTACTGGCCCCCTCAGGCACAGGTAAGATTCCCCTGAGCCTTTGCTTATCCTGGCTGGACAGTCCCAGCTCTCTCAGCCTCTCCTCATGTGACGGATGCTCCAGTCCCTTGATTGTGGCCCAGCTTTTTCTGGGAGGTAAAAGGACCAGCTTTGGCCATCAGCAGCTCTCCCTACATGCCTGAAATATAAACTCTTGTCAATGTCAGAAGCGCGGTGCCAGACAGCTTTGTACATGTCAGCACCCCTTTGGAGTCATCTAGGGAACAGCCAAAGCCATAATGTCTGATTTTAGTGTTGTTCAAGTACTAGCTGATTTCAGAAAGGGCACTTGCATAATAACATCTTTAAACAAAGTGACATGCTTTAATGCTGCCACTTTAGTCACTTTTCTTTGTCTCAGAAGCTGCTGTGAAGCTGAAAGGAGGGCATATATCTGTCCATTATACACTACTTTTCTTCCTTGATTGGAAGCTTTAAGGTACCGTAATAAAAAATAACCTTTTTTCCTCACAGACTAGAGCTAGTGTCTCCACTGGTTCACAGTAGTCTGTCTCAGAGCAGGAGATAAAAGAAGCTGAACAAGAATTCAGTAATGTGGTTCCTTTCTTTAATACAATCCCAAGCTTCCCTATAAATTAGTGGTATAAGGTGACTGAGCTTCTGCCCCACACGAGGGTCGCTCCGTAGAGTTGATGTCAGAGCTAAGTCCGTGGTTCATGTTAGCACAGTGAGCAAAGAAAGCATGATCAAATTAGTGTATTGGCTAGACCCAGCCTGAAGAGCTGGGGATACAGGCTCACTAGCTCACAAAGCTGGGGCTGCGTCTAGGCTGGCAGGATTTTGGGATGAGTTCTTGTGATCTTGTTGCACACACAGAGCTGTCAAGACTGCAGCAGAACTCAGTTCTTTGTCAGTTTAGGGAAGATATCCTATTTTCAGTTGCATAGATTACAGTTAATGAGGTACTGTGGTGAAAATATCGTAACTGACAATAATATTAATTATTGCAGTCCAAGTGCTTTTTCCTAAAGTAGTTATGTTAAAGTCATGATGTAGCAAGTGTCTGCAATATCGAACATGTAATTTGCTGACAAACAGCAATGCAGTTTCTCTCTCTGGTGCAGTGGTTTCTTCTGGGTTTCCTTCCCTATGAATTCCAGTCCATAGTCCCCAAAAAGCTCAAACTGAAATTCTTTCTACCCCTGCATTGATTTATTCAAGGAATTGACTGTGTGGTCAATCAAGTAACCCTGAAGTGATTAATTAGCATGTGTTTAGTTCACTGATTTGTTATTATATGATATGTCAGCTTCTGAAGCTAATAAAGGAAACTGGCCCAGTAACTCTTTTTGTCAGAAAATAAAAAAACTATGGAAAGGAGACTTTGGCTTCCAAGGAGTTTCTTTCTATTCAAGCTGTGCAGAAAAATTCCACATTTTTTGCAGTAGTGCCAAACCTAAGCATTTACACATCAAGTCCTTAATCTTAAAACCTCTTGACATCTAACAATAGTAATTATATTTGGGTTAATTTTTAATGTCTAAGCCTTTAGGATACCTTTGGGTTGCAATCTGAATTTTGACAATGAAGACTAAAAGAAAAGTAAATTTTCAAATAAAAGCTGAGATGATCATATTAGCATGTCATGCTAGGTATTAGGGAGATTACTACAGCATTGAGAAGATGTCCTGCCTTGGGAAGATGACTACAGTTTCTGGGGAGCCTACGCCTGTTTGATATTATGGTTTGAGGGGAAGGCTCAAATATGTAATTCAGCTAGCATGAAATGACAATGAGACAAAAATAACAGAACACAGAGACAAGGTCAGCTAGTGGGAAGTCAGGTCTCTGCCCAGACAGAAGAGAGAAGCCAGAAACATAACATGAAGTTGTAGAATTGCAAGGAAAGGAAAGATAACGAAACAGAATCCAGAAGAGACAGTAAAAGCTCTACCCTGTGTTGCACCTGACTTGCCATTGGATAGGATTCTGAGAGGAAAAATATGGTTTGCTTCTGGGCTTCAGACATTCCAACAAAAGTACTTTCAGAGTAGAACACAAATTATTACACAGCAACATAACCAGAGAAATAGCCACCTGACGGTGCTGCTGAACCACTTTCCTGCCGTATGCTAGAACAGAAACAGGCGAAAAGATTAATGGTTGATGATACACACAGATCTGAACAGAAGAAACCGCCCAGATGGAAAAGCAGTTCCCACAGTGGAGGCTGGCATCCTGTCAACCTACTGCAGGTACACTGGCTCAATCAAAACATAAGAGTGAAATAGAGAACACAGGATTTTTTAGCATACATCGGTCCCCCTAGTTTCGTCAGCAGTATCAGACATGCCAGAGGAAAGCACAAAGATTTTGGCTACAAGCAATTTAAGAAATACGATCAAAAGGAAGTCTACCCTTAATAGGGGTAGGAATGGGTTTACGTGCTAAACATTTTCCTTGCCATATTCTTTTGTTTTCACCATGACAGTGTAAACATGTGTGCCTTTTAGCTGTATAAACACCTATTTCATTTGTAATTTCAGTTGTCTGCAGAGTTGGTGGTATATAAAATAGGGGAATGCATAGCGGTGTTAACTTTTAATATCTTTTTGTCAGTTGTAATTATACTTTTTAAATAAGGCTGGCTGGTTTTCAGTCTTTTGGAATGAGCCTGTGCTTTCCTACTCTGAAAAGGATTTACAACCAAATAAAGGAAGTTGCCTAAAATGTACTTACTAATTCTCATATTCTGTTATTTATCTTTAAGTGCAAACATTAAAGGGAAAAATCTTTCCACAATTGCCTAAGTCATAGTCCTATAACTTTTTTTATCTTACCACTGCAGCACACTTGTGTGCCCACAAACTTGTTCACAGTCCTAATTCTATCAGTGGTTTTAAGTGGCGATATTACTACTCCCCCAAAATGCAAATTTTAGACAAAAATTTATAGGTAAATTCAGGCCACGTCCTGAGATATGTGACATCTGTCCAACAAAAAAACACCTCAATGTGATGGCTGTGTGTTGACATAGAGAATTAAAGACAGTTTTGACAGAACATCACTGAAGTGATTTGTGATTCTCGAATATTTTCAGCAATCTTTTCTGGCCTTACTGGGGATAATATTTTGCTTGCTTTTCTCATCACTGTGCATGTCAACAGATGTTTTCATTGTGCTGTCCATAGCGACCCAGAGGTCTTTTTCCAGAGAGGCAGCAGCTAGCATACTGAAGCATAGGGGAGAAGACGCTATAAACTGCTATTGCAAGCTGATAGCATTAACAGAAAGGAATGAGCGGTTTGAGTTTTATTCCCCACAGAGTCAGTTTCCATGCAAAGAACACTATAAATTTATACAACATCTCAAAGTATGCAATGTAGCATGGGTAGTTTTTATTTTTGCAGGAAATTAAAAATCGATTTGAAAATAACTTCACTAAATTTAGTAATCGTGGGCTATAGCCATCTCAAACTTCTTTAAAACGAATGACAAGATGCTTTTCTCCTTCATTGTTCTATGTGAATTTAAGAAGGGTGACTCTCCTATTTAATCTTACAGCAATGAGGGAGAGCTACAGTCGACATTCCTGAGCCTAATGAGTAGTAATATTGGAAGCTGGAAATGTGTGTCAGTACTGTAGCCACAGAAAGCAGGACTGAGCTATATAATTGCTGACTTCAATGAAAAGTGGGCAGGAGGTGCTTTACCTTAAGGATATCCTCCAGGTACGAAGGCATAGCTCTTTCCTAGGGCTTCCGCTTCCCATCTGCACACATAAGAAAAGAAAAAGGGATAATTCCTTGCAGGTATTCTTCTGCTTTAAATTTTGAGAAAGAAAAAGTTTTTTAATTCAGTGTCTGGCTTGCTAACTTCATTGCAAAGATAGAATTTTTCTGGACAAAAGAACAAGAAAATGGCAAGGAAAGAACTGATGTTTGCTGAAACCCATTGCAAAACTTTCGCCAATTTTTTTTTGTGCAAATACAACTGTATTTGCAGGTAATTGCACATGCATCTTTTAGTGCAGTTTTTAATAGAATTTAGATGTGCAGTCCCACATGATGAGTCAGACTTCTTTAGAGTCTTCTTGTGTGATCTTCATAACCATCTTGCAATTGTTGTGTGTCAAAGAATACATCTGCCGTCAGATAGCCTGATTGTGAGGTTTCAGCTGAGAAGGCTTGGAGGGACTAGTTTGAGCACGATAACTCTTCTGTCACCTGTGGTCCCACACGTCAGGCAAGGTCAGCTGCAGTACTGTAGGTCAGGCTGACTCCTGTACCAAAGAGAATCTTCTGAGCTGTTGTCTGGGTCACTGGAATGACAGAAAGACATCACAAGTCCAAACCGGCCATGAGACCAGGAGGGGGGTCTGGGTGCTGTGCAGAAGGAGAAGATCCAGGGAAGAGTGTGAGAGACTGTATGTCATTTTTTAGGAGTGGAGGTGATAGGGGAAGGCAGATTCCACATCACTTCTTCGGGTGGCAGAAAACTCCCAGGGTGGGGTCTGAAAAGGCACCAGTGTCAGGCTCAGGGAGAGATGTTCTAACAGCACTTTACTTATTCTGTACAAAATCCAAAGAATTATGCACTCAGAATGCTGGACTGAAAAATATGCTTTAAAAAATATACAGGTGTTTTCACAAAATACGGTTAGCTAGCTAAAGGCCACACTAAGCGTCTCCCTTTCAGTCAACCAGCCACAGTCCTTCCACGTATTCTCTCATTCAGTTCCGATTGCTTCTGGCTGTTTTCACTCTGGCTTGCATGTTAGGAGGAAGGAGTCAAACATACTTCTTTGCATACTTTTCCCCCTCTTTCATTCTGCATTGCTACGGGCTCTTAACACATGCTGACTCACTTTTTTCCCCCACTTTCTCTTGTCTGTCTTACACCTTCAGTGGTGAAAGGGTGAGAGATAAAGGAAAGTTGTCAGAATAGCAGTAAATTGGGATTTTTAATAGAGAGGTGGTTAAATATTCAACATAAGCAGTTGCTGCAGCACCTGAAAAGCCTGAGAAACAGCAGCAAAAGTCAGCTGTTTCATCATTCCTTGACTTTGCTATCAGAAGTGTGCAAAACATCAAAAATCTCGGATTTAGCCAGAGTGCAGGGCAGTTCTAGTCAGCTGTTAACACATGGGATTATATGTACTTCTGCTTCCCTGGTGTGTTATAGCCTCGACTAGGCTCCCAGCAGAGTCCTGAGCACATTTTCTGTTTGTATTTGTGGGCCAAACTTTTGCCTGTCGCTGCTACAGAAGGAAACAAAGACATGGCTCAACAACATGGAGAGAGGACAAGGTGAGAAATGGGGCTTGGAGAGGTAAGAGAACAGGGTGAAGAGAAGTACATTTTTAGCTGTCCCCCTTATCCACCAGCAGATACTGAACCATGCAGAGATTTGGCATGGCTGAGCTCTTCATCTCCAAAGGCAGGAAGGAGCATGCGGAAGACTGATGCTCTGGGCTGCTTCCTAGTGCTGCAGTCTCTTGGCAAAGCCATGGTCAAGTCTTCATCTTTTTTGCAGCAAAGTACATCCGTGTTTCTTGTTGTATCCACCATGGACATAAAATACAGTCTCTTAAACATTTTTTCATACACTTGAGGAGCATCAATGGCTATTTTCTCCTATTTCCCTTTCCCTGGCCTTTTTTCCTTTAATTTGTATTCAGCCTTCATTTAGACTTTCTGTGTCATTCTTGGTTTTCAAGCCTTAAATCTTTCTATCTCATCTGTAGTCTCTCTCAAATCAGTCCACACCTTTCTTGAAGTGTAATGTCAGAAAACTGGATACAGTCTTACAGTTGGGATCTTGACAATGAACAGCAGAGGAGTTGTTTTGTGCGTCCTATTTATATTCCAACCGAGTATCACCAGCTGAAATAATTTCATCTAACTTTATGCTGTAGCTGCCTACACTTGACCTGAGCGTCCTTAAATTCCTTGAAGTCAATGTCCCAATTTTAAGGTGTGTCACATCTGAGTATCTTACCCATATCCTTTAAATGCGTTGAATTGTGCCTCAGAAGTACCTGTTTGTATTGATTTATCTTAAAGAGTTCATAGGCTGATCAGCTAAAATGTAGGCACTCACCTACAGTGTGCATGACTGCTTTTGGACAGATAAATGCCATCCTTCATCTACTAGCTATTTTGTACTTCCGGATGCTGGAGAACATAGGATTGGAAACAATTACTTGGATCATTGAGTCCAGTCCCCTGAAGTCATGGGTAACCAAGCTATATATCTATAATTCAGAAGCAACTTCACACACTGCGATACACTGCAAGTTGCAGAACACTTCCAAATACTCATTCAATGCGTAGTAAAAAAGCAAAGTTTCAACTGTCAAATGCCTCAGGAAAAGAGGAAGTATGATGCACCCTGTGATCCTGGGAGAGCACATAAATGAAACTGCCGTGCATGTCCCAAAGAAGCAGACCAGGCCACACACTACACAGGGGGGTCAATGTTTGCTACCAAACTGACAAGGAGTGAAATTCCTTGCCAGCCTCAGATCTGGTAGTTGTTTAAATCTTATATGGATGAACACAGCACAAATATGCCAGGATATGATAATCCGCGCACCCTGAGTGTACAAACTGTACGTCAGTGGGTCAAAAAAAATTCCTTCCTGGTCGGTTACTACACTTGTCCCCTCCTGAAACCCTGCACCATGCACACACGCACACTCATAGCAAGTGCAGCCCTGCTGTGTGGTTGCACTTCTTGTTATCTTCTGTCATTATAACAAAGAAGTGAGTGCAACGCCTGAAAACTGCAGATTATTTGAAGTAGCTCAGTCAATAAGGAAGTTTGGCACTGTGTTTATTCAGATATAAACAAGGATCTTGATTTTCTGGACACATTAAAGAGTGCAGTATACTTTTTTGCAGTAAAATAAATAAATACTTATTTTCCTGCAATGAATTGCAGATTAATACTAAATACAAAATGTTAACAGAGGAGCAATGTAGTAGCATTTTTGGATGAAAATATGACATTTTAAATACCCTTAAGGAAAATATTGTTTGCTCCCTGGAGCTACTCTGACCAGTTTAATTTCCCACATCAGTACACATCATGAAGTCAAAGCTTCTCATTCTGTCTTTCAAACTACACATAACACTGAAAGTGTCAGATTTGTTTTTCTTCTTGTATGTGTTTTCAGTATATTGTTTGCTTTAGACCTAATTTTTAATGGACATTCACATAGTTGCGATTACTGGTCTCATTTAATTTGCTTTCTGCATTTCATCAAAATAGAACCATGCACTCACTTTTGCAGTGGCAGGAGAAGGTGAAAGCCCAACTGGTAGAGGATGCACAAAACTGGTGAGGAGGTGCAACATTTAGGTAAATCAGGAACTACAGGAAAAGTTGAATGGATTCCCATTTTTTAGGACCCTAGAGCAAACAAAACCCTATAGTAGGTAATGTTTCAGATTGAGTTAAAAATTAAAAATTTCAAACCATCATTAATTTGAGGAGATCTGAGCCAGGCTGCTTGAAGCCAAAGAGGGAACCAAACTTAGAGATCTGAAAACCAAGCACTGACTGCAGAAACGTGATTTTCCCACTTCTAAGTGAAAATCAGATTACTTAGTTTAGGATGAAGGGTCCCAAGATATGAAACTTTGTGCATGTCACCCATAGGAATGATGAAAGGCCCAGCTGATTCTGCAAAGATTTGGCTGTATATACCCGGGGATGCCAGGATGCCTGGCCTAAGCCTGCCTCAACACTGTTTCTAAAACTGTATGGAGTGTGATTTTCATCCACATTGATGAACTCATAGACAACATCTCTTCTTCCTCTAACATGCTGTCCTGGTTTCAGCAGTTAAAGCATGTCACACCCATAACAGTGATGGCCAAAATATATAGATTTATATCAGATTTATCTGATCTTTCTGTTGAGCGCAACTATTAGAAAGCTGGCCAAAAAATTGTCGAAGTCAGAAATGCTGAATGGATCACCATCATCATAAAGCATTTCTCAAATTGCTATGCAATTGAAGTTAATTTCACATTATTGCTACAATGAATACCTGAGGAAAGCTGGAAAAGATGTGCTCAGAGTCTTTATATCATGTGCCAGGCTTTCAACCTAATTTGGCCCAAGTACATTTTTCATTAACACTATCATGTTGTTCTTTTGAAGAAAAAATCTAGCTTGGCTTTCTGTATTAATACATTCTTTTATTCCTAAGCCATGCCTTGCTGAATAATTTCTGTCATTACAAGGCATTGAAATCTCCATTCTAGAAAACATATAGGAGACATTTAAAACAGTGACATATTTCCACTTCAAATATGCAAAGAAAAATGGTAAAAAAAAGTGGTGTATGGTGGTGGGGAAGAGCATCAGAGCAAAAAAATCTTTGAGAGGTGAGGCATACGAAACTGGCTAGCTGCCTAACTTCCTGATGTTCTTTGTTAGGTTCTTGCTGAGACTTACTTGAATTTCAAATTGTTTTTTAAGCTGGTGAATAGCAGGTTCTTGCTAACCAGCTCATAATGACTACAGAGGTCCAACTCCATGGAGTCATTTCTCCCTGCTTTTGGCTGTCTTTTGTACTTGTGGAGACAAAGCAATAGATGTGGAAATTGGAAATTTTAATTGAAAGCACACATACACAAAGCAATTTTGTAGCCCTCTGAATATAGAGGGCTATAAAAGAAAGCAGGACTATATTAATTTTGTATGCTATGGGACATATTGTGACATATTTTTGGATATGTATATTAGATCTGAAACTGGACTATATATAAAAAATGTCAAAATCAAACTCTCCCTGCTATTTTTACTTACCTAGACAGGTTCTCTTTACATGCACTTCATTAGCACAGTGAGTAGAAATGCTAAAGGCAGAAAGCTGAGGGACAACACTCCAGGCTCTTTCTTCTGTCCAACTGCTTTCTAAGGTTTAATCACAAGACATGAGAAATTAAAAGGTGCTCATTAAATGATACTTTTTTTCTTATCCTTCCCAAACCATAACTTAGAATCATGGTTTTAGCATGTGTTTAAGGACTTTGTGAAGTAAAGCCTCGGGTTGTACTTACAGCTCTGAAAGATGAGCAATGCAGCAGTATACTGTAAAATTGCTATGTACTACCCAAATTGAGAACATTAACATTGCAAGAAATTCAAGTGACACGGAGAGCTATAGCTGTCAGAGGGGGAGAAAAGTCCGATACAGCACAAAGGCTATGCTTAGCTGTAAAACCTGCAAGCGTTCTGAAATTGGTGTCCTGACTCTGTAGAAGACCTGTCTCTTCTTCTCCATCTTAGTTTCCATGGGAAAGAAATCCAGCATGTATGCTGGAAGGGATCCACAGCTGACTGGGTCCCCTATCTGGGAGATCAGAGGACCACCACAGGTTGAAGAGTTTATTCCTTTGGCTTAGCAGAGCTGTCATTGTCTTATCCATGGCTAGCCAAACAGGAGAGAGAAACAGAATAATACCAATCACTTAAGTAAAACTTTTTTTATTTTATACTCTTCAAATAGAAAGCAGATGCAATGTTCTGTCATTTTAAATAAACATACCTTACATAAATATACTTTTCTTCAGAAAAAGGGTATTTAAGTAAGCTTACAACGGATGTAATAATAGCAACAAAGCTCATCAAAAGGAATTCTTTTTTACAAAAAGCTGCAGACTGACTCTCATCTGGTGCAATTCAGTGTCATTCCATTGATTCAGGGAGGTTGTGCTGATTTACTGCAGTCGAGGGTCTCATCCAGCACAACAAATTCCACTTTCAATGAATTGTCATAGAGATTGCGGTATCTCAATTGTATTTTTGCAGGGTGTGAACTGATTGCATAGCCTATTGAGCAAGGGATTTATGTATTCTCATTACATAGGAGTTATTTGGAATACTTTATCGATGCATTTGTGTTGGATGATCCATAATTATCATCAGTTAAAAATGCCTGAAAAACTACCATGAAAAAGTCAATGAAAATGTTGACAGAAAAGTAGTTCTGTATTTGCCCAACACTAAATGTGGTATAAAAGCCATTCCCTTCAGGCAAGTGAGAAGATAACCTATATTGATAGCTCTTACGACAAGTTCAAAGCCATGGAAAAATCTGGTATTGCACAAAAGGCACCAAGAGGACAGAGTGAGAAGAGGTCTATCTTTGTTTTGCAGAAATGTTGTTCGCACAGGAAGGAATCACTTTTCCTTTGTTATCTAGCAAAATGTGTTTCGTTACCTGTGGAGGAGTTTTTATTTGGAAATTCTAGAACTTTGCATCCTGTGTGTGCTTCCTTCTCAAGAGAGCACTGGTACTGAAGTGAGATAAATAGGCACCCCTGACTGGGGAACAGGGCGGTGAAAACATGAGTGTTTTGACAGTGATTTTCAATTTTACAGTCTGTCTTCAATTGTCCTCTTTGGAGTGAAAAGTGAAACATCTTTCTGACTCTCAAAAAGTTTCTTCACCATCACATTGCAAGGTCTATTTACTTGGGCTTTTGAGCAAAGAGACCATGGTGAAATTCATGTATTGGAAAAATATGTGATATTATTTCCCTTTACAATATATCTATTATAATATATACTTTATAATATATCTATTATAATATATACTAGTAGAGATTGAAATACACCCATTTTCCTTCCTGCACAGTCCCCTCAGTCTCCTTGTTGCTTGTTCGGCAGTTATTTGCACGTCACGGGAGAACATGATTGAAGGGGGAACTGGATCAACAAGGAAAGAGTGACCTTGTGAATGATTATAGAAGATCATTCTCTGCCTGTAGGCCATTGGGAAAAAAAATACGAAAGGACAGTTTTCTGTCAGCCAGAATGACTGTATCTTTTCTTAAGCTTCTGGATACATCAATTTTGTAAGTATGTCAGCTGTCTGTAACTGTATCATCTAGCTGTCCATCACCAGCACCTGACTTTTCTCCTGCTAATTTCATTATCCCTTAAACCACTCTTCATCAGTCAACCATCCCTTCATACTAAAACTCAGTAAGGGAAACAATGCTTACATTCCCCTATCTGTTGAAACACAGTTAATTTAAACTATTTCCTGTAGGGGAAATGATTGAGAAGATGTGTTTTACATCTTGGTGGTGGGTTGTTTTTTTTTTGCTTCTGGGCGTGAGACAACACCGATTCAGTAACTAGATCTAACCATGTGTGATAAGAATGATTTCAGTGCTTTGGGTTCTTTAATCTCACAATATGAACTTTAATAAAAATTAATTTTGACTAGATTAGATGCAATTACAGTAACTGGAGTTCAAAATTATGTACACATACATGTTTACTAAAAGTGAGATTATTTTAAAAGTGTGTTCAGATAAATGCAGAGAATAATGCGCATGGCTGGAGTACGTGTCAGTGATGGTGATTCTTAGTTTACAGAAAAGGAACTTTTGATCACTGGGCCCAGTGGTCGCTTCACTCTCTAATTAGACCAAATTATTGATAGTCCACCTTTATGAACCATGACCCAAGCAAGGTTTATACTTTATGTGTAGGCATGAAGGTAGCACAAGCATCTCAGAGGTGAGTATTCAACCATTTTCAATGTATGCACATGGCACATAAGTTGCTGAATTTGTGCAAAAGTGTGGTTTAGTTGAGTAAATCTGTCTTCTTTACACTTTATGGCTAATGGTGGTGTAATGGTCTCGACGGCACTAGGCACCTTGGCTTGGGCCATGCAGCTGCGCCACGCTGCATATTTAATTGAAAAGCAAAAAGGATCTACATACCACATGGAAACCAGATAACATTAACCTGTCAGGTTCGCATAACAGAGATCCCATTCACCCACAGATCTTTTCAGTCACACCTACTCCTTGCCCAAAATATCCCTTTCACCTTTTTTTCCCCTCCTTTTTCCCACTATTTCCTTACTGTAGTGGAAGGAATGCATCAGCCTTGAAACAGCCTGCAGAGTGTAAGGTCTCACAGCCAGGCCCAGAGTCCCACAGCCTTTGCTAGCTCTTGTTTGCACTGAAGTGCAGCACTGTGTACTGCCTGCAAAACACCACATGTGACATTGTGGGATCAAATCTGATTATGAATCCTTATTACCAACAACACATTGCAGATCTGCTGGCTAGTATTGCTTAGGGAACTTCTCTGAACCATCACGTAGTCTGTTCTCAGCTTCACTGCCATCTTGTTTTCTCCATTCTCTTCTCTCCCACTTAGTTACGTTAGTGTGAAACTATAAAAAGGTATTTCACTGTTAAGCTAAGATCTTTTAAGTAGATTTTGGCTATCTACTTTCTGTGTCTCCTTCTAGTCACTGATGTTGCAAGTACAATAGAAAGTTTCACGATACTGGACAGTCAAATTTCCCATATACTCTACATGAGAACATCATTTTAGATGGCAAGATGGCCTTTTGCTGTTTCTGTTTCTTTCCGGTCTCTGTTTCTTGTTGCTGCTTAAAGCCACCATCTTAAAGAGATGTTAAACTTCTGCTAGCAACTAACTTCAACACTGAAAAAATGCCTGATTGGTACCTTCTGTGAGAACTTCTTAGTGCTGTTGATTGAGGCACTGACTGCAAGCAAAAGTGGAACAGTTCTCTTCTCGTTGTTCCTGAAAGGTATGGAAAAGTAGAGAACAACCATAAATAGAGACAACACACTCAACTCTAAGGAACTGATTGCTTCAAAATGTAAAAAATCAGAGAAAGCTTTTGTTTGAAAAAACCTAACTTCTTTCACTTTAAAATGTAACAGAACACAGTTGATAGAGTAGCCTTCACTGGAACAGAAAGGTATTGAAGTACCGTATCTCTATCAAGCAGAAGACTTGTGCGCATTTGGTAAGAGTATTACACAGAGACAAACTATTTTCAGTTCATATCTAACTTGACAAAGGTCGTGTCTTAGAACTTGAAATTTTGAGGATTACAGAGTTTAGACAGTTTTAAAATGTAAACATATAATTGCAAATATACACGACCATGACATTTCATTTTGAAGGTGATATAAATGTCTAAGAACTAAAATACTGGTTTGTTTTTAAGAAGCTCCCTTTCCATGATAAAGCCACTTCTTTCACTGGGTGGAACAGACAAGACCAATAAAATTAAAGTACCACATGCTGTAGGTTACACATGTTTGAGACATAAAAGACAAAGCAGTATTAGATTTAGACTTTGTGAATGACCTGGAGTACAAGATAAAAGTAATTTAGATGATAAACAGTGCAGTTACTCAACACTCGATATCACCAGTAATCATTTTAAAAATCACTCCGCTTCTCTGCACAGTTTTCCAAGTAGCAGTATTTGCTTCTTCCCGTAATTCAAATTCCTCTGGGAGATGCCATCTTTACAGAAGGCAGTGATTAGCAATACTGTTAAAGCAGGCCTGAAGTTGTGAAGGAGGAAGAAGCTAAGAAAAACGAGATTGTGTGAAATGGGAATTGTGCACACAGCCAGCTATGGGCGAAAACAAGTGTTTGTTAAATGTGGACAAATATACAATATGCCTTTATTTTGAGTGCTGTGGCTTGTCAATATGTAAGCTGAAAAAACAGGATATTAACATATAAGCATCTATCACGCTTTGCAGAAAATACTTAGCTTCCTCTGAATTTCAGAAGTTAACCTCTTAACTCTGTGTTTATAGAAGAAAATGGGTGGGAGTCACGAAAATGTGGCTATTTTAAAGAGAATGGAATTTTCCCCAATTTAGTTTACAGACTGAAGGTAAATTGTGAAGATTTGCTTCAACTTACCATGCCAAAGTGGGTCTCTCAGCTGTGGCAGATACATAGACTGGTGCTGTCCTGCACATAGTACAGGCTGCCCAGTCCTACTATACTGTAGATAAATCTGTTTGCTGGAAGCTCCCATTTAGCAGGTTTGGGAGCCTTGATTGCTGGACCGCTGTTCCTTTGTGCTTACAGAAGCTCAGTTCAGAGCATTTAGCCAGCAGAGGCGTGGAGCCAGTGCCTTTCACATAGCTTGGGAGATCAAAGGTAGGAGTAGAATCAACCCTTACCTCGAAACAACAACATTCCAGGTTTCTGCTCTCCTTTAGTAGAACTGCTCTCTGTTCTTTTTCCTTCTTCATCCTGTTGCCTCAGGACTCTCTTCTCTCAAAACAGTGTTTTTCATTAAATTCCAAAAACTGCTTGCCTCCTAATTCATTTGTGTTAGCCAACAAGCAGGGAAGGCCGAGGTAGACATAACTGGGAGGGGGAAGATCTTGCTTAGTTGTAGGCACAGCAGGCAGCTTGTACAGCCATCCATGCAGGGCCATAAACGGCAAAGCTATAGTATAACTGAGTGTTGTTGCAGATCATACTCATAAATCATCTAATTCCTTCAGCTGTCTTTTCATCAGGTAAAGGAAAACCACTTTCAAAAGCTTTTTTTGCACCATATTCATATAGAGCTTTACTATGAGGCTATAATCTGTACTAGTATATAGAAGATGGAGCTCTGAACTGCCAATAGGTGATTGGATGGGTTTAGCGTGGTACACAAAATATTGCACATAAATGTGCTGAGCCCATAGGCTGAGCAGCACCACATCCATATGACAATCCAGGGCCTTTGGTTCCTAACATACTATTTGAAAGTGTATACTTCATTTCTTCTTTTTAATATACAGGTCACTGCTTTCTCAATTGAACTTTGCTTTGGATTTTTTTTTGTTTCCCTCCTTCCCACCTCCTGTCAGCTCCTGGCTGTTTTACTAGCTCAGTGATTTTGCAATTTATTTTCTAGTGAGAAATCATGGATTCATAAATATGGGCAAGAAATGAATTAGATAGAAATAATATGACAGCTATTGATATGCCTTTCACTGAGAGAAACCTTAAAGAGGAGAGATACAGACAGAAAGACAATAAGCAGAAAGCACCTATGCCCCCCCTGGAAGGCCATACAGGAAAGCTTTTTTACAGAGTAAGCACGTGAGACTCTCCAGCAAGACTAAAGGAAAAAATAGCTCCAGTCAAACATGAGCAAAGCAATAACTTCCCAGTGTCTTCTGGCAACTGCAAGCCCACTCAGAGACCACCTTAAAAAGTATTACCTGCTCAGTGCAAAGAAAATGATGATGGTAATATGCTCTGCTGTGCTTTTTCCCGGTTACTGTAGTGGTGACTCCAGGGCAGCTTTAAAAAATCTGACCAGGCTAACCATATATGCTCCCCTCAGTTCACTCACCTTCAGGCAATTCCTTTTTCCCAAATCTTCACTCACCTTATTTCAGTCTTTCTCAGTTCAGGCATTTGGCAAGCTGGAGTTATTCCATATAACCAACGTAAAGTCACTCTGATTCTCAGATGCATTTGGGTTCACTCTTGGCACCTGGGGAATGTCACCCTTTAGATACTGTCAGAGAACAGTTATAAAAATATGCTTAAATTTTATTTTCATAAGGTGTTATTTAATAGTAGATGCTCTGTACTTAATGACCAGTATTTCATAGAATCATAAATTGGAAAAGACCTTTAAGATCATTGAGTCCAACCATCCACCCAACACCACCATGCCTACTAAACTATGTCCCGAAGTGCCACATCTATAAGTTTTTTAAACACCTCCAGGGATGGTGACCCAACCACCTCCCTGGGCAGCCTGTTCCAATGCCTGACCACTCTTTCAGTAAAGAAATTTTTCA
>Ga0065711_1007790_pt1 | contig 24941 bp, 18 predicted proteins | sample Hoacrofraction12_FD_59098 | JGI IMG/M metagenome (GOLD analysis project Ga0065711, IMG submission 59098) | Hoatzin crop microbial communities from Cojedes, Venezuela - Epithelial fraction 12 v2 (version 2) | ecosystem: Host-associated > Birds > Digestive system > Esophagus > Crop | place...
CAAACAGGCTTTGGTATTGGTGAACCGCGGTGGCGCAACTGGTGGGGATATCATCAATCTCTACAAGGCGATTTATAAGGATGTGAAGGATAAATTCGGAATAGAGATTTCTCCGGAAGTGAATATCGTTTAATTTTGTTAGGAAAAGAATATTCTTATGAAAGTCAGAATTCTTGGTTCGGGAACATCTTGCGGAGTGCCGTCAATTGGTTGTTACTGTGATGTTTGCCGCAGTTCTGATCCGCACGACCGCCGTCTGCGTTCTTCCGCTCTGGTAGAGGAGGGAGACACGAGGATTCTTATCGACTGTGGTCCCGACTTCCGACAGCAGATTCTTCCGTTGCCCTTCGCTAAGATCGACGCGGTGCTTCTCACTCATATTCATTACGACCACGTCGGTGGACTCGACGATCTGAGGCCTTTCAGTCGTTTCGGCACCATACAGATATATGCTAATGGCAATACATGCCGGGCGTTGAAGACTACTATGCCCTATTGCTTCCAGGAACATCTGTATCCTGGTGTTCCCCATATCGCTTTGACAGAGGTATTACCTCACGTGACGTTGTCGGTTGGTTGTCTCAAGGTTATTCCTATAGAAGTGATTCATGGCAAGATGCCTATCCTCGGATATCGCATAGGTCGCTTCGCCTATATCACGGACATGAAGACAATAAACGACAAAGAATACGAATATCTCGATGGTGTTGAGACTCTTGTCGTCAATGCTCTCCGTTTCGAGAAAGAGCATCATTCCCATCAACTCGTCCCTGATGCTATCGAATTCTCACGTAGGGTAGGGGCGGAAAAGACTTTCTTTATCCACATGAACCATGACGTCGGTCTTCATGTGGAAGCCTGCGGCCGTTTGCCGGAAGGATTCGCTTTCGCTTACGACGGACAGATAATTGATGTTTAAGATTCCTTTCTTAGTTTCGCAAATGAATATTGATTCATGCTGCGTTTGATTTATCCAATTTCAATCCCGTTTTCGCGCGCGCCTATAAAGTTTTAAGAAAAAAATCTTGCACATTGCACATTTCCCAGATCTTCAGCGTCTTATTGGTGATTAACTACGGGCTGAAGTTACACCCAAGCTTGAGCAGTCGTATCAGACTATTAATAGAGGCCGTTTGCAGCGTCTGATTCCAAAACTATGTTTTTGGCCGGTGAAAACGTAGTTTCTGACCGGTGAAAACGGCGTTTTCGCCCTTTGAAAACGGCGTTTTTAACGAGTTAATATATAGGATATGAAATCCGGTAAATGTCTGATATGTAATGATTTACATAAATTTATGGTTTTCCGGTAGCTGGCATCTTATCGCCATCCTTCGCCACCAATAAATGACTGACACATAGATAGCTGTGTAATGTGCAGGAAAAGTTTGCTTAAAATCCCTGGTAGCCCAATAGGGTCTTACCGCTTTTTCTTCTTGAACTTCCTATAGAGCTTCCATCCGAGAAGTATGATATCGAAAGCGCCTCCACCGATATTGACGAGATTGGCGAAGTTGCTCGTATTCTTCAGTTGTTTGGGCGACTGGTACAGCGATCTCCAGTACTGCTCAATCTTGGTACTGTCTTTCTGGATTTCAGTCTTTAGTTTTTTCTTTCTCCTTTGAATGTCAGCCAGCGTCAGCTGCGACACATCCGTATTTGTAAGATCAGGAATTTCATTCATAAGTCAGTCTTCTTTTATTCAAGTAACAATGAAGTAAGGAATCTCACGAGAGGCTTGACGATGAGAGCCTTCCTGAAGATCACGAAGAGAAGGAATATAAACAGATAGAAGGCTGCCACGATGCAGAATGCCGCTACGGTACCAACCTTGTCTGCCAGGAAGAACGCCGCGGCAAAAGACAGGAATATCACCACGAAGAGCGAAATCAGTATCGCAGCGAGCATGATAGCCGTGGCAGTGAACAGCCTGACGATCTTGTCGATGCTATCGAGCTTCAGATATTCCTTCTGAAGCCCGATATAATGTCTGATCACCTCAACGAGCTGACCTATCGTTTCCACGTTTTTGTCGCTAGAAATCATTGTAATGATAATTATTCGCCGGCAACTTCCTCTTTGATATCGTCTACGAGGTCCTCAACATCCTTGCGGGTGAGCTTGATATTGTGTTTCTGGCAAAAATCGTCTACGCAGTCAGCGATTTTCTCGCGAGTGTCTTTGCCTTTTTCGGGAGCCATAAGTACTCCGAGAGCGATGCCGGCAAGAGCACCGCCGAAAAATGATCCAAGATAACCTAATGTCTTCATTTTCTCAATATTTTAAATTAAACATACGGGCATTCTCATCAGAAGCCTTTGCGAAGGCAAAAGTAGCAAAATATTTTAATCTTTGACTCAAAAATGTCTCCAAATTTTGTTAAAACGCCCCATTTTCTTTGATTTAACAAACTTTATGCAGAGTTTTTGCCGTTATTTCCCTTTTTTTTAGTAATTTCGCATCGATATTTTGAAATAGTTTAATTTAAAAATAAATCGGAAATGAAAAAGTACACCGTAATTTGTGCATGCCTGTGCGCTGCATTCCTTCTCACCGGCTGTAAGTCTAAAGAAAGTGCTTATCGCAAAGCATACGAAAAGGCTAAGGCTCAGGAGGCTGTCGTAGAACAGACCGTTCAGCAGGAGATGCCTCAGACTGAGGTCGTCACTCCTCTGGAGAGAAGACCTGCCACCCAGCAGAAAACTTATGATAACGCTGACAATGTTTCAGTAAGACAGGAGAGCGTATCACTTATCAGTGGTACCGGTCTGAAGAACTTCAGTGTTGTCGTTGGTTCTTTCGGTCTCAAGGCTAACGCCGAGGGCTTGCAGAGCCGTCTGAAACAGGCTGGCCATGACGCACAGATCGTATTCAACCCGTCTAACCAGATGTATCGCGTCGTTTCTGCCACATTCGACCAGAAGATCGATGCAGCTAGAAGCCGTGATCAGTTCAGAGAGACTTATCCCGACGCTTGGCTGTTGTACAACTCAAAATAATTAAGCGTTGGCCCGCATTCTATCAATAGATTACGGAAAGAAACGTACAGGTTTGGCAGTAACCGATCCACTTCAGATTGTTCCAGGTGGGTTGGTTACTGTCTCTACATCAGAGCTCTTCAAGTTTTTGCAGGAATACACCGCTAGAGAGGAAGTGGAACGCATCGTGATAGGCGAACCGTACCAGACGGGCGGCCAGCCTAGCGAAAACCTGCAGAGGGTGAGGCAGTTCGTGGAGAAATGGAAAAACAAGCGCCCCGACATCCCTATCGAATACGTCGACGAGAGATACACATCGGTATTGGCGCACCGGGCGATGATCGACGGAGGCCTGAAAAAGAAAGACCGTCAGAACAAGGCACTGGTTGACGAGATCAGCGCCACGATAATATTACAGACATATTTGGACAGTAAGAAGAAATTATGATTTTACCTATATACATATACGGACAGCCGGTATTGAGGAAGGTGGCTGAGGATATCGACAAAGATTATCCCGAACTTGACAAACTCATAGAGGATATGTTTGAGACGCTTGCTGAGAGCGAGGGTATCGGACTGGCTGCCCCACAGATCGGAAAAGCGATCAGGGTTGTTGTCATCGACCTCGACGTCATCTCCGACGATCTTCCCGAATACAAAGGGTTCCGCAAGGCTTTCATCAATGCTCATATCATCGAGAAGGATGAAAAGCAGACGGAGACGATGGAGGAGGGTTGTCTCTCTCTTCCCGGAATTCATGAGAAGGTTACCCGATCGAAGAGGATTCACGTGAAATACCTTGACGATAAATTTGTCGAGCATGACGAATGGGTGGAAGGGTACCTCGCAAGAGTGATGCAGCATGAATTCGACCACTTGGAAGGACACGTATTTATAGATCATATTTCCCCTTTGAGAAAGCAACTTATCAATAGTAAGCTAAAGAATTTCTTGCAGGGGAAAGTAAGATGCTCATACAGGGTAAAACCGGTGAAACGATGAAATACTGGAGGCGGGCATTACTGCTCTTGCTGTTGACGGCAATCACCATAGGAACCAGGGCCCAGTATAATACGCAGCGGCTGATAATCACCGGGCGGAGTGCCATGTATTATCAGGATTATGTGCTCGCCATTCAATATTTCAACCAGGCAATAGCAGCCAAGCCATACCTCTACGACCCTTGGTATTACCGCGCTATCGCGAAATACTATCTCGAGGACTATTCCGGTTCGGAGAAAGACTGCTCGGAGGCTCTCGACAGGAATCCCTTTGTCACAGATATATACGAACTGAGGGCCGTCTGCCGTGCCAATCTGAAAGAGTACGACGGTGCAATCACCGATTATACCAGAGCGCTGAAGGAAAAACCAAACAACAGGGATGCGTGGTATAACAGGGTGTTGTGCCGCATCCAGAAGAAAGACTACGACACGGCTCTGTTCGAACTCGATACGATATCCTCCCATTGGAAAGACTTTGCCAAAGCGTATTTTATCAAGACGGAAGTTCTTTTACAGCAGAAAGATACGGTAAAAGCGCTAAACTCTCTGTCGAAGTGTCTTGAACTCGATCCTTATGACGGAGATGCATGGACGATGAAATCTTATCTCAGTCTTTCGATGCATGAGTGGAAACAGGCCGACGAGGAACTTTCGAAGGCGATACATTATAAGCCGCTTGTAGTAAACAACTATATCAACCGGGCTCTTGCGAGATACAAGATTAAGAATCTGAGAGGTGCGATGGCAGATTATGACAAAGCCATCGATCTCGATCCCAATAATTTCATCGGACACTACAACCGCGGACTGCTTCGGCAGGAAGTCGGGGATGACAACAGAGCCATCGACGATTTCGACTTCGTGCTCAGACTCGAACCGGACAATATCATGGCATTGTACAACAGAGCACTTTTGCTCGAACAGACCGGTAATCTCCGAGGAGCTATCAGAGACTACACAAAGGTATTGAAGAGATTCCCCAATTTCTGGACAGGACTGCAGTACAGGGCCAACTGTTACCGGCGGCTCGGTATGACAAAACAGGCTGAACTTGACGAATTCAAGATACTCAAGGCCCAGCTCGACAAAAGAAACGGTATACAGCGGAGATGGAAGCGCGGCACGGCCGACAAGATCAGAAAGAAGAGCGACGAGGATCTGGAGAAATATAACCAGTTGGTTATCGCTGACGAGGATGCCGACAAACTGAAAAACGAATATAAGAACGAATACAGAGGTAAGGTGCAGGACAGGAAAGTCGATGTGGAATACCAGCCCATGTATATGTTGTCATATCTTAAATACGACAACGGAGTACAGTCCTACGATGCCTTCGACCAGCAGGTGGACGACCTTAACAGAAAGAGCGGGGGGGCACGGAAGATATTCGTGACCTGCAATCCGAAAGCACTCACCGCAAAAGCGTCGAACGTATATTTCAATGTCATCGACTCATTGACAGGCCGGGTCGACGTGTCGAAGACCAATGTGGAAAACGGTATCATTTTGCTTCAGAGGGCCGTGGCCTACTGTGTGATACAGAATTACGACGACGCCCTCGACGACCTTAATACATATATGCACATCGACTCGCTATCGTCGCTGGCATACTGGCAGAGGGGTGTGGTAAAATATATGGCCAACGAATTCAAGAACAACGAAGGATTGGGCAACGAGCTGAAGAACGCAAGTATTGTCGGAGATTTCACCGAGGCAATACGTCTGAATCCCAATAATGCTTATCTTTATTATAACCGTGGCAATGTATACGCCGGACAGAAACAGTACGGCAAAGCCATCGCTGACTACGACAAAGCAGTGGAAATCGACCGTCGTCTTGCCGAGGCATATTTCAACCGCGGACTGGTGAAAATTTACAGCAGTCATCGCGAAGAGGGAATCCGCGATTTGAGCAAAGCGGGCGAATTAGGGCTATATAATGCATACAGCGTGCTCAAAAAGTACTCAAAATGAGATATTTTTCAAAAAAAATGTTGTTATATGAAATAAAAGTAGTAAATTTGCGGCTAAATTTGAAAAAATACAAACAGATATGATAAAAATTACTTTTCCCGACGGCTCTGTGAAGGAGTTCGAACAGGGAATCACTGGAAAACAAATCGCCGAGAGCATCTCACCGGCCTTGGCGCGCGAGGTTATCGCCTGCGGAGTTAACGGCGAGACTGTAGAACTCAACCGTCCTATCAACGAGGATGCCAGCATCGCTCTCTACAAATGGGACGACGATGAGGGCAAGCATGCATTCTGGCACACCAGCGCACACCTGCTGGCAGAGGCATTACAGGAACTCTATCCCGGCATTCAGTTCGGTTTCGGACCGGCGATCGAAAACGGTTTCTTCTACGATGTCATGCCCAAAGATGGTGACGTGATCAAAGAGGGCGACCTCGAGAAAATCGAAAAGAAGATGCTCGAACTGGCCCGCAAGGATGAACCGGTGGTGCGCAAGGATATCTCTAAAGCCGACGCCTTGAAATTCTTCAAGGAGTGCGGACAGGAGTATAAGTGCGAACACATCGAGCAGGACCTGGAAGACGGTACCATCTCAACATATACGCAAGGTAACTTTACCGATCTTTGCCGCGGTCCGCATATCGTTAGCACCGGTGCTATCAAGGCTATCAAACTGACAGCCGTGGCAGGTGCTTTCTGGAGAGGCGACGCCAAGAGAGAGCAGATGACCCGCGTTTACGGTATCTCTTTCCCGAAGAAGAAACTTCTCGACGAGTATCTCGTGATGCTTGAGGAAGCGAAGAAGAGAGACCATCGCAAGATCGGCAAGGAGATGGAATTGTTCATGTTCTCCGAGAGAGTGGGCAAGGGTCTTCCTATCTGGCTCCCGAAAGGAACGGAACTGCGCATCCGTCTTCAGGACATGCTTCGTAAGATCCAGAAGAGATATGGCTATCAGGAGGTTATCACTCCTCATATCGGAAGCAAGAACCTGTATGTGACCAGCGGCCACTATGCACACTATGGCAAAGACTCGTTCCAGCCTATCCATACTCCCGAGGAGGATGAGGAATATATGCTCAAGCCGATGAACTGCCCTCACCACTGTGAGGTGTTCGCCTGGAAACCAAGATCATACAAAGACCTGCCTCTTAGAATCGCTGAGTTCGGTACCGTATACCGTTACGAGAAAAGCGGCGAGCTCCACGGACTTACCCGTGTACGTTCGTTCACTCAGGACGATGCTCATATCTTCTGCCGTCCCAACCAGGTGAAGGATGAATTCCTCCGCGTGATGGATATCATCCACACGGTATTCTCAACCTTCCAGTTTGAGAATTTCGAGGCTCAGATCTCTCTCCGTGATCCTAACGACAAGGAGAAATACATCGGCAGCGATGAGGTTTGGGCAGAGTCGGAGCAGGCTATCATCGACGCATGTAAGGAGAAGGGACTCAATGCGAAAGTGGAATACGGTGAGGCTGCGTTCTACGGCCCCAAACTCGACTTCATGGTGAAGGATGCTATCGGACGCCGCTGGCAGCTGGGCACCATCCAGGTAGACTATAATCTGCCGCAGCGCTTCAAACTGGAATATACTGACGAGGACAACTCGAAGAAGACTCCCGTGATGATCCACCGAGCTCCGTTCGGCAGCCTGGAGAGATTCACCGCCGTGCTCATCGAACATACCGCAGGACACTTCCCCCTCTGGCTCACTCCTGACCAGGTCGCTATCCTTCCGATCTCTGAGAAATTCGTCGATTATGCCAAAGAGGTGGCAAAGCAGTTTGATGCCAAGGGTGTACGTGCCACTATCGACGACCGTAACGAGAAGATCGGCCGTAAGATCCGCGACAATGAGCTGAAACGCATTCCTTACATGGTCGTTGTCGGTGAAAAAGAGCAGGCTGAAGGCCTCGTTTCTGTGAGAAAACAGGGCCAGGGCGACCAAGGAGCGATGAAAATCGATGATTTTATTAAAAAAATCAACGAAGAAGTTGCTGAAATGACAAAAAATGTGTAACTTTGCAGCCGTTTTTAAAATAGTTGGATGAAGAACGACAATTTGAAGAACCAATATCGTGTTAACGATCAGATTCGTGCACGAGAAGTCCGCATCGTCGGTGACAGCGGATCATCAGTAGTATCCTTCCGTCAGGCAATGGACATGGCGCGTGAGGAGGGAGTTGATCTTGTGGAGATTAGTCCTAATGCCAACCCACCGGTATGTCGTCTCATCGACTATTCGAAGTTCTTGTACCAGCAGAAGAAGCGACAGAAGGAGATGAAAGCCAAACAAGTCAAGGTGGAAGTCAAGGAGATTCGCTTCGGACCGCAGACAGGAGAGAACGACTACCAGTTCAAACTGAAGCACGCACAGGAGTTCCTCACCGAGGGTAACAAAGTGAGAGCGTATGTGTTCTTCCGCGGACGGTCGATACTTTTCAAAGAGCAGGGCGAAGTGCTGCTTCTGAGATTCGCTAACGACCTCGAAGAACTGGGAAAGGTAGAGCAGCTTCCGGCACTCGAGGGAAAGAAGATGTTTATAACATTGGCTCCGAAGAAGGCCGGCGTGGCAAAGAAAAGTCAGCAGAAGATGGATCGCGAGAAGCGTGAGGCCGAGGCAAAGGAAGGCGGAAAGCAGAGCACGGGAGATGCCGCTGAAGATGAGAAACCGGCAAACGGAGGATTGTTCGCTAATATAAAAGGTGGCGAAGAGATTCTCAAGAAACTGACAAAAGATGACAAAGAATAAGGTGCGTAACGTCGTGGTATATACGTTGCCGCCGCACATTAATAAATAACAATTTAAAAATTAAAAAAATGCCAAAAGTAAAGACAAATTCTGGTGCTAAGAAGAGATTCTCGTTCACCGGATCGGGTAAGATCAAGAGACATCATGCTTACCACAGTCACATTCTGACTAAGAAAACAAAAAAGCAGAAACGCAACCTGGTACACCAGGCTATCGTTGATCGTTCAAACATGAAGCAGGTACGCGATTTGCTCTGCCTACGTTAAATCTTAAGTCGAACATTTTAAAAGGAAAAAATTATGCCAAGATCAGTGAATCATGTAGCTTCAAGAGCGAAGCGCAAAAGAATTTTGAAACTTACCCGTGGTTACTACGGAGCAAGAAAGAATGTTTGGACAGTAGCAAAGAACACCTGGGAGAAGGGTCTTACCTATGCTTATCGCGATCGTAAGAACAAAAAGCGCACTTTCCGCGCACTGTGGATCCAGCGTATCAACGCTGCTGCTCGCCAGGAGAATATGAGTTATTCTACTCTTATGGGTGCTCTGCACAAGGCTGGCATCGAGATTAACCGCAAGGTCCTCGCAGACCTCGCTGTAAACAACCCTGATGCATTCAAGGCTATCGTTGAAAAGGTAAAATAAAACGTAAGCTGAAAATATAAAAAAGCTGCAATCTGACAACGATTGCGGCTTTTTTGTTTCATGCTGATTTTTTTTCTTTTTTACCCACCATTTTTTATGTCAAAAATTTTGCCGTAATTGATTTTATTACTATCTTTGTAGCGTAATAACTACTATTTGAATATGATGGTAAAGAAAATAATTACTGTTTTATGCCTGTTACTCTATTCATTTGTCGATCTCAAGGCTTATACAGTAGACGTCGTTTCGTACGGAGCCAAAGGAGACGGTTCCACGGATGATGCACCCGCGATACAGAAGGCAATCGATGATTGTTCTTCCTGCGGTGGCGGTATGGTCGTACTGCCGTCGGGTCGCACTTTTATCGCAGGTCCACTGGAACTCAAGTCAAACATCAATCTCCATATTGAGGCTAATGCGGTGCTCAAAGCAAATCCTGATGAGAGTATCTACCATCTCAGCGCCTTCGGGAAAAACGAGGGCGAGGGTATGATGTGGATCCACTGCAAGGATATCGAGAATCTGTCGATAACAGGACAGGGTATAATCGATGGTAACGGCGTCGCTTTCATGGGAGCTGAACTCGATGATTCTTACGAGCTAAAACCTGTCACTACTTTCGATCCCCGGCCGCATGTGCTGACTCTGATTGGTGTTAAGAAACTTCTCATAAAAGATGTCACGATACGTAACGGTGCTTATTGGACAGTGCATCTCATCGGGTGTGATGATGCCAATATAGAGGGTGTCGATCTCCTTAACAATCTGAAAATCAGGAATGGCGACGGTATTGATGTCGACCATTCGAGTAACGTCAGAATCAGCAACTGCCATATCACTAGCGGCGATGACTGCATCTGTCTGAAAAACCGTCGCGAATTTGAAGAATACGGAGCATGTACAGATATCGTGGTTACCAACTGTACGATGACGTCGCGCAGTTGTGCTATCAAGATCGGCAGTGAGAACATGGACTCCATAGCAAGAGTGATGATTGACAACTGCATCATTACGGCAAGCAATCGCGGTATCGGTATCCAGAACAGGGATGAGGGAACGGTGACAGATGTCGTGTTCTCCAACATACTTCTCGACTGCCGTCTGTGGTCGGATGTATGGTGGGGCAAGGCGGAACCAATATATGTCACGAGCTATCCCCGTGCCAACGGCAATCACAAGGATGCCAACTGGCGTTTCCCGAAAGGCCAGATCGAAGGCCGTTGCGGCGAGGTGAGCCGTATTTACTTCAATAATATCACGGCTACGAGTGAAAACGGTTGTTTCATTGGTGGTGATACCAGAGATAAGGTGAAGGATATATATTTTAATAATGTGACGCTCCGTCTGAAGAGTCTCGGACAGTATAAGGGCGGAGTCTATGACAAGCGACCGTGCAAGGGTGAAGGTTTCGCCACAGACAAGGTATACGGAATCTACTACGATAATGTACCACGCGTGGTCAAAAACAATCTCATCGTCATCGACGAAGGTGTCGACTACGGTGGAGAGGAAAAAGGATACGTAATGTGATTGTCATCCGTGCTTAAANCGGNTGAAACGCAGAANAACTAAATTTGCANACGAAATATTTTTATTTATAACCTAAAAAGTCGTAATTATGTGTAATGTACAAAAAACAGTTCAATTAGGGGCTCGACGCCTAATGGCGGTTGCCCTTTTCTTGCTCGTTAGTACACTTACTTTCGCACAGCAGAAGGCTTCGGGTATCGTTAAGGATGCTCAGGGAGAACCTCTCATCGGCGTAAGTGTATTAGAAGTGGGTACATCAAACGGTACTATCACCGACATGGATGGTAAGTATTCCTTGACAGTTAAGGACGGAGCTCAGCTCAAGATTACCTACATCGGTTATGTTGCCAAGACCATTACAGCAGGACACAATTCAAACGTAGTTCTCGAAGAGGAGAATACCACCCTCAACGAGGTTGTCGTTGTCGGTTATGGTACCATGCGCCGCAAGGACGTTACATCGTCTATCACCACGGTGCAGGCCAAAGACCTCAATACCGGCGTGTACACCGAACCGGCACAGTTGCTGCAGGGTAAGGTTCCCGGTCTTGTTATCTCTGATACCAGCGACCCGAACGGTTCAGCATCAATCTCTCTCCGTGGTGCTTCTTCTCTGCGTGAGGGTTCGGCAATGGAACCGTACTATGTTATCGACGGTATCCCCGGTGCCAGTCTTTCTCTCGTTTCTCCTAACGATATCGAGAGTATCGACGTGCTCCGTGATGCTTCCGCAACAGCCATCTACGGTAGTAAGGCCGCCAACGGTGTGATTATCGTGACAACAAAGAAAGGTAACAAAGACGGTCGTTCCAATGTCAGCTATCGCGGATATGTGGCTTTCGACAAGGCTCTCAACACCCTCGATATGATGACATCGAGCGAACTGCTCTCTTACGCCAATTCCAACGGCGTGGATCTTTCCAACTATTATGATGTGAATAATCCTTACGACACAAACTGGCAGGATGAAGTGCTCCGCACAGGTCTGAGTCACAACCACAACGTGTCTATCAACGGCGGTAACAAGAAATCATCATACAGCGCTTCCGTGAACTATATGAACAGAGACGGTGTGCTGAAAGGTACCGATATGAACCGTCTTACCGCTCGTACCTTCGTGAAGACATCAGTACTCAAGGATCACCTCGACCTTGCATTCAGTCTTAACGGAAGTGTTACCGACCGTCGTCATGGTGCATCGGGCGGTACGGGACAGAGCGTACTCGACGCTATGTACTATTATCTGCCTCTCGTTCCCGTGAAGAATGAAGACGGCACATGGTACAGCAACACCAGCATCTCGCAGAACTACAACCCGCTGTCGATGGTAAACGAGGACGTGTACAAGACCAAGGAGAAGAGACTGCAGGGAACTGCCAACGCCACTCTTCACATCCTGAAGGGACTCGACTGGAACCTGAACCTCGCTTACCAGGACGAGCAGTATATTTACAGCAACTACAACTCAAGCCAGACACAGCTCCCGAGCGTGGCTTCACGTAACGGACAGGCTGAGAGAAGCACATACGAGAATATCCGCAAACAGTTGGAGACTTATATCAACTATAATCTCTCACTCGCCGACGACGCTCACCATATCGGACTTATGGCCGGTTATTCATGGGAGCAGGGTGACTCTAACGATGGTTTCGGACTCACCGTATACAACTTCTACAACGACGATCTGACTTACTACAATCTCGCGATGGCTAACAGCATGGATATCGACGGTATCATCAGCGGTACTCTCTCCAGCCTTCGTATGATCTCGTTCTACGGACGTGTCAACTACTCTTACATGAGCAAATATCTGCTCCAGGCAACACTCCGTCGTGACGGTTCCTCTGCATTCGGAGCAAACCATCGCTGGGGTACCTTCCCGTCAGTTTCCGCTGCATGGCGAATCATCGACGAAGACTTCATGAAGAATCAGAACCTCTTCAGCGACCTGAAATTCAGAGTCGGTTACGGTGTCAGCGGTAACTCTCTCGGATTCGACGCCTACACGGCACGCCAGACCTATGGCGCTTCAGGATGGTTCGTATACACAAATCCCGAAACAGGCACGGAACAGAGCTATCGCACTCTGGCAGCTACCAAGAATGCCAACCCCGATCTGAAGTGGGAGCGAACATCGATGTTTAATATCGGTCTCGACTTCGCATTCCTAAAGGGACGTCTCTCCGGTACTATCGAGTACTATGACAAGCGCACAAGCGACCTGATCTATAATTATGCCGTAAGTACCAACCGCTATCCCTACGGATGGATGACAGCCAATGTGGGTGACATCAGCAACAAGGGTATCGAGTTCACATTGAACGCTGTGCCCGTTCAGACAAAAGACTTCACATGGTCTACAACACTCAACCTTTCTCACAACAAGAACAAAGTTGAGAAACTGTCTAACGACACTTACTCTGTAGATTATATCAACACGGGTTATCCTGATGTCGGCGGATATTCAACCACCAATGTACAGCGCGTGATGGAAGGAAGCCCGATCGGCCAGTGGTATCTCTGGGAATGGGCAGGATACGACGAGACAGGAAAGTCTATCTTCAACGACTATGACGAGGATGGCAACCTGATTGGAACAACCGACGCTCCCGATGATACCGACCGCCGCAAGCATGGTTCCGCACAGCCTACTCTCACTCTCGGCTGGAACAACAATCTTACATATAAAAACTGGAGTCTCAACGCATTCTTCCGCGGACAGTTCGGTAACAAGATCTACAATGCCACACGCAACTTCTACAACAACGTGACCCTGATGAACACAGGTAAGAACATGTTGGCGGAAGTAGCTACAGAGCAGCGTGCCACCGATACCAGAGCTCAGGCTCCTTCAGACCGTTATCTTGAGAACGGATCGTACTTCAGATTGGCTACTCTCTCGCTCTCTTATACCTTCGGAAATATCGCCGACTATATCAGCAGCCTGAAGATCTATGCATCATGCAACAACGTCTTCACCATTACTGGTTATAAGGGTATCGATCCCGAGGTAAGCCTCGGAGGTATCACTCCCGGTATCGACTGGAGAAACAGCCAGTATCCTCGTACTCGTAGCTTTATTCTTGGCGTAGATATCACTTTCTAACAATAAAAAGATACAAATATGAATGCTAAATATTTTATAGTTCCATCCGCCTTGCTCCTTGCAATGACAAGCTGCACCGACCTGGATGTAGATGTTAAGTCTGTATATACAGAATATCCGAACTCGGAGATCGCTATCGAGGCTAAGGCAAGTACTGCCTATTACGCTTTCCGCGGCGCTCTCGGACGACGCTTCGACGAAGGTAACTCTTGTAACTCCGACGAGTATACTGCTATCAGTTTCGCCGGTGACTATCTGAACAACCGTGATATGGCCAACTTCTCTCTCCACAGCATCGACCCGTCGGCATGTGCCGCCCAGCTCGGTGTTTACGGAGATATTCAGAGCGGTATCACCAATTGTAATAACGTAATCAACGAGATCGGTGGTGAGGATGCCGATGCAGCCGCTCCTCTGAGAGCCTGCCGCGCTTTCTATACCTTCCTGCTGATGGACCAGTGGGGTGATACTCCTATCATCGACCATCTTCTCGACGATGACGAGGCAATAGAAAGATCCGACCGTGCTGACGTGGCAAGATGGATCGAGTCGGAACTTCTCGCTGTCAAGGATAAATGTTCCGAGGAGGTTAATGCTTCTACATATGGAAAACCGACCAAGTGGATGTGTGATGCCCTGCTGGCTAAATTGTATATCAACTGGGTGGTTTATACTCAGGATGTCACCAGCTCTGCATGGTCTTCTACCGCTGCAAATGAGAAACTCAACGACTGTATCGCCGTATGCGACGAGATTATCCAGTCAGGACTTTTCGATCTTAGCGACGACTACAAGACTAAGTTCATGTATAACAACAGTTATAAGATCAAGGACTTCATCTATGTGATGCCTTTCGACGCTATCACACAGACCGGTCTTACTTACTCTCGTTTCCGTACATGGCGTCAGGGTCAGAAGAACAACGGTTTCTACTCAGTACCTCTCTCCGGTTCTGTAGGCGGCAACATGGTGCTCACTCCGGAATTCGCAGAACTCTTCTGTCTGAAGGGCGACCGTCGTAACGACTGTATCGTAGGTGATCCGAGTGTTGACTCTGTTCTGGTTTACCAGCGTGATGCCGTAACTGGCGAGCCCACATCGACAGTGAACCTCTACAACAACACCGACTCCGTTTACTTCTTCAAGAATATCACTCTCGTGACACAGGATGGTGACCTCAATACCGGTAAGAACCTCCGCGGATGGGAGCAGGGCTATCGCTCCATCAAGTTCTTCCCCTATGTAGAGGAAGTGAACGCTCACAGCCGTAACATGAGCAACGACGTGCCTATCTTCCGTTTTGCTGATGTCCTCCTGATGAAGTGCGAGGCCATCACACGCGGCGGTACTGCCACCAACGGCGATACTCCTATGAGTCTGTTCAACCAGATCCGTTCTTATGTCAACGCTCCGACGATCAGCAGCAATCCTTCATTGCAGGATATCCTCGACGAGCGCGGACGTGAGTTCCTCGATGAGCACTGGCGCAGAAACGACCTCATCCGCTTCGGCGACTTCGAGCGTAGCTGGGGATTCAAGAGCCTCAATGCTAATGCCAGCAGTCCTACAAACCGCTTGTGGCCTCTGAGCAAGGATATTCTCGATCAGAATACCAACTGGAGCCAGAATCCTGGTTATTAATACATTCATTCTACAGAACGGGATGCTTCTCCAGTATGGGGTTGCACCCCGTTCTTTCTTTTAATAAAGTATATGAAACGGATATTTGTCACTTCACTTTTCTTTCTGTCGAGACTTCTTTCTGCTGATGCACAACTGGCTTCGGAATTATCATCAGTGGAGGAAACGTCATTCGCACGATATGTCGATCCGAAGATCGGAAGCGAAGGACTGGGACGTGTATTCGTCGGGCCGTCGATGCCATTCGGTATGGTGAAACCGGGGCCTGACTGTACATGCAAACCGAATAGCGGATGGGCGCCGATGCCAGAGGTGGTGACGGGATTCTCACAGACGCATGTCAGCGGTACAGGAGGTGGACAGAAGTATGGCAATATCCTGATACAGCCGTTCATTGGAGAACTCTCCGGCACTGTTCATGAACAGAAACGGAAGAGCGAGACGATAAATATCGGATATTATAAGACAGTATTTGAAAATGACATACAGACGGAGGTAACCACTAGCATGCGGTCGTCGATGTTTCGTATCACCTTCCCTAAAGGAGAAAACAACAATCTGCTGGTGGACTGCGGATTCTATCTTGGTGAGAATCCCATTCCTGATGCCCGCGAGGCTCAGCAGTTTGTCGGGGCAGAGGTGGAACTCGTTTCCGATCGCGAGATATGCGGTTATACCCGTATCCGGGGCGGATGGAACAACGGAAGAGCTTACACCGTATATTTCTGTCTGCAGTCGGATGTTCCTTTCAAAGAAAAGAAAACATGGAGGAAGGATTCCGTCGAGCATATATCAGACAAGGCTTACAGAGCCGATAAGGGTAATAAAGTGGGAGCCCTCGTATCGTTTGATTCGGAAGAGGTGAACATCAGAATCGGAATATCGTTCGTCGGAATCGTCAAGGCACGTGAGAATATCTGTCAGGATGATTTTGATACCCAACACCAGAAACTGCTGTCTGCCTGGGACGACCTCTTCAAGCGGATCAGGATCGAAGGCGACGATTTCAGAAAACGGCTCTTTTATACCGGGCTTTATCATACTATGCTGATGCCGGTGGATCGTAACGGTGAGAATCCGTTATGGACCGATACTCCCTATTATGATGACTATTATGCGCTGTGGGACACTTATCGCACGTCGATGCCCCTCATCACAATACTCGACGAACAGCGTCTTGCCGATCTTGTTAACTCGTTGCTCAACATCTATCGCCGCGACGGATTTCTGCCCGATGCCCGTAGCGGTAATGACAACGGACGCACTCAGGGCGGTTCGAATGCCGAAGTCGTTATTGCTGACGCTTTCGTGAAGAATGTCAAAGGCATTGACTATGACCTGGCTCTCAAGGCTATGCTTAAGGATGCCGAGGTGCCACCGGGAGGTAATGAGGAAAAAGAGGGTAGGGGCGGACTTATCGCTTACAATCAGTTGGGATATGTTCCTTACGGTATCGACAGGGCCGGTACCCGTACCATCGAATATGCTTACGATGATTATTGTATAGCCCAGGTGGCAAAAGGACTGGGCCGTACCGATGTATATGAGAGATATGTCAGACAGTCGGATAACTGGAAGAATCTGTGGCGGAGCGATTATACTTACGACGGCATGACGGGATATATCATGCCCCGCGACGAAAAGGGGCGATGGCTCGACAGTGTGCCCTGGGGACATTCGAAGGTGTATCATCCGACGATAAAATATACTCCGACGACGAAGGTCACTCCCTGGCATATTCCATGGTGGTCCACTTTCTTTTATGAGGCCAACAGCGGGGAGTATTCGCTGAGTATTCCTCATGATGTGAAGGGACTAATCGAGATTTGCGGAGGTGATGAGAAATTCGCGGAAAGACTTGATGTGTTCTTTGATAAAAAATATTACAATGTGGCCAACGAACCGTCTTTTCTCACTCCTTGCTTGTATCATTGGATGGGCCGACCAGATCTGAGTAGCGACAGGGTCTTGAAGATTATAAGGGAAAACTATGACGATAGTGTTTCCGGTCTGCCGGGTAATGATGACAGCGGGGCAATGTCGTCGTGGTTGGCATTTCACATGCTGGGTATCTATCCTAATGCAGGACAGAACTACTATCTCCTTCATACTCCGATGGTTGACGAATATACTGTCTTGCTCTGCAACGGAAAGACTCTTCATGCGACGGTCGAAGGAAAGGGAGAACATTTCGATGACGCTTTGCTCAATGGCAAGACTGTTGAGGGGGCTTTCCTCCTGCACGAGCAACTTATGGAAGGCGGCGAACTTGTTTTTAAGGTTTCTGACAAGAAGAATGTTTTCGGGATAAATAATGACAAATGGTCGAAGAAAAAAATGAAGAAATCATCTGCCGATAAGACGAAGAGAAAAGATACTGTCGACAGATACGGACATCTCACTCCCTTTGCATCTTACGACTTTGCATATACCCTCAACAGACAGTATCGCACCTGGCCGGTGACTATGTCTGACGATGGAGACACTCTCCATGTGAAATGCAAGGAGGCTGTATATCGCATTCCGAAGAAGGTGGCAGACGAAGCTGACGGATTCTGTTGGAATATACCTTCCGACGGCACTGTATATAACAATGTAAGCGGCACTTTCGGATTCATCTCACGAAAGGCATTCGAAAAACTGAAGAACGACGGATCATTTGTATACGACGGCATCACTTGGAGAAAAGTTGACGGCGATACCGTCTCTTCGGTAATCCACGTGATGGCCGACTTAGACCGTACGGAGTTGTGGATATCGACGGAAGATATCTTGCCCATGGTTCTTGAGATGAGGAATAATCCGTTGGGAATAGATTGGAAAACAATAAAACACTAACAATATGAAAAAGATATTAATATCGTCATTACTGATTTTCACCTCACTCGGTTCGTTCGCTCAGAGCCGTGAACAGATGGGAGGGATATATTACGCATATCCGCCGGTATACGGCATACAAGGCGATACAGTCCCTCCGTCGGGCTACGAGCCTTTTTATGTCAGTCACTACGGACGGCACGGAAGCCGATGGCTTACCAATGATGACAGATATCTTTGGGTGATGAAATATTTCGAGGATGATAATAATCTTACGAAACTGGGGAAGGATGTAAAGAAACGACTGAAGAAGATTTGGAAAAACGCCAAGGGAAATGGCGGAAAACTCACTGATATAGGTAAAGAACAGCATGCAGGGATTTCTCAGAGAATGTATGAAAATTTCATAAGTTCATTGGGCGATAGTATTGATGTATATGCAGCCTCGAGCACCGTAGACCGTTGCATCAAGAGCATGGAATCATTTACGGCAAGATTGAAGAAAATGAATCCTACTCTGAACATAACCACCGAGGCAACTCCCGCTACATATTCTTATATAGGAGGCTCGAGTGCCCAACAGAAGATCTTTGAGAAGAAAGGAATCGACATACCGATGCCATATTCCGAAAGATTCCTCAAGGCTCTGTTTGTGGATATCTCCGACATAGAGCTTCCCGCTAAACTCATGTCCGAGATGCACACCATGGCATCTGATATGCAGGATGTAGGATTGAAAGTATCTCTGTATGATTTATTTACAGAGGACGAGTCGAGAGCTATATATGAGTATAATAACGCCAAGATGCGCCACAATAATGCAGATATCGCGGAGAATTGCGGTATCGGTGCCCGTGGGGCTATAGCTCTCTGGAACGACTTTGAACAGAAAGCCGACAAGGCGATAGCGAAGAAAGAAAAAGGGCACGGACAGAAGTCTAAATCTGTTGATCTCCGTTTCGGCCATGACACAAATCTCTATCGTTTTATGTCACTCCTGCGTCTGCCGCTGACGCACAAGATGGACGAGGTGGTACCCATGGCGGCTAATCTGCAGATGATATTCTACGCTCCTTCCGGAAAAAATTCTAACGATGATATTTTAGTAAAAATTCTTCATAATGAAAAAATTACGTCATTGCCGATAGAAACTGACGTATATCCATATTATCATTGGGACGATGTGAAAGCCTATTATGACAAGAGGATTGAACGTCTCGAACACCAGCGACAGTTGTGTGATCTGAATACTATGGTGGGTACGGAGTATTCCAATATAAAGTCTGCCGGTATATACGGTAAAGGATCCGAGGAACACGGACAGACACTACCTGCGGTACTCTCGCCCAACGGTCAGAATTTCTGGACACCTCAGACGCAGGATACCGAAAAGAAATGTATCGCACCCTACTATTATAAAGACTCTCTGCTGCAGGGTTTCCGCAACAGTCATTGGATCGTCGGAGGATGCACACAGGACTATGGTTCGTTCACTCTGGCCACGATCAGCGGAAAACTTCGCATGACACCCGAAGAACGAGCTACTCGTTTCAGTCATTCCGGCGAGGTGTCACATCCGCATTACTATAGTGTCATCCTGCCTGATGAACATCTCAAGACGGAGATGACAGCTACGAGTCACGGTGCCATCTTCAGAATCACTCCGTTGAAAGATGAACCAGTGCATATAGTTCTGAATACCAACAGCGACGAAAAACAAGGTACTGTACGTATCGATAAGGCTGCCAAAAAGATTTATGCCTGCAACCCCGTGCATCGCATCTATCAGGGGTGGGGGGAGCCGGCAGGTTTCAGCGGCTATATAGTCCTTGATTACAGTAATTTGGATATTGTCGACAGTGGTACCAAAGACGATATTGCCTACATCACAATCGACGGGAAACAGAGCAAGGAGATTATCATCCGTCTGGCGTCATCGTTTACTGGTGAGGCTGGAGCCATAGCAAATATGAAAGCGGAAATAGGAGATGCCGGTTTTGAAGATATCGCAAGACAGTTAACCGATACGTGGACCGACCGTCTGCATAGCATCGATGTCGAGTCGGGAGATACCGCCCGCGTGAACCAGTTCTACGGAGCACTCTATCGCACATCGTTCCTCCCCCGTGAGTTCAGTGATGCCGACGGCGGTTATCCAAAATTTGCCGAGGGCAAGACGATAATGAAGCGTGAAGGGCGGAAGCACTATACTGATTACAGTATGTGGGACACCTATAGGGCACTTCATCCCTTGCTCAACATTCTTTATCCCACTATGAGCGGCGATATGATGCAATCGCTCGTCGATATGTATTCCGAGGGTGGTTGGATGCCTATCTTCCCCTGCTGGAACAGTTATACGGCAGCCATGATCGGTGATCATTGCGGGGTGGCGATCTCTGACGCATATATCAAGGGTATCCGTAATTTCGATGTGGAGAAAGCTTACGAGGGACTGCACAAGAATGCCTTCGAGTCGCCCTCGACATACGAAGAATATAAGAACGGTATGGGGCGCCGTGCTTTGAAGTCGTATCTCGAATACGGATATATTCCCTTGGAAGACAGCGTGAAAGAAGCATTCCATACCAACGAGCAAGTATCCCGTACTCTCGAATATGCCTTTGACGACTTTGCCTTGGCTCAGTTGGCCAAGGCCCTCGGAAAGACTGCCGACTACGAAATACTAATCGCCCGTTCGAAGAATTTTCAGAATGTATATGATCCGCAGACCGGATGGGTGGCGGGCAGACACCAGCCGACAAAAGTGTCAAGAAAAAAGACTGTTCCGGGAAAGTTTGAAAAAGACACCGACATAACAAAGAGAGTGCTCTATCTTACGGAAGGAGCCGTATGCCATTACAGCTGGTATGTGCCTCATGATCCGACAGGTCTCCGCAGGATGATGGCCGGCGAACAACCGGAAGAAACTGCCAATGCACTGATGACGATGCGGCTCGACTCGCTCTTCTCATCTGGACATTACTGGCATGGCAATGAGCCTTGTCATCAGATACCTTACATGTATTCGCTCTATGGCAATAAGGAGAAGACACAGACTACGGTACGCGAAATCCTCGAGACAGAATACAACGACACCCCCGGAGGACTCTCCGGCAATGACGATGCAGGTCAGATGTCGGCATGGTATGTATTCTCGGCCCTCGGATTCTATCCTCTCTGTCCCTCGACAAAAGATTACGTGTTGTCTTCACCCCTCTTTGAAAATGTAAAGATAAATCTTGAAAACGGAAAATCGTTTGTAATCAGGAAGGAAGGTGACGCGAAGGAGAGCGTGATATCACGAGAGCAGACCATCAACGGCAGGAATGTCGTTACAAATACCATCTCCCACGACGATATCGTCAACGGAGGAACATTAATATTCAAATAACAGAAAAGAAATATGAAAAGACTATTTTTCTCAATCCTGACATTCGTGGCATTGCAGGTAAACGCCACACCCGTCGACAATCTCCTCGAGAGAATCGACAAGGGAGCATCTAAGAAGTTCAAGATCGAACTTCAGAAGTCCGACAAGGACTTTTTCGAACTCGACCAGCAAGGCAGCAAAGTAGTAGTGAGAGGCAACAACTGGGTGAATATCGCTTCGGGTCTTAATTGGTATCTTAAGTATTACGCTGGCATCCATCTCTCTTGGAACGGTATGCAGGCGAAACTGCCTTCTGTGATGCCGAAAGTGGAGAAGAAAGAGAGACATGATACCGACCTCACCCTCCGCTATGACTTCAACTACTGTACCTTCTCCTATTCGATGCCCTTCTGGGACTGGTCCCGCTGGGAGAAAGAGATCGACTGGATGGCTCTCCACGGTGTCAATCTCCCTTTGGCAGTCGTTGGTGAGGAGTGCGTATGGAAAAATCTGCTCCTCAGTCTTGGTTATAATAAGGACGAGATAAACCAGTTTATCGCCGGACCGGCCTTCCTCGCATGGTGGGAGATGAACAATCTCGAAGGGTGGGGCGGTCCTAATCCTGACTCATGGTACGAGCAACAGGAAAAGTTGCAAAAGCAGATTGTTAAGCGTATGAAAGAGTGGGGGATGCACCCCGTATATCCCGGCTATTCCGGTATGATGCCAAGCAACGCGAAGGAGAAACTCGGTCTTAACGTCGCTGCATCGCCGTTGTGGAACGGATACACACGTCCCACCTTCCTTCAGCCTACCGATTCCCGATACGAAGAGATCGCTCGTATGTATTACAAGGAGATGACAAAACTCTTCGGGAAGGCCGATTATTATTCGATGGATCCTTTCCACGAAAGCGGTGACGACGCCAGTATCGACTATGCGGCATCGGGCCAAGCCATCCTCAAGGCTATGAAAGAGGTGAACCCAAAGGCTGTGTGGGTGATACAGGGGTGGACGGAGAATCCCCGCGAGCAGATGGTCGATGAAATCCCTGCCGGCGATCTTCTAATCCTCGACCTCTTCAGCGAGTGCCGTCCGATGTGGGGAATACCGTCGATATGGAAGCGCGAAAACGGTTACAAGCAGCACGAGTGGCTTTTCTGTATGCTAGAAAACTTCGGTGCTAATGTAGGTCTTCACGGACGTATGGACCAGTTGCTCAACAATTTCTACCTCACCAAGACCAATCCTCTCGCCAAGCACATTAAAGGTATAGGTTTCACGATGGAAGGTTCGGAAAACAATCCCGTGATGTTTGAGCTGATGTCGGAGCTTCCCTGGCGTCCGGAGAAATTCACTAAAGAGGAATGGATAAAGAATTACTGTTTCGCCCGCTACGGAGTTCACGACCCTGTGATAGAGGAAGCATGGACGATACTTGCGAAAAGTATTTACAATTGTCCACAAGGAAACAACCAGCAAGGTCCTCACGAGAGTATTTTCTGTGGTCGGCCTTCGCTTCACAATTTCCAGGTGTCGTCATGGTCGAAGATGAGAAACTACTATGATCCTGCCGATACCAAAGAGGCGGCTCGCCTGATGGTTAGCGTCGCAGACAAGTACAGAGGTAACAACAATTTCGAGTACGATCTCGTCGATATCGTTCGTCAGGCATTGGCCGACCAGGGGCGTATCACCTACCAGAATGCTATCGCTGCATATAACGCATATTCAAAGAAAGAATTTGACAAAGATGCACAGCGATTCCTCGACCAACTGCTGTTGCAGGACAAACTCCTCGGTACGAGAAGCGAGTTCCGTCTCGGGCACTGGACCGAACTAGCCCGCAAGAAAGGCACTACGCAAGCCGAGAAAGACCAGTACGAGTGGAATGCTAAAGTGCAGATTACTACCTGGGGCAACCGGAAGTGTGCCGACGAGGGCGGACTTCGCGACTATGCCCACAAGGAATGGCAGGGCATTCTGAAAGACTTCTATTACAAGCGCTGGGACACGTATTTCAAGGCCCTTAGCGAAGACCTGATTACAAAGGTGGAACCCCTTCCCGGAAGTCCCGGTAATTTCCGTGCCGCTACGGCTGCCGAACTTATGGCCGGAGGCAAACGAGAGATCAAGATTGATTTCTATGCCATGGAAGAACCGTGGACCCTCGACCATACGCCCTATAGCGCCAAGGCGGAGGGTAATCCGGTGGATGTGGCAAAAGAAGTGTATGACAAAGGAATAAAGTGATATGGCAACGACAAAAAACAAACGACTGATGTCGCTCGATGTGCTTCGCGGGCTCACGGTGGCACTGATGATAATGGTAAACAACGGAGCGGGGCCTACCTTCCACCAACTTCAGCATTCTAAGTGGAACGGTGTCACCCTCTGTGACCTGGTGTTCCCCTTCTTCCTCTTCATCATGGGAGTGAGCACCTATCTGTCGCTTAAGAAATACAATTTCAAGATCGGGGGAGCAGTATCCCGCAAGATTGTCAAGCGTACTGCATTACTCTTCCTTATCGGACTTCTGATCAACTGGTTCGACAAGGCTGTCGGCGGTGATCTGTTTCCTTTCGACAGTCTCCGTATCTGGGGTGTGATGCAGCGCATCGCGATATGTTATTGCGTGGTCTCGTTTCTTGCCCTCACACTCGATCACAAGTATGCTTTCCCGATTACGGCTGCAGCATTGCTCGTCATCTATTCGCTGATTCTTGTTTTCGGCAACGGTTATGCCTACGATGAGAGTAATATTCTCGCTGTCGTAGACCGTAGTCTCATCGGATACGAACATCTCTATCATAAGAGTCCTGTCGACCCCGAAGGACTGCTCAGCACAATCCCCGCCATAGCGCATGTAATGATCGGCTTTTATTGCGGCAAGAAGATGTCGGAGCGGGGCAGTACCAACAGTAAGGTGAAGATCTTTGCCGTTATAGGAATCATCCTCGTTGTGTCGGGACTGCTGCTGCAGTTCGCTCTTCCGATGAACAAGAGAGTGTGGAGTCCGTCGTATGTACTTTTCACATGCGGACTGGCATCACTTTTGCAAAGTCTTCTGATGTATGTCATCGACATAAGGAAGAGCCAGTCGTGGACGATGCCTT
>Ga0065711_1033719_pt1 | contig 24941 bp, 13 predicted proteins | sample Hoacrofraction12_FD_59098 | JGI IMG/M metagenome (GOLD analysis project Ga0065711, IMG submission 59098) | Hoatzin crop microbial communities from Cojedes, Venezuela - Epithelial fraction 12 v2 (version 2) | ecosystem: Host-associated > Birds > Digestive system > Esophagus > Crop | place...
GTACTCTTCCCAAGTGGCCTGTCCCTCTTTCCACATTCCATGGACCTTTCTCTTCCACCTGATCTCCACTAGAAGCTCCTTGTTCAACCATGCAGGTCTCCTGCCTCCTTTGCTAGATTTCTTTTTCAGGGGGATGCACTGCTCAAGAGCGTGGAGGAAGTGACGTTTAAACTGCGACCAGCACTCTTGGACCCCCCTGGCCTTCGAGAGCCCTAGCCCACGGGATTCCTCCCAGTAGCTCCCTGAAGAGGCCAAAGTTAGCCCTCCTGAGGTGCAAGGTTTCGATCCTGCTTATCGCCCTGCTTCCTCCACGCAGGATCCTGAACTCCACCATTTCATGGTCACTGCAAATCATTTCATGTGTTCCTGTTTAAGTAGGTTGAACACAACCGCTCATCTGATTTTTCTGAAGTGCTCATACTCTGTTCCGCTACCAGAGCCTATAATGGCCATAAAGCAGGTTGAACTGCACTGGAAGATAATATTGTCACGTTTTCTCTGGCACATGAAAGGCAACATACCAAGTAAAGTTCACCATACTTCAGCTAAATGTATCCAAATAGTTTAAATCTAGTTTTAAAGTTGCTGATGTAAACTGAAATATTCTTGCTATTTTTTCCTGCATAATGTCAACATATTTATGTCCTATAAGCCAAGCCACTCACAGAATCACTGGTCAACATCTTAATTTCTACACTAGTTTGTGGAATGTTTCAACTCAAGCCCACAGCAAAAGTCTCCAGAAAGATTTCAGAAATCCTGCAGACTACATCAGGCAGTGGTAAAACACCTTCTGTGCTGACACAATCAGTTCTTCACATTTACATATGAGAAAAATGCAGGAAAATAATACCAAGTCACTGCACTGGATTTGGAAATGGTTTGCCTGGAAACAAAAGGAGCAAAGTCACCCTGGTGCTTTAAAACTTTGCAAAACTCTCACTATCAAACGCGACTGTTACAAAGATTCTTGAAGACATTCGTAACTTTCAGCAATGCAACATTACACTTGCATTGCTGGTTGTCCTCATCCTCCTCTGGGTTTATCAGCACGCTGATTCAGATAGGACTATGCATTTCTCCCAGTCTCATACAAAATAGCCTACATATTTAGGTCTATCAAGGCGTCTTACCAAACACATCGAGAAGGTTGGATAACTACCAATCTCTAAAAGACCTTCTAGTATTTTTAAATACTGTCCTTCACATCAATGGGATTGTTTCTTAACGGGATGCAAGTGCACTGAAACGTGTTGTGCATTGTCTGAAGAAGCTTGTCTGCTTTGCCTAACCTATAGAGATGGTAAAATTTTTGGTCAACTAAACGTATACAGACTGTCTAGGACCAAATATCAAGTGTTAAAGAATGCTTTGATTTTATAAAGGCTTCCTGTTTACTGCGTGGCATTGGTCAGAAGGTCTTTTAGAGGCTGGATGCTAGCCAGCCTGTTCGACGTGTTTGTGAGCCATACTTTCAGTCTAGGGGTCAAGATAGCCTCAAACCTAAGAGCAAGCCAGCTGAAGTCACCATTATTGTCTTGTTTTAAGCTATCATTATAAGAATATTCACACATACATCTTCTTCCCCTTTTCTAAATCCTTACCTAGCCTGCTGACTACTTAGAGCATTGCCCCTCCTAACAAAACTAGTGAAGACCCCAGACTAACCTCGAACAATGGGTTTCTAATAGCCCCCTCTCTAATAGAGGAGATATATATAAGTACAATCTACATGAAGCTTAAAACAGCACTATGAAAAAGAAGAATTCTCACTCCCTTACAGCTTTAAAGAGCTATTTATATATTTTTCTTCTGTGCAGGTCAATTTGTCATGCACAGCATTAATTTTGAAGGAGGCTAACACTGCTAATGAAGGATTTTCCAAATAGCACAAAGGAAGCATTTAATTACATTTGGGCCTGTTGAGCCCAAAGCCTAGTAAAACAAGTCAAAAGTGAGTTGAGAATAATAAAACAGCATCTGTGTTTCACTCCAATTCCCTGAGATGGTGAATTTGCATAACATTTTAATGTAGAGTAAAACTGCAGCTCTTGAGGTGAAGTTCTTTCAGCAACATACTAATGAGACAAACACCTTACAGCTAACCCTACTAATGATCCTATGTAAAAATTTAAATAGGGGTAGGATTAGATGGGAAATTCCTCTTTTGCATGGTGAATTAGGAAGATCTAAAATGATCTGTAGTGCCTGCAGAGGCATTACAGCCCAGATATAAGAAATACTGAGCTCATTATGCCCCTGAAATGGTTACTGTGGTGCTTCATTCAATGCCTGGGTTATAAATGCTAATTTTAGAGTCTTGTCTCCAGGGACGTTTCACATGCCACTTGGTTCGTATTTGTATGTCTCTTAAGGTTGTATTTCCCCACATGCTCCTTTCTCAGACTAACATATTAATACCTACAAATTGAAATCCTTTTATTCCTCTGTCTACTAAAACTGCAAATACTCAATAAACCTCGAACATCTCCCATACAGTCACGTGTTTCTAAGTCACCTGACAGAATCTTGTCATTATAGAAAAGGTATTTACATCATCCAGTTTTCTCATGGTAACTGACGGAAAGTAATTCACTTAGTTATCAGGGGGTCTGTTCACACAGTGATCCCAGGTTTTGTTTGTTTACTGAGACCAACAAGTATTTTGTAGAAATTAGTTCTAAAATTGACTAGTGTGTAATTTTTCTACTCGCTTCTTTCCCAGAATCATGAACTGGGGCACAGTGGAATTATGTCAAGTCCATTTTATTTGGGACTTCTTTGTTCAAAAGAGGATTTGAAGATCATCTTCCCAAATATCTCCTGGTGTACACCCATCTAAAGAACTTCATGATTTGGTAGGTTTAAAACCTATTAGGGGTACTTTTCCTCTGAAAACATGATTAAATAGGCAATGATGTCCAGTCATACATTTGCAGGGTAATCACATGATAACCTACTTTAGACCTGAAGAGTTTGCATTTCTTATACAATCAGTGGAAAAAAATTCCTCCAAAAGATGACTGAATACTTTTTGTATGTTTATAGGTAGACTGCTATTTCTCATCACTTCACAGACTCTCTTCCTGAGAGCCAATTTTTACCTTATTGTGTTCCAGCTGACCAATGCTTTTTTTACAGTGCTAATGTCATTATTTCATACTGTCGTGTCAGCATTCTCAACTTAAAATTAATAAATGGCCCTTGTGCAATGCTTTGTTCATATTCTCCTATGGCGTTGTTCCCATGAGGAATTCCTCAAGACTAATAGCTTGTCAACCCTCTTCTCCAAGTCACATGCTCTACAAATTCTTGCAACATCATATTATCCATTGCTGTTCACTTATCTTTTTGTCCAAATATCAGGCATCATCTTGCATAGGTTATCAGAGCTGGCCCAGTTCCACGGGCTGTTCTGCACACTGTATCCGAGTTTTACATGCCTTTCTCAGGTATCAGCACTTTTGTGTCACTACTTTAAATATAATGGATTTTCTATTGAGTCCTGGCACATTTTTGTTGCTTTCTCTAGGTTTAAAACTTTGAGGGTTCATTAGCAACCTCAGGAAAGTTATGTTCCAGAATGCAGTCTTGCCTTTTATCCAACATTCAGCAAACCTCCCAAACATGAAATATTGACTTTTCAGCTTGAAAGCATTTAACTGCTTGGGAGAGCCTTACTCTCTTTTTGTGCTGTCATTACTCTTCAGAATGCTACAACAGTGTTTGAGTCGGACTTCTTCGCCAAAAGTTAACCGAAAACTGTTCAGGTATTGCAGCAGAACTGCCTATTGTCAGTGACCATTATTTGAGATACAAACTGAGGCACTATGTACTCTTCATTTTCCATCTACACAACCAAAGAGTAGCAACAGTGGTAGGTGAGCTAACTTTTTAGTTCTTGCCAGAATATTATCTTCGGCCACTACATTTTCAGCACTATGTATTTTTTCAGTAATCATGCAAAGCTTTTGCGAGAAGCCTCTCTGCAATATGTGCTCTATAGCTGTTGCTGCTATTTAGTGTGGTTACTTGCACAACACAGCAGCTGCCTGCTACTGGAGTCTCTCAATAGCTCTGCCCGTCGAGCTCCTCCCAGATAACCCCTTTCATCACCTCTGATCATTAAAAAGAAAAACTGTCATGTCCAGTATTCAGATTAAACCTGACTAGCTACCTGTAGTGGTACAGAAAAGGAATAAAAGATAGTAAAGACACTTTATTAAAGCTGGTTCTGCAATATGTGTACTGCCTCTATTGATCTCTTCAAGAAAACATCATAATTTCATACCATTAGATTTTCATACACAGTACAGATCTATAACCTCTGCAGCACCCAATTGCAATGGCACAAAAGGAGCCTCAGAATAGCTTAAAAGCAGCAGCTTTTAAGTTGACAGTTTTGAGGCTTTAGTTGCAAGTCCTAAATATCTTATTTTTATACCTATCAAAACTAGTTTCAGGATTTGGGCATGAATGTTCTAGGTTCTATACAAAACACAAATACAGAGAATCCTCCAACTGTAGATTATTTTAAGGCAATTAAAAAAAAAAAATCAACCCCTAAAACCCCATACCATCAGCGCAGGATTATTTGGAAGAAGAGTTAATCAAGTTGTTCATGTTATCAAGGTCTCTCACAGAGCTGTCCAGAACTTACTTTACCAGGAAGGAAGGGGTGAAAGACTTTGGTTCAGATCTAAACACTAGAAGCTGGAGAGTTTGAGATTTGAAGCTGTTTCTGTTCACCTACCAACTCTCTCTACTCAACATTTGCATCATGGCTTTGCACAACGGACTGCGCAGGGATGAAATCAATCACCAAAAGCAAGGGACAACACAACAAGCCCCTCACAAGGACTGATGGCATGTATTCATATTTCACAATTTCAGCTATGCTAACATGCTGCACTACCCTGGCAAGTCCACAAAGGACCAGTACAGCAAATGCTTTACTATGCAAGTACAGATATCATTTTAAAATGAAAGTTATTGTCACTGCTTTTTTCTGCCCATAAAAACAGTCAGAGTAGTAGTGCAATATGCTACTGGAAGGAAGTCTGGAAAGAAAAAAGGAAAACTTGGAATTTCATTCAGTAATGATCTGTAATTTATATGGTCTCCCTCTGGGTCTAATACTCTGACTAATGACATTCAGAAAGACACAGTTCAATTAAAAAAAGTGGAAGCTGAGGCTGTATCACAAACTGTAGCTCACAAGCTATCAAACTTCAGACCTCTATTATTTCAATTAATCACAATCCATCATATCACATATACATTGGAAAAGGTATTTCAGACTCCGTATCATTCACCATAATTAATTTAAAGAATTAGAGTCATGACAGGCAATATAGTTAAAAGAGACAGGCTTAAAAAGAGTTGGAGGGGAAGGTTGTTGTCTTTGGAGTTTTTTTGCAATTTTTTTTTTTAACAGTGTCATCTTCCAGTAACTTTCCTGTTTCGTCCTATTCCATCTCAGCCTCAGATGTTACAGACTTTGCTTCAAAGATTTTCTTGGCACTCTCATAGTCATAAAACAAATATTCTATAACTTCCAAGATCAAACACACTTTGGCAGGATGCAAAATAGCTACCTCTGCTCCAGTTTGGGCAGACGCTCTTGTAAAGTGTTGAATTTTTGCCTCTGCACCTGAGCAGCACATGATATATCATGAAATATGCAGGTCTTCATTATACTTGCCTTTCAAAAAGAATTCTTGTCCTTCCCTACAACTAGAACTAGTATCAATTTAAATGCGCTTATCCAAAATGAATCAAATGTGTCATAGGATCCATAAGAACCTTTTGTACTGCTGAAACTCCAAGATTGCTCCATTTTAATATTGTAAACATTGCTCTTTAATAGAATTTCCACTCTCATGGACAGAGGCTGTCTGCTAAGGATGATGTTCCAAAAAGCTGTCATTTTTGAAGGAAGAACTTCTTATTTTGGAAGAATCTTTTAGATTTGGGAAAGAAGAACATTTGCTGTTTTGCAGTATGGGGCAAGGAGACAGAAATTATACCAGTACAAGAAAAAACAGATGAGAAAAGCCCATATACCTTCAAGTGAAAATGTTCCCTCTCCTTGTTTTCTCAGTGAAAACCGGACAGGAGTCACTTTAAGGGGGAAAAATAGTTGGAAGTCTTAATATTAAGAAAAAGAAAAGATGAAGATTGAAGAAAAACCAAAGTACATAGGGATTTCCAGCAGCTGAAGACATTCATGTCCAAGGGTCCTTCTTACAGACGTGCTTACATTTAAAAGACATGAATGCAAGCTTCAAGATGAAACAACAAGATTAACACAAGTATTCCAGAAGGACTGAATTCCCTGCTCTGGAGGCTGGAGAGGGGAGAGAGGGAGAGAAATAGGTTTTCTAAGCCATTCTGTATTATCTTCTTTTCTCTACTGCCATCTAAGTCTGGGCCAAGTAAGAGGCAGAGGCAGTCCCTGGAGAACACACACTCACAGAGCGCTCCTTCCACTCTCACCCTCCTTCCTTCCAGTCACGCAAGGACAGACATCCCAAGATCCCTTTAAGCTAATGTAAATCTTCTCTTCTCTCATTAAGTCAGCTTCCCAGCTGCTTTGCACTACACAGAGCAAAGCCACTAGAGCAAAGACTGATCACCTCGCTGACTTTCACTGTTAATGCAATCCCTCATTCGTACATTATTCAGTAACGCAAAACAGGCATGTGTCAAGCGTGTATGTGATCATACTCCGGAGACGGCACGTACAGAAGGAGGCCACACACCACCCTGCAAAACTATTCTGAAAGACTTATCTGCAACTTCTTAGACTGAACTGCCAACACGTTTGACTTCAGCAGAAGGAATCATTGGCGAGCGAATGGACTACGCACATAATTAGTCAAGCTGTTCAAAAATGTTCTGTCAGAAGACTGTGCTTCGGTGGAATGCACACATACTGCAGTACCATTAACTCCTCTGAGCCTTTCAACAGAAACCAAATAAACTGAGTTACCTCCCCTATTACCTGCTAAATTCCTGAAGTTCTCTGGCTATACGCATGGTAGGTTCCCAGATTCACTGTGCGAGGTAGGGTCTTAATATTACAGCGTAATATACGTAAATCCTTCTGCGCTCCATTTTTTCTAAATACCAAATACATACATGTTAATTACCAAGGAAAATTATCAATACTTAACAAAATAAGTCTAAATGTTTAGACTTTTACAGCAGCTTTGAAAAGGAAAAACATTTCAACTTTGTAATGTAAATTGAAATCAAAAGCAAAGCTAAACATTTTTAATGAAATGTTTTATATTTACACGTACAGATGTGTGTATATAGATATATAGATGCACATCTCCACTGGCTCTTCCAAAATAAAGTTTCAGAATTTTGCTGTGTAGAAAACAGTGACTTGGAATAGAAACATTGTTCAAGTTTCCAAACTACCACAAAACAACACTGCTTCCCAGCATGGCTCCTGCAGTAACAAGTGCCATGGAAAAAAAAGCAAGAAGAAAATTAACAAGTTAGTGTTCAAAGCAGGGTTTGAAAAACACAGAGCAAATGAGTCACTGGCCATGTTTTGAACAAAAAAAAAAATAGAAAACATAATACAGAATTCAGTAAGCACTGATGTTCTCAATGATGTAGGAATTAAGGAATTCGTAGGAAAAAAGTTTGGGCTAACAATTTTGGCATTTTGTAACTTGTTGCAAAGTAAAGGACTCAAATGTTCTTTAAATACTGTTTGTGAGCAAGAACACAGACTCAGAAGGAGAAAGCAGACTGATGCTACACTGACACTTCATTCTCTGGTTTCTAGCACTTTCTAGCATAATTCAAAACTATTCAACTGTAACATGACTTCCTCAATACATATATCAAGCCAAAGTGAAATTTGATATAGATTATTAATTCCACTTTACAGTTTGTAAAATTGATATACGGAAGTGAAGCAAGTTGCCTAAGGTCAGAGAAACTGAGAAAGAAAGAGAAAAAACACCCAGTTCTCCTGACATGGCGGATCTAAATGGGATTTACTACTCTGCCACTTATTTATCACACAAATGTTAAAAATCCATTTTTTTTCCCCCACAGTTACTTATGCACTTACTTACACATTGTACTAATAAATAGGCTTTACAGATCAGGAGGATCTCAAGCATTGCCAAAGGGAACTCTAACAACTTTAGTAATCATCAGGCAGTATTAGATGAGGAGACAGAACAAGACAAGCTGTTGTATAGGCATGAAGCTTCAGATTTCAGGTGAGCTCTCTCTCCTACATTAACTTTCAAGCTTTCTTCAGAGATCACTGGCAGGGACTTAGAGCCAAAATCATTTTAAAAAATAAATAAATAAATAAATAAACGAACCCAACCAACCTGCTTTCCATGTGGAAATATTATCATCTTTATTACAGTAACAGCCAAAGACCAAGGAGCACCTGTTGTACCGGGCACTCACCAAGCAAGACAGTTTGTTCCCCTGAAGAGCTTAGAACCCAAATAAACCAGAGAGACAGCAGATAGGAGGTACAGAACAACATTCATCCTGCCAGCAGCTCACAACACCTGAGGATCACAGCCTTACCTTTTCTGCTGAAGGTGAGATATACCTCACCCACACAGAGAAATGCCATTTCCCTACTTGTTTTACCTAATCACACTGTTCTTCACAGAAGGCCTCTGAAAGCCTGCAAGCACAGAGCTGCTCACCCTCAAGCTTCCTTCAGTGCATCCTCCTTGCAATCACTCAGAGAGCTGCATCAAAGCGATACCCTTCATATTTTGTGGTGTAGGACAATGAATCACACTACTCTGTCTCTTCAGCAGTATACATTTCCCCATAGCCTCCCACTTTGCAGGAGCTACTGAAGCTCTGAAGAGGCAACTGGCATTTAGACGACAGAATATTGAAAAGGTCAGGGCTGTATGGCACAATGCAGCCATTCATGGGGCACACCAGCCACTGAAATGCCCTTGCATCTTTCTGATGACAAAGGCCACAGAGCACAACAGGGAACGAACTAGCATAATCACATGTTTTCAAGAGCTAGCAGGCTTTGATTTGCTTCATAAATCATGAGATAGGAAAGGTCATCAAACTCTTTCAAATATGGATTCTTGAGCTTCCAACACTTACCGCTGACTGCTGTGCTTTGCAAGCCAGTATCTTCTTGCCATCTCCATCACAGACTGACTGGATTCCCTGCTCTCCCTTAATTTTGCAGGCAGGAATGTCTCTCCTCACACCTGTTAGCATGGACCATGCTCAACAGTAGCCAGCTGGCCCTGGAGTAGGCATTTATGCTACCCTGTTAAAAAACTCAGCCTAGTTTCTCCTACTGAAGATCTCAAGTAGGAAGTGACACCAATATTACTTCTTTCCTAGACAGACTTAAGATCATAAAGTCCCATGAGATCTTGTGGCAGAAATGCAAGAATTTATTTTTTTTTTTCCTACAAAGCTCAACAAAGACACTTCATGGTCCTAACTAAATCTACTAATGGTGCTAACTTTCCAAACTTTAAAAATTTCCTGATTTTGAAGCACAAGGTTCTTCTCCATTTAAATATGTGTGGGGTGAAGAAGTACCATCACTTTCAGTAAGAATATCTGATTAACAAAACAGTATTATTTGCCCGATTTAACTTCTGATCAAGGCCAGAAAGCCTCCTCACTACACAATGCTGGGGTCAGCCTACAAAAAAATCCTTCCCTTTCAGGCAAAGCTGCATGTTGAGGCAAAGAAAAATCCTTCTTGTCTCCTTCAGCTGAGCCTCCCTTAACAAGAAAGAGATGTCATCTGCAGACGAGATTGAGGATAGCTGATAAGGTGGGAGGGCTCTACTTGCCTAATTAAGGCATGAAGTAGGATGTTCATATCAACAATCCAACTACAGTTGCCATATCCCAGTCTCTTGCTAGAATCACCGCAGAAAATCTGTGATTCACAGACATCCCTGTAACGTTTTGTACCATTTCTTAGTTTCTTCCATAATAGGCTTAAGACTTGAAATAAAAATACCTTGATATTCTGTTCTGTAATTGCTTAGCAACCAAATAGCATTAAAGCTAGACCTCCAAGGGTGTAAAGTAAGGCAGCCTCACTAAAGTTAATAGAGTTTAGACCAGCATACTCTTTGGACCAAATTTCTTTTTGTTCATTCATCAGGTTCTCACAAGCGACTGCAAAGGCTACTATGAGGAAAGACTCCTAGCACTTCCAGAAACAAGTCAGTATGGAGAAAGATTGCCTCCTGCCAAAATTTGATGCCAAGACATCATTCCACTCCTCTTGCTCCAGAACTCTGCTTACATTTGTAGGGGAAATAAGATTACTAGTTCTTACTGACTTTCTATTCTTCTTCTTCACAGCTTTTGCTATCATTTTGCAAGCGTGAAGAAGAGGGAAAAAACCTAGAGACCAAGTCTAGGATCCTTTTTCATTTTTACAACACAGGGGACGTACAACGTAATGGTTCCAAAGGTTCCAAATTTCTAGCTAGTCTATTTCCAGGGAAGCAATGCTGTTGGAAGAATTGTTTCTAGGATGGTAGCCAGGTACATTCTCAATAAAAATTCCTGGTTCATCACATCAGCATTGTTAAAGGTATAATCCATTATCCTCGACAAACATCACTCTCCAAAGGTTTCAGGATTGTTATTATTCTCCTTCGCTTGGCACTCATTAGACTCTACCTGGAATATTGCATCCAGTTTTGGTAATGCTAGTGCTACAAGTATGTTGCTAGATTTAAGCAAATTCAGCAGAGGACCACCAAGATGGTGAGGGGGTTGGAGAGCGTGACAGACACATTGAGTGGGGGAAATGGGCTTGTTTAGCCTGGAACAGAGAGAAGGCTTTGACGGAACCTACGATCAGCTTGCCAATGTGTAAGAGGAGATTACAGAGAAGACAGAGACAGGCTCTTTACAGCAGTGCAAGGCAGAAGACCAAAAGACCACACTCGTAAACTCAAGCCAGAGACTTTCTAACTAGATTATCAGAAAAAAAAATCACTATAAAATTAATCAAACACTAGAACAGCTTGCCCAAGGAGGCTGTGGAAACTGTCTTTGAAGGGTTTCAAGATCTGACTAGCAAGAGGCTGGCCTGGATAACCAACTAAAATGCCAGATAATGAATCTACACTACCTATTGCTTTTCACTTTTCAGCAGTATCCTGATCCTAAAGTGCTTCACAAGCAATAGCCCTGATCTTACAAGTGTCCCCAGTGGATTGCATCAAAGTCAATGTGGTTCCTGGCTGATGACTACTCATACTGAGCCAACAGAATTGAGACAAGATCAGAGACAGTAAAAGCACACCTACACTGAACATTGCTGTCTCTGGGGTTTTGTGAAGTGTAGAGTATTACTTTCCAATTGAAATTTCCAATGGAAGCTTAGCTAGTCATCAAAATTGGATTTAGCCAGGTTATATGACAAGATAGTTGTACAGATCATCTCTGTCACTATCTTTCTTCCACTGTCTGCATGTGCGACTTCCATCTCTCACAAAATGGGTTGAAAAACAGATTTCTATACACATGCAAACTTCAAGGCACACAAAAATTACTCCCCATTCATCTTGCCTTGTTCTTTACCATTTTTTATCTAATTGATTAAAAGCATTCACGTATGTGCATCTTCCACCACCCCTCCCCCCACAATGGATTATTGACCTTTTCTCATTTCTTTTGGTAGCAGCCTATTTTCTGCCCAATCAACAGACACCAAATTATCTTGTCTACAATTCCCGCTGCTTTAACTATTCTCCATTTATTTTTCAGCTATATCATTTCTTCCACTGCCTGCCCCTTTCAAACTCTCTTGCTACCTGTTATTGGTCTTGGATGTCTTCAATTTTTTTTTTTTTTTCCAGTATATGCAATCTCCTTTTTTCCACTGTTTTGGAATTTAGACCATGTAGCATTGGCAGTTATTTAACTCTTGCAAAGCATTTAGAAATACGGGTCTTGTAAAAGACAGTAAACATGCCAAAGCAGTATTCTATTTTGAATCTCTACTCAGTGGGTACACTTAATATTATTTGCATCTGTTATATTTGCAAGCTGAGCCAGGTGAGGCAGAGGTAAAAGGTTAATGCTCCTTCCTTCATCTGAAAGGGAGCCTGATTTCTTTTACATATTTTGTGGGACTGCCATAAAACATCAGGTAAAGGGAGGACAAAATCCGTTATCTTTCAATTATTTGCCCAAGTCCGACTCTCTACTACACCACATGTATAGCCATGCTAGATTTATAGCAGCAGAGACTCAGTAATACAAAGTCTGGTGCAGATTGTAAAAGCTGTGCTGTTTGCTCAAGCAAGCAGCCTGGAGAAAAAGGCAATGCCACTGCATCTTCACTGCTGTTGTTATCCACACGCACTCATGCATGGTGCAAGCCAACTGCCACAGAGACACTGCCTCCAGCTATATGCTTTCAAAGCCTATAGAATCCAGAGGTGCAAAACAGGTCTCCTGGATCTCACTCTACCAGCTTTTTATGAAAACAAAATAAAACAAAAAGTATTCAGAGTTTTCTATCATCTTGAGTTTTAAGCTATGTAGTTTGTAATTAACTTAAATTTTTAGCCTGCAAACAGGCATCATTATATGTGGTTCAAGCATTTTAATTTTTCAAAAGGCTAAATAGTGAAATTGAGATGATTAGAGAGAATGAATGCAAGAACAGCTGAGGTAGATTGGGTTCAGTTGAGAAGTTCAGGTACAGATTTAAAGCGCAAGTTAATTGCATTTGGATGCAAAACCAATAATTCTAGGTATTTGCCACCTTTTGATGCTATTCACTGTCAAATATTTTTATTAAGTGGCATTTTTCTTGATTCATATAGACTATAGTAAATCTGCAAAGCTGGAGCTATTTAAGAGTCAATATGTTATGCATGCAACTGCTCTGGACAGTCTTCTCACTCAAAAGATGGACCACAAATGGCCACCTTTATCTCACCAAAGGCCACTGGCTTGGAATGTAGACAAAGTCTTGCAGAGTAGTGGGTTGCACTACTTAAGAGTTCATGTTTTCTGACTACCAGTATTGCACCTCCCTATCCTAATGCAGCTGTCCTGAAATTATTTTTCAAACTCCATCAAGAACATATGGAATATTTTCTCAGTTTGATTTGCAAAACAAACAGAAAAGTGGAAACAAAATTCACAAATCCACATGATGCTTTTCATTCTCAGGTCCATTTTTTCAACACATGAAGTTTTGTAAGTGCATTATTTTCAGAGCACATATACCCTTCCAAGCCTAATATCTGCGCTTACTTTGAGACAGAGATGGAGTTTTTGAGGATTTTAGAAAAACCCTAGTTCATCTGGTCAATTATTACAATCTTAAACACTAAGCCTCATCCATCCATCCCCAGCTAACCATTCTGATGCATAGCTTTGGCTCCTAAGACTCCACATGTCTTCATCCAAGACCATTCAAAGTGTGGGATCAGCACCCTTTCCAAGAGATCATAGAATCATAGAATGGTTGTGCTCGGAAGGGACCTTATAGATCACGTAGTTCCAACTCCCCTGCCATAGGCAGGGTCACCGTACGCTAGACCAGGTTCCTCAAAGCCCCGTCCAGCCTGGCCTTGAACACTTTCAGGGATGGGGCATCCACAGCTTCTCTGGGCAACCTGTTCCAGTGCCTCACTGCCCTCATCTTTCTTGTTTCTAATTTCTCATCCAAGCTCTTACCAGACTGTTTATAACATTGTTAACAATCCTTTAGGAAATGACTAAGAGTAAGCTAGTACTTCAGGAGAAGAAGATTCAGTAGAACCAGGTGAGGAAGTAAAGATTGTACTTTCACACAGATTTCTTGATCAAAACCAAAAATTAAAAGAAATTTTAAAACTACATACCAAATTATTTTAGTTTAAGCTGAATCACTTCCCAATAATTTTCATAAATATCAGTTTCATTCAGAACAGTACAACTGAATGCTTTCAGGCCTCTACCAGCTAAGTCTTCCATGCGTTGGTGATCAGACACCTCAATGCAGACCACTAACTTGGATGAGAAATCACTTCTGGTTTATTGCATTTTGTAATCAAAGTGTGGTGCTCTTTTGAGCAAAACAAAACATAACACAAAACTACAACCCACCATATATTTTTATTTAACTCTGTATTGAGATTATTAGGATCATAATAATAATTCTGTAAAGACTCAGATCTGCACTGTGACCCTTACTACTTCAGTTCCTCTCAAAGTCTATACTGAAATCAAAAAGCTTCAGGTTGCTTTTGTTTCATATCTTCTACTTATTCTCCTTCCAAATACCTTGCAAATTTAAACTACTAAAACACAACCATCAAAAGACAGTAAGAATATGAGCGAGGTAATTGGGTTGACATTTTCACAGTTGAATGTATTTAGAGCTCAGCTGTCCACCTTATAGCTAGACATATAGTTTCCAGTAATACATAGCACTGTCTAATCTCAAGAAAGCTTTATGAGACTGCAGTGTACTTGCCATCTGTGAAAAACTGTACTAGGCTGCTGAGGTTCTTCAGTATGAAGAAACAATAGCAGGCTAGTAAATTTAAAAAAATGTGTAGATGGACAGACACCAAAGCAAGATCCTTTATTTTTCAGTCAAATGCAGAATGACAGCCAGTTTAGACTTCTGGCTTCAGCAAGCAAGATGTACATTTTTTGTCATGATACTTTTTATATAATTTATTTTCTTTAGAACTACATTTGAAGTCTGAAATAAAAAGATTACTTCAATTCACGTGTTATGGTTCTATAGATGAAGAATGCGACTTTGTTCGTTAGTCAAGTTTTTATTTCATTTATAATTCAGTTTAACATGATGTTTATCTGTTGGTTTCCCCATTTTGTGTCCTCACTGAGGTGGCTTTGTAAAACAGACCTGTCAAATTCTCTCCTCACCCTTAACCTTCCTCCAGTTGTAAGCTGAATGTACTGCATAAAAACCTCCTAAATAAAGCTAGAGCTAATTCAGCAGAGCGATCCATGACCGATTAGAATGCTTTTCATTTCCCTTGGCTTATGTGAGTAGTCAAATAAGAAAAACAAACACAAAAGATAACTATGCTCTGTTAGAAGATAATCCCTTCGTATAGCAATCGTCTAGCAAGGTTGAGTGCCACAGCAGGCAAAAATCCAGTTAGCGTTCAGCAATTTAGTTCCCATTTATATGTAAGAATTATGCTCTGACTTAGGTTCAAGTCATTTAGAAATGCTCCTATTCCTCAAGGCTTCGGCTATATTTATAATGCTGTATCCCATACTATTTTCCTGGTGTTATGGCAACACGAAATACAGTTTTTAGAGAGCTATCAAGTTCTGACAAGGCCAGGCAGCAGACTCTGCATCACCCCATCATGTTAATAGGGAGCAGGATGGGTGTGCGTGTGAGAATGTGTACACACGCTTGTATGCGTGCCTCTCTGCATATGGATGCACGTCTGTCAAGTCTGCAAAAATAACAGGCACAGAAATGGCACAACCGGAGGATGGAGGAAGGGGACTAACAAAACTGTATTTGTTTCTTCTTTAAATCTCCTGGCTAGAGGCACTTAATCAGTGTATGGATTGGACTGTGCTCATTTTAAAACTAACCTGAAATTCAAGAAAGCTCACTTCCTTCCTACTTTTTTTTTTTTAATTATAGAGTGAGGCCAGACTCACACGGTCATTGAAAGATACAGAAGTGTTTCTCTCTGCCTCAATAACTGAGAGACTCCTGTGCACATTTCCACATCTTTTAATGATTTTTCTACACATCAGTGAACACAGCAAGTTTAAGACCCACCCAACCAGATAGCATGTCACTATCAAACATGGTTTTATCTAAATGGGCATGTAACTCTTGCGCCGACTTCAGTTTTCTAGCACCCTCACTTTGCACCAGCCAGCAGGTCAAGATCTGCATTCACTCACATAGCAAGTGACTTCACCATGCTAATGAGCTCGTGTGAAGAGATCAACCTGCACAACTCGGTACGAAGCCTAACCAATCAATATTGCTGCCACCACGAAGCCGAAGCAGGGGGGACTGCCCTGGGAGTTTGTTTGGTTTTTACCTCCTCAATCTCCACTTCAAGCACTTATTTCACAGGATTTCTTGGGTAAGTTTACGTAACAGAAGAAAAAAAAAAAAGAATAGAAAACACTGTCATGCTGCCAGGGACCTTCCAGGCTTATCAAGTGGAGAGGAGGCTTTAGAAATAAGGTGAAGAAACTCTGCTTTGAGTAGTTAGGCAAGGAGAAGATAATTAGCAGGTATAAAATTGGCAGTGAAGCAAGAGACTGTGTCATCAAGACAAGCAGAGGGGATGAATCAAGAAAGCTTGGTCACCCAGCTTGTCTTCCAGAACCGACCATATCCCCGTCCTGAAGCTCTAAAACAGAGCAAAGTCCTTTTTCATACAGCAGTTGTCCTGGTCAGGAGATGATGAGGTTTTACTCTCTCACTCAGGCTAACTTCTGGAAGTAATTACTAATAGATTAAACCAAAATTCAGCTGAACTGGTAAGTGCTTCACTGAAAGTTTTCCAAAATTAGCAATGGTCATGAGTCTTGAAACTTGATAAAGATTCTTTGAAGACTGGGCTTCCACAACAGTGCTTCTCAGTTACAACCATGTCAGCAGTACCACAAATGCATTGCCACACTGCTATTACTAAAACCTACTAAAAGAAGTGGGTGTGGGAGGAAGCTGTCTTCTTCTTGTGTGTTGCACATATGTGCAAATGTCAAAATAAGTCACTATACCATATCAGCACTTTACTGTAGAGGAGGAATGGAACAGAGCAGGATCATCAGGACTATCCTCAGCTCACATCCTACCCCACTTCTAAATGTTTACACTGCCTCCATCTCTGGAAAAAATAAGCTATTCAATCTTTGTAGGCAAAGGAAATTCATGTAGTTTTGTCTAAGTCTAAACTTCAACTGTTGCCTAGTAATGTATCTCATTTTATTTGCTTCTGAACTCCAATTTGCAAAACTGTTCTATAAGCTGTTATTCATTTTCATAATTTAAAAAAATACTAAAACAATTATTCAAATATATAAATGTAATACATCGCACTCCTTGATATCATTTTCCGATAACTACAATTTTTGTTATTAAAAATATAATTACTTATTTGACAAATCATGGGATATGAACCACAAAGGTGCAAGATGTTCTCTCCCCCCCAATACTAACCCTTTGAAGCCAGCTTTTTCTTCACACAGCATCTTCCTTTTGGTTGTCTGTTCTTTAAAAAAAAAAAAAAAATGATAATTACACTTGACAAACAAGCCAGATATTTATACATATTATGTACTCTGCAAATACAGAGAAGTAAATACACTTATGCAAAACAACTTCTTCATAAAAAAACCTGTTTCACTCGTGAGTTCATCAGCAGCCTGTGGAGTATGAATACTTCATGATATTTACACAGCACATTTGTAGCCAGACTGCTCCCTCTTGAACACCAGGCTCTGGTGCCCACCCCTTTTCTTCCTGGTCAAGGGAACCTGCCCCAAGGGCTCTGTGCTTGGCATGTCTGACACAGCACTCATGGGGAAGGACAGCCTAGTATCACTTCTTCACAGGCAACATAAATCTCCCAGATGAAATGGGGAGAACTAAACTGTTCCCATCCAGTGACTCTTTTCAGACACTTGTTTCCCTTCAACTGTCTGCTGTAAAGAGAATAAACAGTGGGTGGGCAAAAAAGTGAGAAGGAACATGAGACATGCTAGTGGGTCAATCTTAATTCCAGTGTAACAAGGCTTATTCCTTCTTCAAAGGGAACCACGGACCTCAGCAGACCCCTATGAGCCCCCATTTAAAAAAGATATTATCTATCTGCGTACCTGTAGAATGGCAAGATATTTCTTTAGTAGGGAGTCTTGAAATGTGAAATGCCTGTACACTTCTTCAGTACCTTAAGAATTTTTCCCGGATAATCATAAGCCAAACTTCAGAATCTATTTTTCAAACCTTTTCAAAACACTTTCCTCATATCTTAAAGAAAAGAAAAAAAGGGGGGGAGAGGAAAAGGAGAAGGAGGATATACCAATGGAATTGAGAGACTGGATAATTAGCTCTCATCTGGATCTGAGTACATCCAGATGTGCTCCAAGCGGCAATAGTGCAGTAAACTTGATAATAAATCTAGCACAGAAGCACAAGAATTACATACAAGAGCTAAGACTTCCTCCCTTAAGAAGTGGACTGTAAGCACATACAGCTTTTCTAAAAACACTAAGCAAATAATAAACACACAGCTCTGTGAGTGAGTCTGCAGACCTGAACAGAGCTCTTTAAGCCGACACTCCTCTGCTCTCACCCAACTGTTTTCCTTTAAATTACCTTCTACCATTGTCTGAAGGACTTAACTGTTTGAATTCTCCTTTTTTTTGGGCTACATCCAGCTTGTATAAAAGACCCATTGCCCTCTTGTGGCTCTATTACTTGTAAGCAGACTGTCCACAAGGAAGCTGTATCTGAGAATAGCCCAACACAGTCTTTTTGTACCTTTTAAGATTTGCATCACGGAAGGAAATGTTGGCTTATATCCAGGCCCACGATTTACTGTAACCTTCCAAAGGAACATCCAGTTGACTAGAGCAATTTACTAACCATGCCAAAAACAAAGCAAGGCAGTATTTCTGGCGTGTTCTTCTTGCAAAGGCCCAAGCGTAATAAGAGAGATTACCCCTCTGTTTGCTGTTTCTACATTCAGAACCTCAGACACTGTATTCAGTTCTCTTCAACTTAATTGAAGTCAGACATTTTTGATGTGGCTCGCTGATGCGTCAGAAAATGAAACTTCGTCATTGAAAAGAAATTGTTATTATCTTCCCAGACAAAAAGAAATGCAGTTATACTTGGTCATACAAGCCTTATTGTATGCACCTTCTTAAATACAGAAATCACTTTAACTTCTATAGAACCAAACGTGAAGGCTCCAAATACTGAGAAAACTACCTCTTCAAAACACAAAACCGAATACATGGAGATATTCACCAATGAGATACACAGACATGTGTAATTAGCATGAAATGGGCAGCAACTTGAAGAGCAGAAATCTAGTTTTTATTCCCAAATAACCAAATGGGTTTGCTGCTTTATGGTTTCTGATCAGCATGAAGACTTGTGTCAACTGGCACAAAAAGCTGTTAATTTCTGTTCAGCTTTTATTCAATACTTCCCTCCTCCTCCCTCACATCTCATCGAGCATCTCTTGATAATTTGTTCTTCATACCTAGGTTTTCTGAATCCATCCCTCACACAGAATCGTCCACCTTCCAAAAGCATCTCCTGTGCAGTAGCCATGAAAACAGCAAAATGAAGTGGAAAACAATCAAAAGGATTATTTTTCTGTACCATTTCTAAAGTAATTGTGCCAAAGAACTGATATCCAATAGTAGATAGATATAACTAAGAACTAGAGTGTTTTTATATTATCTCCATAGTAAAATTTCACAAAATATTGTGACATCAAACACTGTGGTTATCAGACGTGGTGCAATCTTATTCGGTGACAAGTTGGTCGTACTTATTCACCATGACCTACCTTTCAGGAGATCATAACTTACTTGTCTACTTTGCTTCATTTTCATTAGCTGGCCATATTAACATTACATACAACAGCACCATCAAAATGCCTGGATTAATCTGTGGGGCAAAACTAAGAACATTTCACGACCATCTTCCTACGTAAACAGAAAAGTCTGAGCTGAAAAAAAAATACTTGGAGCTTACTATGTGTCAAAAAAATCATTGATTTTATTTTTCTTGAATTTGTGTTCCATCACTTCCCCAAAACTCTAGCTGCAAATCTCCAGCAGGTGGATAAATTATTGCTCTCAGACATACTGAGCTCAGAATGTGGAAAATAAGCCCAAAGCACAAAATAAAGAATAAAAATTAAAAAAAAAAAGAGAGAGCAATCTATGAACATAGAAGTCATGCTTGGTTAGCTAAGTAATTAGGATACAAAATGTGCAGCTTTGTCTCGCTGTTTGTGATTACAAACTTCAACATCTGGCACTCAGAGTAGATGCAAATATGGTGGCAGATGTTTGCAAGAATCACAGGGGAGAGACTGTTTTTGTAGTTAAAAGTGCACAAGGCAAGTTGTTCATTTTACCACATTTTTGTCACCCTTCCATTTTGAACCACCACCCTTCTCCCTCTTGTCTGTCAGTCTTGGACAGGACAAGCCATTTGGCAATGGCTTACTGAATTAAATCTTCTCCAAACATGCCCTCATTGTCCCACATTCCCAATCTTCCCATACCTTCTCCACTTTTAATCCAGAGATCACAAGATGACAGCCAAGGCTGCCTTGCATATTTTGTGCATGCAGGCACAGCCCAGATGCGAACGTGGAGACTGAACCTACACATCCACAGGCTACATGGCATTTTGCCCTTCTGTTTTGCCCTAGTGCTTGCCCCTACCCTGCACAGTGTACCCAAGGGGGTCACACTTCCAACCCACCTTAGCACCACGCAGCACCCCCCAAATCAGGAGTGGCTGAAGCCCAGTTGAGAAGCAGGTGAATGGTGTCAACAACCACCCCTTCTCTGTCCCCATTCCAATTAGGGCACACCCAGCATATAAACCATTCAGAGTTACATTTTGCATCTCACTGTCCGCATTAATATTACCTCCCTCTTCTTTCTGTGAATACAGCCTTTGGAGAAACATCTCCTACAATCAAAATTCAATTGCTGACAACACAAATTCCTTCCAGCCTCACACCCCCTTTGATTTATAAATATCTATCTGTTCTAAATGAAAGAGATATTACATCTACCACTTCCTTGTCTCCAGACAAGAAGTTGTTAATTTCACACAGAATAAGCGGACCAAAGTGCTTGTCTGAATTTTAGGAGCTTGATTGTACCCATTTCCTACATCCAACTGTAACCTGAAAGAAGGGAAAAAAGTACACTCCGTGGCAAGATTGTCTCAGCTCATACATTTCAGTCCTGAATGAAGCTTTTGACAAAGGAATCAAAGGATGCTAGATACTAGTCAGCGCTAGTAAATCAGGACACACACACCTCTTTTTTGTTTGTTTTTGTTTTTGAAAAGGAGTCTAGCTTCAATGGCTAAACAAGCAAACCAAGTTGCAAAACACTCTACACCAAATGGGCTAAGCACTCTCTGGAAATCTAGCCCTTCACATCAGTTGTAACACTGGCCTTTGTTTCTTCATTCATTAGGGGCCTTTTTTGCTTAACTTTATAACCTAGCACCTCAAAGTCCAGTCCAATACCACTGCGGATAACCATAACTTTTAGCCAGTATAAAAGCCTGAGCTGCACTTGAATTTATAACCTACAGGCAAATGACTTCATATGCTTTACCAATCCCACAAGCCATCTGGTCCCCCACTTGGCACTCTCTAGTTGGAGCTCCCTGTCCTGCAGCTCCCACACAGCTGTTGTATTCATAGTCTCAGAACTAAACAGAATTTTTGCTTCTGTGATTACCGCTAAATTTCTGTTGCTAGTGGATATGCCTCCTAACATTTACAGACACCATGATTCAGTCGGTTTCAACAATGTCCTATAGATGTATGGTAATAGATAGCAAATATTCCCAAAAGTAACGAAGAGCACTCAGATTTACGAGTGCCCTTTTCAGCTGCAATTAGAAATGAGGTCAAATCAGAAGACTCTTAATTTTGTGGAAGCATGCATTGAACTTCTCTAGATTTCAGATCTGGCCATGCTATCTCTAAAGTTCCACTCCAAAATCCTAGAGCCAAGTGGTTGCAATTTGGGTGATTTCAGATACAGACCTGCAACTCTACAACTCTGATTACCTGATTTAGGTCAATTAGGCCCATATGCATCAAACAGTCAAATAGTCCTTTCCACCTTATGAAAATATTATACAAATGGCTAATAGTGTTTCCCAAGAGAAGGATGCTATCCCAGTGCTCATTAAGACAAGGAACAGAGAAACATCATTTTATTCCTAGTACTTTTAATAATAAAGCCATATGAACTCACTAGCCTGCTTTGAGACAAAACCACATTAAGTCCTACCCCTCTTTTTCTCCCTTCATTTTTTGAAGGCGCAGAGGATTATCCTATGGCAGCTCATCACAGGAACTCTGAGCTTCACAGAAACAGCAGACAGAACATCTCCCTGGCCAAAGCCACAAGACTCTTTTCCTTCAGCAGGAGCACGACACAGCTGTTGGTTCTTCAATAAAATGGCCTGAGGCACATCTTGGAGCAGTACCCATTTTATGCAGGAGAGGGCAGTGATATACACATGCACACACTCAGCAATTAAATTGCCATGCATTTGGACACATTTCCTTCAAGTGTATGACTCTCCTGGAGGTTCAGATGCTACTCATGATCACCCAGTTAAATCAAGAGAAATCACACTATGGCATACAGCGACATCACGATGACAACTCCAAATGAATGCAAGTAGTTTGATGCTAAATGAGAGGGATCAAATGAGTGGGGTTGAAAAGCAATTATAAAAGGTACAGGATATGCTGGTGGGAGAAACAGATTAAGCTTGGGAGCAGAGATCTGCAGCAATTTGTCACTTCTTTAAGAGCAAACAATTCAAATTTTTGTTGAAATACAGGCACCCACAATCATAAGATGGGAATAGGGAAAAGGAAGGAGATTCCTAAAGTATACAAAGCTGAAATATGCAAGCCATTTTGTCATTTGATTCAACAGGACTTAGGCATCTAAACACCAGCACATAACTGAGTCTGGAGCAAGTTAGTCATACTTGGAAAACCTGAAAAGACTTGCTCCAAAATTTTTGTTTACTAAACTTTCAGTAATACCTTTACTTATACTTCTGGAAAACATTCCAGCTTCTTCCCATAGCAGAAGTAGATCCCAAAGATGTTCATTTGGATTATGACTTTTTTTCCTTTTTATATGGAGCTTAAAGGGAAAACTTCAAGACAAAAATAATACTCCTTAATCTAAAAGACCAGAAACTAACAAGCACGATCTAAAGTGGACTACTTCACAAACAGAAAGATGAGCTAAAACCAAGGACATGCTCTCCATGCATCTCTGGTGTGTCCAGTACAAACACCACCAAGGTATGTTTAATACATACCTTACTGTAACTAATAGCTATCTGCAGACATTCATTTAATAAGAAATTTGTATTCAGCCAGTTTATAGGGGAACCCTCACAAGCACACTGAGAAGCCCAGTACATCCCACAAAACGTCTTAATGCTAAAGCTTCACAGCTGGGAGAGTAAAGAAAACCCAGCACGCAGGAGCACTCATCCCACTCCTAGAACAAACGCAGTCCTGGAAACGAAGCCGGTCTGCACAGCTGAAAAGTGCTCCAAAAAACCGCCACTCAAAATAGGAGCAACAAAGAAGAGAAACTGGAGCAGTGCCCTGGCTCCCCTGGGAGGAACGGGAGATGGACAGCACAGGGGTGAGTGCTCCGCAGGGCAACACACAAACAGCACAAGGTTCTCAAAGCTTCATACAGCAGGAACTCACACCAAAGCTCTCTGGGCAGCAAGAGCAACCAGGCAGGAGGCAGAGAACGGGCACAGCGCAGTGCCAGGCTGGGCAGATCAGCAAGGAGCAGTTTCAAGGACAGCAACTGGTAGTACCAGCACCTAATAGAGACAGTATTGCTTCTGTGGCTCCAGAATGGTACCGCGATATCGGCATGGTACCCAGCACTCCTTCCAACCTGATTATCCAGAATCTTTCAGATGAAGAACCTGGCTTGATTCAACCCAAACAAATTCAGGGAACAAAAAACATCACAGAAGAAGTGACGTGAAAGGAAAGAATTTTAAAATGCTCCCCAAATTTACAAATTCAAAGACAGTGGTCTAGATGAACTCCTCTCAAGAGTCAGAAATTAGTATACAGACTTAAAAACAAAATACAAATCCAGATTCTCCTGTCTGAAAGGAGCCACAGCAAAGAATAGGAAGATCATCTAGTCAGGTGAAAATAAGACTACAATAACTTTGCCTAATACGTGCCTCTCCAGAAACAAGAAGACACCAGCTTGCTTACCAGGCCTGGAAGCCCCGAGTCCTGTAACTATAGGGCACATTGTAGCTGCCCAAAAGAAATAGTTGCAAGTCTAGAAGGTTGGGTACCATCTGGATATACCAGCCCCTACCACCAAAAGCCCTGAAATGAGCAGCCCTGGAGAAGCCTGCATCCTTCCCTTGGGGACGCTCAATATTTCTTTCTTTGATGCAGCTCAATCTCACTTGGCTCAACAAACCACTTACCTCACAGAAACACCACACCACACACCAAGAAAGATGCCATTGCAATTTCTAGGGAAAGTGTCCCTTTGCTAACGACCTGGGGAAAAGGAACTTCTACCCGAGCAGTTTTCTGGAGAAGAAGGTCATCTGTGGATGGGGCATATGTTTGCAAACAGGTGCAGAGTGCCTGCATATCACCCTCGGGCATCACAGAGCCACCACAACATGTTATCAACATGGTCTGACAAACAGGCAAAGCACCTGGCCCCTCCAGCAGCAGCATCTGGGAGAGGCAACCAGGGGGGCTGAGTGCCAGGTACTCACTCTACATGGCTAGTGCTGGCTGATATGGCTGTGCATTGTATTCACATGGCTTGTACACGTACATGAAGCTGAATGGCATAAAACTAGGTGAATTTTTAAGCTGAAGTAAACATCCTACTCATTTAAAATAAAACAAAACTCCGAACAACAAATAAAAGAATAGAACGAAAGAGCAGCTCAAATATGCAAAGGGTACAGAAAAAGATCTCTATTTCAGTAACCAAACTGCGGTAACTAGAGCTGTATCAACAGTACCTCTTAGTGGCCACAGTAATCTGAATAAAAAAAAGAAGAAAAAAAAAACGTAATGAGTGGAAACATTAGTGAGCTGGGGGGGGGGGGGGGGGGAAAAAAAAAAAAA
>Ga0065711_1033720_pt1 | contig 24940 bp, 7 predicted proteins | sample Hoacrofraction12_FD_59098 | JGI IMG/M metagenome (GOLD analysis project Ga0065711, IMG submission 59098) | Hoatzin crop microbial communities from Cojedes, Venezuela - Epithelial fraction 12 v2 (version 2) | ecosystem: Host-associated > Birds > Digestive system > Esophagus > Crop | place...
GGTCTTGAATATCTCCAGAGAAGGAGACTCCACAACCTCCCTGGGCAGCCTGTTCCAGTGCTCCATCACCCTCAGAGGGAAGAAGTTCTTCCTCATGTTCAGACGGAACTTCCTGTGGCTCAGTTAGTTCTTGTATCCTAAAGATAATGGTGACCCTACTCTTCCTATCTAGCTTGGGAAAGAAATTATTTCACGTTCTTGGTGGGTAAGGTTCATTGTTAGATGCTTCCCATCAGCTTGTACAAGAAAAAAACAAACCCAGTCTCTGTTTCATTAGTTGAGTCTAAATTATTTCTACTGCAGAAGAAAATGCGGGATTGTGATTTTGCAACGTATGATTAGTGTCTATAGAGGTAGTATTCAGGCACTGATATTTAAGACTAATTAGGTGTTGCCACACCCATTATTTCAAGGCTAAGGTAATGTAGGACTTATAGATGGGCAAGAAAGCTTTTATATTCCGCTGAAGTTTTCAGAATAGCAAAATAATTCAGTTCAACAAATTGAGCTCACGACCTTTGCGTTTTCGTGGAAAAAAAGTAGAAATCCAAGGTTTTAGCTCATTCCCACCGTACAACCAGTATCTCAACCATGTCCCAAGCTTCAAGCACTACTTTCATTGAATCTGCTTTTACAGCAAGTATGTACCCTAAACACTAGAGAGTTCATCATTCTGGGGTTTGGTTTACACTGCACATGATAATTTATATCTGTTTTAAACAATTCAACACGGGCTTTAGTAAACATGGTCCTCTCTTTCACCTGCATCTATGGATGCCTACCTTAGAATCATCATAGAAAGGTTTGGGCTGTAAGGGAGGTTTAAAGGTCACGTAGTCCAACTCCCCTGCAATGAGCAGGGACATCTTTAACTAGATCAGGTTGCCCAGACCCCTGCCCAATGTGATTTTGAATGTTTCCAGGGACGGTGCATCTGCCACTTCTCTGAGCAATCTGTTTCAGTGTTTCATCGCCCTCACTGTGGGTTAGTTTGACCAGCAGGTCTCAACTCAGCCATGCTGGTCTCTTGCCTACCTTTCCTGATTTCGTACACCTGAGGACCAAGAACTCCTGCACTCTGTGGAAAGTGTCCTTAAAGATCTACCAGCTCTGTTCTGCTCTGTTGTCCCTGATGGCATCTTCCCAGGGTGTCATATTGCCTAACTCTTTGACGAGCTGGAATTTTGCTTTCCTAAAACTCAGGGTCCAGACCTTACTCTTTGCCTGACCCATATCCCTCAGGACTGTGAACTCCACCAGTGCATGATCACTGCAGCCCAGGCTGCCTCCAGTCTTGGCATCACTGATTAGCTCACTTGCATTGGTGACCAAAAGGTCCAGTATCGCATCTCCTTGGATAGGGGTGTCTATTATCTGGCTTAAGAAATTATCCTCCACACACTCCAGGAGTTTCTTGGATTTTCTACAGCTCGCCATGCCAATTTTCCAGCAGATAGCCATATATGGATATGGTACATATCAGTTGCCCCTGAGAACACTGACACCTACCACTCAAAGGAGCATGGTCTCAGGGTGGCTTGGGACAGAATGATGATGGATTCTAGGATGGAATGATGATGGATTCTAGTGATGGAATTTACTCTCTGTTTTTAACATGCAATCAGCACGAGGAAGCCTTTTTTGATAGATAAGTCTGTTCCTACAGAGAGTCTTCCACTGTTTTGCAAATTATTACCAACGATATCTACTTGGTAGTCAGTGTCTACATGAGTTTGTCACTGAGCAACAGAAGTGGGATTGCTCCATGAGTGAGTGAGTCAGGAGCTGAGGTGACACTAGTGCAGGAAGGGCAGTGACGTCACCCATGGTGTGCAGTCCGCCAAAATTTGAGCGCAGCAGGTAGAAGAAGATGTTGGTAAAAGGGTCCACAAACTGACTGTACGGAGTTTATTTCAACAGTGGTGGAAGTAGTGGTGAATCTCATGTTTTCATAAAAAAATAGTGATTATAGCTGTGAGCAGATCACAAGAAATATGTTTTCTATGTGTTTGGAATGACAGTAACTTGTTATGTTTTAACCATTTGCCCAAAATTCAAGTCAATTTTAGAGGTTTGTCACACTGTGTAGAGAGGTGCATACACGTCCAGAGAGTGTTTCTTCTTGACCCGACATTTGTGTCCTGTTGCAGCTGACAGTTTATCTGGTGATGTCTATTTATCTTGCAATTTAATTTAGACTGCAGCCTGTAGTTTTGTAACTATGAATCTGTAAAAAGAGAAAATCCATTTGGCCAGTAAGTCAGACAACAGTGCGCAAACTGCCTACAAAAGCTTGGCTATTGTTACCCTGGTAACAGTGTGGTCATTGGCAGAGAGAGCTATACCACAAGTCTACCATAATATAATATTAATTATTATGAGTTCTATAACTGGGATGCTGTCTACAGAGATATATTTCAAGCAAAGGTAGAAATACATCATGACATATAGACTCTACACGTTCTAGCGTACAGTGGGAGAACAGTTAGCTCATGGATAAAGACATGTTCAAATGAAAACACCTTCTGAATCCAGCTCAAGCTCAGAGGAATCTAAGTTTAACACAGCAGTCTTCCACTTCACTCCTTGTCTTCAAAGTTCCTTTAATTCTATAGAAAAATTCCATAATTAATGAGACTATTCCTATAATGATTCTGTTTTGTCTATATTTTCTCTCCCGGGCTGTGATATAAAGTGGTTTTGTAACAGTAGAAAAATATTTATTGTCTTCAGGGGGGGCTGATCCAGTCTCCCATGGTAATTTAATTTTTCTTTATTGTATTTTACTTCCTCAGTATGTTAAAAATTCATTTTTCAAACCTCTTTGCTGACCATTGCCTTGCCTAGAAAGTTTTCTTGCTCTTTAAAACTATCCCCATATTTACTTGTCTCTAAATATTTTTCACATGCATTTTTTACCTTTTCAGAGTAAAATCTAGTGGCATTCCAAGTCCTTTTCTTGCAGTATGCAAAAGAACTTTTTGAAAAGAAAACTGATTGTATAATAGTCTTTAATACTTCATGAGAGAACTTTGGCTGTTTCTGAGTTAAAGTGGCACTGGTTTTAACTATAAAATGCTTTGCAGTTAATAGACCACATCTCAAGACAGATTTTTAATCCCTCTTCTTATGCCTTTTTACTAGAAAGAATTGCCACTAAACTAACTTCTGTTCATACACATTTCACACTGCACAAATGACAGCATAACTTTCATATAAAACAGACTGAGAACTAAAATGAAACCTCTAAAACACAGATTTTCATAGATACGTTGAATGGTTTCACTGACATATCAGAAAATACATATTAACAATTGAACTACAGTCAGTGGGAAACACTTTGTATGGGGTTCTTGTGATCTCTGGCACAGAAATGAAAGTAATAGCATTAATCAAATGTTAGCATTCATCCCAACAATGTGTTTTGTATTATCCAGAGTATTCTCTCTGTGACAATTATATCCAGGTTATCTTTTGCAATTTTGTACCTCAAGGTGGTGAATCTTTAAAAGGAATAATAAGAAGTCTCCAGATCTTTTTGTCCCCTCTAAGGCCTTTATTTATTTGCAACATAAACTGCAATACACATGTACACATCAAGGGACTACGAAAATCATAGAACCTTTGCAGAGGTACCCCAAAATTGCCTAGATCACTTTGGGGACAGATCATTAAGATCAGAATCAAATGCAAGATGTAGCCTGTGCAGGAAAAAATAGAGACAGTAGATACATGTGTCAAAAGGCTAAAACTGCATCAGCCTAAAAGAGACAAGCTTATCAGAGAGTAGGTGTTCAAGACCTTCACAACTCAGCCTTACAGTCAGGTACATTTTCATGGGCAAGGGAAAAGGAGGACAATGACAAATATGGGCATGTGGTTGCTTTGTGGTAGTGCTGTGTTTGAAGCTGTGCTGTGATGATCTGAGCACCCAACGCTCAAGGCCAGGTAAAGCCATTAGGGAGTTTGGAAAAACTTGCCAGCTGTGAGCCTCAGTTTATAGCCATATTGTACTGGAAGAGATGAGTGACTTCCAAAAGAGCTGACTTGTCCTTAGCTGTCCTTATAGCTATTCTATAGCTATATTAGATATATTCTGAGCATATCCACTTGAGAAATGTCAACCTCAATCTTTGTTGTTTGCCTACATACTTCTGAAAACAACTGTCTTAGGAGTATAACCCCAGTCTGGCACTCGATCTGTGGATCCTGTAGGATGCAAAAAGCTGACATGAAAGGTCTCTAAACTTGACAAGAAATACAGTTCATCACTCCTTTTGGGTTTCTGCAGTAGAGACAGTCTTTTGTCTTATTTCCCTGAGTAATAACTTGTGCAATTTGATGCAAACTGGTGTCATATATTTCTTGTACTTCAGTTTATGGGTGGCAAATAACTTTGAAAACAATTGGGTAACTGAAAATGTCAATCATTAAAGTATTAGGGCTACTAGGGTGTTCTACTTGCAAGTACCAAATTTGAATATTCCCAGCTTCTCTCTCAAAATGACCTACTGTCATGGTGACACATGAAAATCTTCTCTGCAGCATGTGCAACGTATTTCTCCTCTCTATACTGTCAAAGATACTCTTACTCCTGAATTATGTGGTACATTTACCTCAGATGAGAGGGCAACCTAAAAATACTAAGGTGTTATTTACCTAAACCTTTAATTCCTTTTAGTGTTGCCCTCTTTCACTTTTTGTACCCCTATTATAGATCATATGCAGACAACACATTACAGCAAGATGGCAAATTGATTCTTCAAGTTTCTGAATGCTCTGTGGTTTTCCAGCAGAACACCATAGTCCCAAAGCCATTTTGATGATTCCCTGTAGCAGGAATGTTCCTACATAGCATTGTACAAATGACAGACTTTTTCTAGTTGCATGCATGCTTTCAAAGGAGAAGGAAGGGGAAATGGCCTAAGCATGCAGGTCTCTGGATCTTAGAAATCTCTGAATAACAGGTAGCTTAAAAAAGCATTACGCTGATAACAAAAGTAACATAAAGCCATAGTACACCATATTCCTCTGTATAAAACAGGTTCTTTTCAGATGAAATCATAAAATCATAGAATTATAGAATCATTAAGATTGGAAAAGACCTCGAAGATCATCAAGTCCAACCGTCAACCCTCCTCCACCATGCTACTAAACTGTGTCCCGAAGTGCCATGTCTATACGTTTTTTTGAACACCTCCAGGGACGGTGATTCTACCACTTCCCTGGGCATCTTATTCCAATGCCTGACCACTCTTTCAGTAAAGAAATTTTTCCCAATATTGAATCTAAGCCTCGCCTGATGCATCTTCAGGCCATTTCCTCTAATCCTGTCGCTAGTTAGTTGGGAGGAGAGACCGACGACTGCCTCACTGCAACTGCCTTTCAGGTAGCTGTAGAGAGTAATAACGTCTCCCCTCAGCCTCCTCTTCTCCAGACTAAATAACCCCAGTTCCTTCAGCCGCTGCTCGTAAGACTTATTCTCTAGGCCCTTTACCAGCCTCATTGCCCTTCTCTGGACACACTCCAGCACCTCAGTGTCCTTCTTGTAGTGAGGGGCCCAAAGTTGAACACAGTACTCGAGGTGCGGCCTCACCAGTGCTGAGTACAGGGGCACGATCACCTCATTACTGTTGCTGGCCACACTATTCCTGATACAAGCTAGGATGCCGTTGGCCTGCTTGGCCACCTGGGCACACTGCTGGCTCATGTTCAGCTGGCTGTCGATCAGCATCCCAAGGTCCTCTTTTGCCGGGGAGCTTTCCAGCCACTCCTCCCCAAGCCTGTAGCGTTGCATGGGGTTGTTGTGACCCAAGTGCAGGACCTGGCACTTGGCCTTTTTAAACCTCATAGAGTTGGCCTCGGCCCATCGATCCAGTCTGTCCAGATCCCTCTGTAAAGTCTCCCTACCCTCGAGCAGATTAACGCTCCCACCCAACTTGGTGTCATCTGCTAACTTACTGAGGGAACACTCAATCCCCTAATTCAGATCATGGCTAAAGATGTTAAACAAGACTGGACCCAAAAATGAGCACTGGCGAGCACCTGGGCCCCAAACTGCGCCCTGGGAAACACCACTCGTGACTGGCCGCCAACTGTATTTAACTCCATTCACCACCATTCTCTGGGCTCAGCCATTCAAACATTTTTTTACCCTGTGAAGTGTACACCCATCCAAACCATGACCACCTAGTTTCTCCATATATAACACAACAGTGAAACCTAAATTACTATCAGGTTGACAATAAAAATGAGGACGACACACTACAGAGAACGTTATTTGTTATAAGAGATGTCCATACACTTAATCTTTGGACAAATTCTGTGCTTTTGTTTCTTCCAAAAGAAGGAATTAACCTGGCTTCAAATTGTTGAAGATATTTCTTTTTTACGGTAATGTCCTATGTCCTTGCTAAAATGAAACTCCTCAACGCTGAGAAGAAAGTCTTTAATTTTAGAAGAGGTGACCAATATATTTTTCTTCAGAATATTTGATTTAGTTTGTTCCCATGTACTTTGCAATAGAAAAAGTAGGAGTTCTGACAGCACACTCTTCAGACAACATTCAGCAACCTGAGAAAAGGAGCATAGTACTCCTCTCCTCATAATGAGACATACGGCCTGTGGTGTAGGAGGCCACAGCCTCCTATATCACAGAAAAATATTCCTATATAACAGAGGCTTCCTGTTGTCTGCTTTCTTGTCCTTGTATATTTGACACAGACCAATAACTTTCTTAATTCCTGCTAGGTCCCAATGAGGGTTCGGTTCATAGACTGTTGAACTGGCACAGGCCAGGAGAGACCTGCAGCTGGGTGTCTTACAGCTGGTGGCTAGAGCACTCCCCTGGAATACCTGAGCCTCTGCTTGAAAGCAGATAAGAGAGCCCAAATGTGGGTGTTCTCCATGTCAAAGGGCTCTCTGGCTTTACAGATAGATGTACAGCCCTGAAGCTAAACTGGTCATTCTGAAAATCATTGCATATGTAATTTTGTAATTCAATTAGATTAGTATTCTGATGAAAGATTGGTTTGGTGCTTACCTCAAAATTATGTATTTATTCTTGTTTGTTTCAGTTTTCTGTGTTCTTGGTCTGTTGCATTTCTTTTTCCTGCATTTTGTATTTACAAAAGATGCAAAATATGCCATAACAAGTCACCTGTCACAAAAAGGAATGAAGGAATGTGGCAGGCTTTTATTAAAAAAACAAACAAAACAAAACAAAAACAAAAATCCAAAACCCAAAACATGTTTCCTCACAGAATTCCAGTTTCAAAGATAATGATTAGTACTTTATTCTTTAGATTTCAATTAAAAGAGAGAACTGAGCACTACATTGTTTCATTTTAGAACTCATGGAACAACAAAAGTGTTGGCACATTTTTCCTTGTTCTGTGCCTTCTCACTTCCCCAAGCTTTCTGATGTCTTTCCAGCTTGGAGCTCCTGCTTAGATAAAACAGATGACTTTCTGGGCCTGCTTCTGCTAACAGCAGGCAGGAGCAACGGTGACTGATTGGTTGAAACATGAGGATTAATGGGTATTTATATTTCATTAAATTTTATGCTCACTGGAGAATAATGTATCACTCGCAGATATTGAAACATATGTCAACCCTATCCACTTACATATAATTCAATTTGACTTAAATGCATTGATCAAATTTTATTAAAGTCCAATATATCTTCCAAAAAGGCTCACTAACACAATATTGCTGCTTCACATTCATCAGATAAAAGGAGGCAATTGTGTTGTAATTCCATTTATACCATTTTTCGGGAAAAGAGAGATTATTGTGAAGCAAGTACTCATTACAAGGTGACTGGCGCTGGCTGAAGGACTTGAGACTGAGATTATTAAGCGAATTCTCAAGTGGTGCCCTTTAGTTAAAAATACCCCAGGGTGGTTCATGCCTGTTTTTATCCCCAGTGAAAAAGAGAGATCAGCATTGTTAATGATAGTATCCAGGAAAGTTTGCCATGTGAGATTTTGGAGTATGCTAAAAATTTTTTCTATTTTTCCTTTTTTTCCTTAAAGCTCAGTTTATGAATCATGCATAATTGTTCTGGAAAATCTACTCTTCAGTATTTATTCCTCTTTTTTTTCTTTACATCCCTCATTTTTATTCAACTTTTGCAATTACTCTTACTACGACGATTAAGAAAAATATAAAATGTTTGTTTCTTCAGTTCTGCATGGGGAGAGTGTTTCATATAAACCCACCTTTATGGGTTTAGACTCTTGATTGCATTTTGTACTTCGCAGAATAGAATTAAAAAGGTGAGGTTTTAGATCTCCTAATGAAAACAAGTAAAGACTATTTAAAGCCATGATCTGGCAGGCTCATTCAGTCCTCATTCTCAAACTATAAGTGTTTGGGGCAGTGGGGTTGGTGTAATACCTCTTAGTGAGCTTTTTATTTGTTTCTGGCTCATGTGTTGTTAGGGGCTAAACTGCTTGCACTCCAGTGTACAAGGGAGCATCTCAGCACAGGCCTCCTTTCAAAGAAAAGATCCACTTCTAGACTGGGAAAAAAAGGGTATTGGCCAGGAAGGATATTCAAGAGTCAAAATAAGGGAGTGTGAAGGTCTAGTTACTCTCAGGAAACAAAAAAACATAGCTACGTCTTGTGGGATCTAAACACATCACCTGGACGACTGTCCTATCTCACAAGGGTTGAAATTACTTTAAGGTCACTGGGAACTTTACTTCAATAAAAATATAATTTTTCTGATATTAATTATCCCAGAAAGCTTGCGTCAAATAAGGGGAGTCTTATCCCCAAATAACGTTTGTTCGTTTTGCTATACTTTTTGTTTCCCAAAGGTGCTATTTTTTTTCTTCATTGACTGTCGGCCTTTTCTTGTGAACAGAGTAAAGATTGCTGTAAAGGTTGATTACAGTTTCTGTCCAAAATAATGAACAATTGCAAAATCAGTACTTTCAGTCAACTTATTTAAGAAGATCAGAACATTTCTATAAATAAAGAAGTACAATGTTCAATGATGTAAAACTTTCGTGAATATTTCCCCAATGGATTTGTTTTCTGATCAGCTCTAATAAAGTTACTGTCCTGATTTATACACATCAAGCAGAACTTGAAGATAATTTTTCTTCATCCTTGGGAAAAAAGCACATTTATGTGAACACGGGATTTCATGTTAACATACTGAGATGCATTAAGTACCTTCTTCAACAAAATTTTTAGAGAACATCAAAATACTAACGAGGATTTTCTGTTATCAAAACCCCTGTAAACCCATTAAAAATACTTTATGCAGATCACCAGCCAGCCTCTTTTCCTGAGGCTGATGCTTCTGTCAAGACACTTTGTCCTGCTGTTCTGAGTACGTGCATTTAGATTCCCCCCAAACAAACTGAAGGTCTTTTTTTCACTTGTGGAGGAAAGCGATTGCTCGTTTTTCCACTCTATAGCATGCACTGGTCAGGCCTGCTCCAGACTTGAAGCCTTATAGCAATCTGTATATCTGAAAATAATTGCCCCCCTTTTAGACAGATAGTGAATGAAACAAATTATCATCAGTTCCTTCGTCTGTACACCTTGAAGTTTTTTGTCATTCCCTTCAAGCATTAGGACTTTAAAAGGCACACTGGCAATTTCCCAAGGGGAATTCTTTTTACCCTGGCTAAATTAGCTGAACTCTTTTCAAAAACCTCTCCTAGGACTTTACACAGACAATGGGTTTATGCAGGTCATATGAGCTCACATATTTGTGAACATACGCATTATCTTTAGCATGCCAATTTTTTATAGACACTTCAGGAATAATGTGGCTTTACAAAAACAAAGGGAAAGACAAGTCAAATACTTTCATTTCAAGAGATACTGAAACAAATTGCCAAAAAGGAATGCATTTCACCTCTTCATGCAATTGGATTGATAGAGATGTGATCCACACTTTCATTTCTTGTTAGAGTCCAGAAACTATTTGTTAGTGCAGTTCATCAAATACTGCCAGATCGACATATTCTTATATGTAAATATGGTTTAATATATGTTCACAATACTATTTATATGGGCTCCAGAAGCAAATATACCAGTGCAGGAGAATGTCCTACAACTGTTTCTGCACTATCGCTGTTGGTGGACCACAGTTAGAATTTGAAGCACAAAGTTAGCCTTAAAATCCTTCTTACAGCTTCGAATCACAGAACAGCTGAGGTGGAAAGGGTCTGTGGGAGGTCATATTGTCAACCCCCTGCTCAAAGCAGAATCAGCTGTGAGGACAGATCCGGTTTCTCAGGGCTTTACCTAGCCTGGTCTTGATGATGGATATTCCCACAGCCTCTTTGAGCAAACTGATTTCCACAGGCTACTGCAAGCAAGCAAGCACTCAGATGTATATATTGATAATATGATGCACCCCACTAGAGTTAGATGTTGAAACAGAGGCTTAAGCGCAACATACAAGGCATATTGCTGCTTCTTAGCCTTCTGTGCTTAACAGGAAAACCACTCTGACGGCCCTGCTCCTCTGAAAGTGTCAGAATCACACCATATTTTTTGTGATTGGGATTTAGTTTGTGATCTAGTTAGTGAATCATAGATTGTGATTTACTTTGTGAATCACTACTCTGATTTGGTTAAAAGAAGTGTAAGAAATACACATAAATGTGAGCTGCCTCTTCCCATATTGACGATAATTTAGTGCTAAAATATTTAAATTAAGAGCAGCCCCAGACACTTATTATACAGACATCCCTTTAAACAAGTATGGTCACTGCTTCTGAGATTCTTTTGTACCACAGAGTCTATGCTGTTATTGCATCCAGGATGAGGTGTCCTTCTGGCAGAAAAATATACATTTGCCTCTCTACTTTCACTCCTCCCTGCTGCCCCTCCATGACTTTTACTCTTCTCCCAATCCCCTCTTCCCAGTGCAAAATCAGCAAAGCAGCAAGTCTGACATGACTTCTGCAGAAAGGAATTTGGTCTTGCAGTTCCTGTGCTCCTTTCTGTTTGGTTTCCGGTCAACACATACACTCTTAACTGTTTGCAAGAAGAGAATGCCACGGTTATGTGTTCTCATAGCCATACTGCGTAAGGTTCAAACTCATTCATACTAGCATTTCTGTTAGATGTGCTTTTCACTCAGTAAATTAGGAAGCAGAAACAATAACGTGGCTTATCTATGAGACTGTATTGTGTGACTTGCAAAAATACCATTTAACCAATCAGAGCCCCTCATCACTTCCAGAAAATGAATACAGAGAGTAAAATAGGCATAAAGAATTACATGCATTCATCCCATAGCTTAGAAGTTTCATTACTATCTTTTAAATAGCATATAAACACCCAAGGAAGCTGAGCTTCTCACAGATACTCCACAAAGAAGAGGGAAAAACATAAAAATAGAAGTCTGAAATTTTAAAAAAAATTATTTATTGCAAATTATTCACTGAAGTCTAATCATATTACAATGTTAAGAGGTCAATTGAGCTTTGTCTGTCTGTTTACTTTGGAAAAATATTACTATTATATTTACTTATTGTCAATTTTTTGATCTTTATTCATTTACTGTAATAAGACCCATAAAAAAATAAATCACTCCACTGACTCATCGAAAGGACTGTAACATTGTGCTTGATGGCAGTGCTTTCTTCGGTGACTAGCACAAGGTAAAATAACTGCTCTCATGCTCTAGCTCATCTTTTGCCACTTTTTTGGGGATAGTGGACAGATACCTGAAGCATCATTGTTGCAGATTCAATAAAGGGAGAAAATGGCCTTCAACGTATAAAGTGGAGTGGAAATCTACAAGAGGCAAGAGGCCAGGTGGTACTCTTTTATACTACAGGCCAGTAGGCAGACTATAATCAGCCAAGAGAGGAAAGGCAGAAGGAATTTCACACAGCTCCTGGTATCCAGTCAGATTATCCTATTGATACTTTGTTTTGTTTGCCCTCAGTTTCCTATGGAAGAACAAAAACCAACAAAAATATGAAAACACATTCACTCTACAGATAATAACTATTTTGAATCAACTGCCAAACTCATGCAATATATCTTAGAGGGAAATATATTACATGTATGAAGATACAGAAATCCTGGTGCAGCATCACAGAATTCTACACACAGGTTCTATACACAGAATAAAAAAGGTACAATGTGTGATGTGTGTTTCTATAGGATTTAAATAACATGAGTTTGGGATGAATCCACCACTCATCAAACATGAAGCTATGAAGGCATTAAGCAGATCATGTTATGACTTATGAAGGACAAACTTTCCTATTTGCTTTTCTTTATAAATAAATAAAAAATCAAGAAAAAGCAACATTTCATGCATCTTTAACTCATATGCAGACCCTTTCTCCACTAAAAACAAGGCCATTCTGTGCAAAATGTAGCTTTACACTTAAAGAAGGAATATTTTAAATGTAAAATTTTCATTTGTACTACAATTTTATTATAAATGAATCATGCCCACTCTAACAGATTTTCAGATATATTCATTTTAATACTATGTTCTACTTTTCTTGTTCACTTGCACCTCTGAATCATATGCTAAGATTAACATAACATGAAATTTAAGCAAGAAATCAGTTATCTTAAAAATGTATTTTATTTTATAAAATTTATTCTATCTTCCTACAAACATAAATTATTATTAAAAATTTTTCCATATAAATTTGTACTTATCTAAATCTGTAGTCCCAGACTCCTCTAATTATGCTAGCTTTTCCATGGAAGGTAGGTGATGAAGACTGACAAAAAAGGTGAAAGCTCTGTCTTCCAAAAGGCATTAGCAGTGTCACCAGCTGTGCGTTGTCAAAGTGAAGTAGAACTTCCAAAGATCTACTAGATGCATTGAAGCAGGAGGATATTGTTCTGCTAGCTGCTGTAAAAAATACAGTTGCTAAATTCTGGGAATGTATCTTTCCTGCTAGCACTTTTTTCTATGAGTATGCAAAGAAACATCCACCTTTGTATACAAAGAAACATCCACCTTTTCTCCTGAAGCCTTTCCAGGGCCACTTTTGTTGCTTGAGTAATCTGCTCATTCTTTCCATCTTGTCTAGCTCCTCCTCCAGCTGAAAACATCATTCTCTCTAAAGGCAATAGTAATTGCCAACAGAACCAGGTGGTTTCTCTTGTATAGTACCCATTTTTTACGGTCATTACTCCAACAATGATTTTGAATAAGAGGTTACATTATGTGGTGCTGTTTACAACGAAAGCATCAGACTTTCATGGTGCTTCGTGGTAATTCATCAGGCAAATTATCGACTTACGTGAACCCTTATGCCCTGTCTTAGTTTGCTCCAGCTGAGAAACAGGGCACATTTTTCTCAAAATCTTTCTATGGAAAACATTTACCAAAATAAACTTCAAATGTAACCAAGTTACTGCAGATCTTAAGATTGACTGTTGGTGACTGTTGTCTTTAGATGCAGATCCCAAACAACGCTCATCGCTCAGTCTTCCTTCAGTGATTCTCCAGTTTTCTGTGACTTGACTAATCCACTCAAAATGTCCTGTTTCCTACATCTGCTTCTGTTGGTGGACAGTCATCTTCATCTTGTGTCCATATCCTTGATCTTCACAGACATCTTTTTTCTCCAGCTTCTGTCTTAATGCCAGAAGCTTCTGCTGTTCTGTTTCTTGCCTTCTGGTTGTTCAAAACTCTTTCTTGTTGTTAAGAAGGATGCTAACAGCAATGCATGCTCCAAATTTAACTCAGAATATAGTCTGAAAGCCACAAGACCATACCTTTGTGTCAGTCCTTAGTTTTTATCTTTTTATTGTTTTGAAATATCATTTTAATTCAGTAAGGCTGTTGCATAATATTTGGGGTCATGCTGATGTACAGCGAGGACAGAAAAGAGAAAATGCTTGTTGAGACTCACATGTGCATGCACTCCTCCCTGTTACAATGCGGCAAAGGACCACCAGCAGGCCGTGTGCCTTTGCATTGGTTCTGTAGCAGCACAATTCAAGCCAAATAGACTATAACTTGCCAGCCAAGTGTGTCAGAACCCCCTCTAGTGCCACTGGTCACCAAATCACTTAGTGCATCCTCAGACGGCTTTCAGGGTTTCAAGGATGATAAAGTCTAACTCTGTTAATATGCATAGAGATTGCTTACTCAGATAGAGAAATGATCGTCCAGTTGTGACCCGGAGACTGCATGTCTACCCACCCCTGCTTACTCCTCTTTCATCAATACATAAAATTACAGTTAAAAGCTGCTTTTTTCATGACAGGAGGGGTCTGTTTCTGAGTTAGTGCTCTCAGGGGAAGATCTGTAAGGAAGAATTCCAGTAGCTCAAGAAGAGTTGGCAGACAGTAACAAAGGATGGAAAATGGAGCTGACTTTTAGGCTGGTGCCAGACACACCTTGTCTCCTTTCCATTCCCAGGTTTTTACCTTTGCTGATAGACTATGCAAATGTTTCACAATATTGCTTCTCAAGCTGTTACAGGTACAAACTATCTGGATATTTAGATACTAGGGTATGTAATAGGATGCTATCTATCTTTTATAGTAAGAGAATACATAAATTATAAACAAATATGTCCTTTGGTCTAGTGGAACAGCATAATGATCAGAGACACACAATAGAAATGTATTTGCTTCTACAGTAAGCTTTATTCCCCCAGTGCTCAGTCTGTAGTGATGGACAGGCAGTAAGCTGTCAGTTTTTGTTCTGTCTGTCACACTACACTTACCTCCTGTTGTTTTAAGTAATCAATATGGGGGCTGAAATCACCTACCACTACCTCTGCTACCTACTATTTTGTCCACTCATAAATTATGAATCCCTGCACAACATCAAGTCTACAATTTCGATTGCATTTGCTAATCATTGATCAATAATTCAGAAGCCTCTTCTTCTTCAAGGGTCCCTAGTTTCCTGGAGCATATGGCATAAGGCTGACAGTGTTCACAAAACTATTCCCTGATCATAAAAAGGAGCTGGGGAAAACAAGTTTTTAAAGTTGTTTATTTCTTTCTTTCTTTCTTTCTTTCTTTCTTTCTCTTTTTTTTTTTTTTTCCCAAGGGACTGGCTTTGTAATTTTTTTATTATTATTTCTTCGGCTTGCTACAGTTAATGACTGCACAAGCACTTGCATGCAGTAGCTTCCAGGATTCTTTTCAGCTTCATACCCTGAAAAGACATGCCACTTATCAGCCAGTCTGGGTAGTTCAGTTTTACAAAGATAATGATTGCTATGCTCACTTTTACTGGGACTGGACTGTATTTCCCTTTTCCAGAAGTCTTATATTTCATATTTATGTTGTGCTGTTTATTCTCTATAAAAAGATCATGAAAATCATATGAAAAATAGTCTTTATTATGTGTTCCTGTAAATACATAAACATGAACACAATGAGATATAAAGTCTTTCACAAGTGAATCTGAAGTCCTTAGCCATTACAAGAGAGCCACAGAATGCTTGCTGCAGTGTTTCTTTCTCTAAGATTGTTTTATTAGCTATTTTACTGCTAGAATAGGACCATGAATAATAAATATCGTCATACAGAAAGGTTCTGATTACTTCTCCATGGAAACCTTTTAAATGGCCAGATCCTGAAAACACCTACAAAAATTCACTTCATGAATAATCTCTGTGGCTCAAAGAAGAGACAAGTTCAGGCATGCTAGTATATTTGACTGTTTTCATGACTAGCCTAAAAAAATCCTTACTATTTTCAAACTTTTTTCAGTCCTTTGTTCTATGCGTTCAATTTTAGAAGAGACACAAAAAAAGCTTGTTTAGACTGTGTGGTACAAAAACGTTCTTTAATAAAATAAACTATTTTATTATTTTTCATTGCTTAAGAAGTTAAATGCAAGTACGTAAATGAAAACAGTAAGATAATCTCATCTGATATTTTTTAGAAAAGTTGTATTGCATTATCTATAATAAAGTATCTGTCTAAACCTCTGTTTCCTATAGCTGCATATATGAAGTAACTAAAAAAAAAGCAACCCAGGACTTGGGATTTTAAACACTTGCTCGAAAAAATATAATTCATAATAAAGCTACTAACATGACCATTACATTTTTCTAGGCGACAAGACAGTGTACGCTCTGCTTGAGATTAGCTGATGTACTTCTATAGTTTGTACTTCCTTACATCAGTTCTTTCAGGTGTACTATAACTGTGAACAGCAGCCACAGATATAGTTAGTATCAGACTGTCCACCAGTTTTGTTCTGAGTGTATCCGATGCTTACTGGATATTTGAAGACAGTACCTTCAAGGTGTTTTACAAGAAACATGAATCATCAAAAGATTGCACCTTTACTGCCTAGTAAAGCTTGTATTAAAATAGTATTAACAGTAGCCCTTTCTGTTAAAAGAAAATAAAAATACTACCTTCTTCAAAGTTTAATCCTAATTTCAAATGTTGTAGTCAGTTTTTGAGACTAATATCCCTGATATCCTGGTCCAGGAATATTTTTTTCTTTTCAAGTTTGATTTAAATGACCAAATTACAGTTCTTAACTGATTTTCATGTACAAACAGGATCAGAATAAGGATCACTTTTATCTATAACTGTTATAGGTCATATTCAGGATGCAGAGTTCACATTGCATCGTCTTACTTCAAGCATCTCACTGAGTTACGAAGTTAAAATCAAAGCTGTTACTAGATGGCAATGCATTTTGATTTCTGAGTTTAGTGTCTTTTGACCTGTCTGAAAAATAGTAAGACAGAATTTTTGACCTACATAGTATACACTTGTAGTTTTGTCGTGAATGAGCACATGAGTTTAACAGTCAGAAGAACAGAGGGGAAGAGAACAAGAAGAATTATGAGATGATGCAGGTGCATAGGATAAGAATTTTCCTAATCCAATAATTACGAAAGTGCACTTGTGTCCTGACTAGATCAGATTATTGGAAGGTAAAGGAAGGTTTAACAGACATCTTGTTATGATCACTTCAGATTTTTCTGTATTTTCCTATCCTTTTCTATATGAGAAATAATTTTTTCATAATTACTATTCAATTTTGTATTATTTTCTTCCTAGAATTTTGGCCAGAAAAAGTACTTTCCAAGGACAGATCACATGATGATACACACTGTGTAGAGCCAATTGTTGGAAACTGCAGTTCTGTATGTTACAAGATTCTATTCCATCTCATTTGGAAACAACATTAAGATTTTCTAAAGTATAAACAATTTCTTTAGATAATGGATATTTGGAAATAATGCTGGTTTTGAGAATAATTCTCAAAATATCCAGAGATATAGTAACACAAAGGAGTCTTCTTTTTATCCTTGTCAGTTAGGATTTTGAAATTTTAGAATAAAAATAATTGGGTTTTTTTTTCACAGTGAAACTAATTTATGTTGAAATCAAAATATTCGATAAAAACCAAGCCAAAAGTTGTCAATAACATTTTGACAAAGATGTTCCAAGCAGTCTACAGTTACTTGCTGAAAACTGAGAATTAGTAACACTCGAGTTATGAATCAGACCTCATGTATATAAAGTTTTAAAATTCTTATAAATAGCTCTATTTTCAAGTGCAAATTTTATTCTTTGCACCTTTGCACCAAGTGCAAACTTCAGTCTTTAGTATTTCACCTACAACTGGCCCTCTTTTCAGCAGCTGTTCCTCTGGTAACTCTTTTATTAGGTTGAATCGCGCTTAAATCAGATTTATGCAATACCCATTTTGCATTTCTGGCAGTAACTTCTATCCTTTTCTAATGTATTATAGAGTCTTTGGTATTGGTGGTGGAATGGGCCTGCCATTGAGCACAGCTGGAAGATGGGCCTGCCATTGAGCACAGCTGGAAGATTGACCAGCATGTAGCAAAGATACTGACGCTTAATAGAATGAAGTATAAAAACCTGTTCTTATTCTGTCCTATTTGCTGCTTAACACAAGGAAAAGGTTTTTTACAGTGAGGAGGGCAGAGCACCAGCGCAGGTTGCCAGGGGAAGCTGTGGAGTCTCCATCTCTAGAGATATTCAAAAGCTGCCTGGATGTGGTCTTGGGCAACCGGTTGTAGGTGTCCGTGCTTGAGCAAGGTGTTGGACCACGTGATGTCCAGAGGTCCCGCACCACTCCAGCCATTCCACAATTCTAAATCTGTGCTGCTTCTCTCTCCTCAAAGATAACAAAATGCTGTTAATGGAGCTATTAGAGCTCTTTCAGAAACTTATTTCTGACACTTTTTTAATAACAGCAAGAATTTTTATGAAATCCTGGTTTGTTCAGTTCTATGATCATAAATTCCAAAGGCTGCAACTGATTTTCTAACAGTAAGTGCATAATCTAGTAAACTCATACCTTTTTTTAATTATAAACTGCCATTTCCTGGGGTGATTACAAGACATGTTGCAGTTGCATAACACTTCTGATGTAACTGGTGTCAGAGATCATACTGATCATTACAAGTGGGTTCTATTCCCTAGGTGAAATGAGCAGGAACTCACCTAAAAACATTCTGATTTTTTTTTTTTACTCTGTTTCTTTTTGTTTTCTCTCCTGGAGAAAAATCTAGTAACAGCTATCAAGTGGAAGTACAGATAGGAAAGCTAAGCATGAAATGTAAGTTGAAATTGCATTACAGAAAGGAAGAGTCTCATGTACTAATTTAAGCCAGTGTTCAACTGATGGGAGCTAATGAACTACAAAAGCTCCAACATCTTTTGCAGCAGACAACCCAGTGTAAACTAATCAACATTAAGTCAATATAATCTAACCCTTCGTTGTTCATTGATCTTTTTTACAGGCTACATGCTGCCTGGCCATGTGAATGGGTCAGAAATACATATCAGGAAGAGGATAATGCTGTTACCACAAAGGAGGACTAAATTAAAATTTGCCATCATGGAGGAAAATGAAAATTACGTGATGCATCTCTTCACTCATTTTATAAAATGCCTATATTTGTCATCAATGCCTGGTAAAAAGACCCTGACCAATTCATCCATGCCTGTCTAACTTCCACGCATTCCAGCTGGAGCTATGGAATGAAATCACTAAAAACTTAAAACGAGCAAAGGCTAAGTTTCCTCTTAAAAGAAGCTTCATATCAAGACTACAAGCTCACTATTTCTCTCATGAAGTTTGAAAGGAGTTTGCGAAGGTCTGAATCTCATCTATGAACCTCTCGACAGTTTTGAACCCACATTGGAAAGACACAGTTTTTCCCACAGAAGCACTGTCTTTCGTCACATCTGTGGATATGTGGGGGGGGGCTGTCACGGGACAGATAAATATGTCGCATCTTTTTTAAAATCATTAAGGCCTTTATAGAAGAGTGTAAAAGCCTTCTTTTCTCACAAGTGTATGGCAGACAAAACTGCAGAGGTTTCATTGTGGACATAGGAACTAGATATTTCACCTGGTGGTATGTATTTATTTTAGTAACAGAGAGAAATTCCTTGGGCAATGAGACGATACCATGTTACCCAGAGCCTAGACCATATGTCTCTTTGTGTTTGTAGAAAGGAAAATGAAATGTTGCTTTAAAATATAAAACCACATTTGGAAGCATTGGTAATGATAATGTTTCTTAAATTCTGCTTCTGAAAATATTACTTTTGTACTTGTAGACACACCTTGCAAAAATTCAAAAATGTTAAAGTAATAATTTACAGCAGAGCTTTTCTATACTTTTCTGTACTAATACACTTTCTCTTGTCACACTTTTTCTTTCCGTCTGGAAATTTCAAAGGAGCTTAAAGGTGCTAGAGACCTGACCTAAGGGATGTTTCACAGCCAATACCCCTACGACTATCCCATCTTTCAGCAAGCATATTCTGGAAACCGAAAGACTTACAAAGACGTATCCAGGACTGAATCCTTGTTGCTTTGCTCACAGGTATTGTCTCAGTGCAGCTAATGGGACAGCTTGTGAGACTGTACCAAGCAAATCTTCACCTGCAGAGAAGAAAAAAAAATATGTTTCTGTATTAGAAAAAAAAAAAAATAAGTTTTATGTCTATTTGAAGAGGTCGTTTACTAGTCTTCTTGCATAAACACAAACAACAAATTACAGTGTATTCCAGATTTCTATTGTCTTCTATTATTAAGTTATTCACAGTACTTTTTAGGTCCCTTCAGGATCAAATTATACTAGGATTTACATTTAGAACTTAACTTTTGTTGCAGAATTTGAAATTGTATCTCTGCTTGCTATGACAAAATTGGGAGGGGATAGCTGAGGAGGATTGGGATCGCATTAAGGAAATCTCCCAAATGTCCACGCAAGACAAGGTTATTGAGTTATGAAACTACTAGAACACAAGGAGAAAAAAGCATGGTGTAACATCAATCTCAGCTTTTTAGTTTATTCAAATGAAGGACCCTCAAATGGTTTAGTTAGGAATTAAGTTAATTGGGTTTGGTGTAAGGTTGGTGTACTTCCTGCTGGAAAGTTTCCCATATTTCCTCAGTATAAGTAGCGACTGGACTCCCATGTCACCCTGTTAGCCCAGACTTTAATTAGTTCTGGCATTCACCTCATAATGATAAATGCTGAGATGATGAATGGAAATGCAAATGAGTGTGAAGTGGCTCAGCCATCAGAGCTGAATATCATTAATACCTTCCTACTGTTAAATCGATCAATGTCATCCCAGGATCCCTCTGTTCAGCGGGTGCAGATGGCTGTCTGCCAGAATGCCTTCCATTATACTGGCAGTGAAAACTTTCTGGGTTTCTCCTCCCCATATGCTTTTATTCATCTTTTGCTGAATATTTGTTTGGCAACTAGAACTCTAATATATTTCCAGCTGAGATGATAACTATTTAGGGTCAATAAGCGAGCAGCTAATTTAGAGCAAAATAAATATGAATATGGATCTCCTATCACATCAGGAGAGGAGTATCAAGTGCTGATTCAATAAATCGGAGAGGAACAGAGTTTTTCACAATGCAAAATTTCATGTGGTAGCAATAAAATATAAAAAAATAGGACTTCGATGTTTACTCATTTCTGAGATATGTTACAGCTCTGTATTTTGCAAGTTTCTGGGTCTGACAGCATGTCCACAGAACAAAGTTTTGTAAGAATTAAAGGTTTGGATAATGTTCAACATGAAGTTTTAACATCTAAAATATTTTTCTGGGAAAATGAAGAATAAACCTTGAAAGCATTGGGAATAATTGTTTCATCAGTTGGGTTGCATTTTTGTGCAGTGAATTTGGGGGTCATCTGCACGGATGTGCATTAGCCTAGTGGGGTCACTCTTCATAGGGAAACTTCCCAGTCTATGAAGACACAGACGCTTTTCAAGGAAGTGTTTCTGCACACCTAAACTTAGGGCCTAACTCTGACATTTTCTTCAGGGATCCGTCTATGCTTGGCACAGAGGAAGCATGGGGATTAACTTTTGTGGATAGTCACTCTTCCATACAGTTCACAACTTTCTAACAACCTGAGACAGTAACGAGTCAAGAGTGCCTTATTATGTTAAATCAGAAAGAAGTATGTTTCATCCAGAGAAAGTGCAAATAACCACGTTTTATGAAGGTGTCAAGAGGCTACTGAGAGGCCTAATTCACAGCAAGTGTATCAGCCTAGAGTCTATTCTTTTATAGCTCATGTTTAGCCATATGTTATAACAGTCAAACCATATCATTTTTACACTGTAATCTGTGTAATCAGATCTTCAATTGTCTATGAATCTGCTCATCTGTGACTTTGGAAAGACTGAGGATAATCATTCTGTGGTGTGTACATCCTGTACACTGTAATGCCTAGGTGAAAATCTTACTGGTCCTTCCATCCCCTCTTCTTCTCATAAATAACATAGCGTGTCTTTCATTTCCCTTCATAAACCCTCTTGTTCCATCTTCTCAGAAGGCTGGAAGCTCTCCAGTGGATTGAGAACTTACTGGAACTGGTCCAAGCATAAATCATTCACTATCAAGTTCTATTCTTTATATAAATGAAACTGTCTTGTTTTTTTCTAAATGTCTGTATTCCAAAAAGTAATTTCTATAAACCACCTTTTTACTTATCCACTGATTTTATTTAGTAAATTGATTTAGCATCTCTAATCTTAGGTTAAATGTTTTCTTGTATTAGTCTAATGAAAACTGAAAAATAAAATCAGACAAAATATGTTGTTACTTTGGAGTCTATTAGTGGTTTGGCTTCTCTGCTAGAGTAACACTGGCCAATTTCAATAACACTAGGAACACAAGGAAAGAAATTAGACATTTTAATTGTGAGATTGTATCACTTTGATAGGATGGCTAGGGAAAAGCCATAACAAATTCTGATAACAAAATAACAATTTAAACAGAATTTATCACACTTACTTCTGTGTTATTTTTGCTAGTTTTTAATTGGTAAAAAATTATGATAATACCTCATGCAATGAAGCTGCTACACTAACATGAAATTAATATGAACTTTAATGACCCTTTAGCTTGCAGTCGACATTTTCATGAAGGTGGAGATAAAAAGTTAAAAATACCACTCGCTTTGATTTGAAAAAGAATAAAACCTTTCTGTGGAAAAAAGTGCTAATGTTTCATATCCATACAATACACAACTACAAGCAGATTCCAAGAATTATGTGAATCAAATGCTAGGGAGTTAGCTACACTTCTTCTAGTAGCCCAGACATACATTTTTATGTAATTTAGTTCTTGCATATACTGTTGGCAAAACCATTTTATGACTGATTCACTTCTCTTTCATGAATTAGCTCTATTCTTCTTACATATTAATTTTCTGTAATACCAGATGTGTATATAGTACTTTAAAGAACAGCAGGGGGAAAAAAGGGGCAGGGGAGTATTGTGACCACAAGACGCTCTATGTGAAGTGAAATTAAACGAGGTCTGAAGCACAGAGATCAACGTGGGAAGTTTGTGACAGAGATTTTGTCAGAAGGCCATCAGCAAAGGCTGTGTCAGCAATGTGACTTCAGAAGGGGTTTGGATTCCAAGGCATGCTCGAAGCACCACAGTCACATAATGTTCTCCAGGCTTTTGGTTTTACCCATCCAAAAACACTTACCAAATGTTCCTTAAAGTAGCTCTCATACGGTTTGAGCTGAAGGTGGTCCACACAGAGCACAACAACTGTGTTGGCTTTTCTTGCTTTACTCCCTTTTCTCACACTGATCTCCTAGTACGTTCTGCTTGCTATCTCATGTCTTATGTGAGGAGAATCTATGATTGTCCAGAGCTTGTTGTTTTGAACAGAATTCCTCTATTTCTTGGATTCTCCATTTCACCTGACAGCTCATCCTGAAATACATCTTTCAGACCCAATTACATATTTTCATTCCTCTCTTCCTGTGTTATTGCACAATTACTAGTAGATTTCTGTAATCATATTATACTATTTAATACACTTGTATTCATTATCTACCTTGTAGGTGGTAACTAATTTTTACAGAGCATTTCCCTACCCAGTCAAATCAGGTGGAGATTTTGCCATTAACCTCAATGGAATCAAAATTAGTTTCTGCAATTTTCTTTTTAATTGCCATCCATACTGTAGGGCCACTATGTTCGTTGTACCCATTGGCATATACTCAGTGGAGGTATGTGAAAACGCAGATATTATGCAGAATGCACAAAGGGGTAAGATCGTATCCCTGAGAAAAGATGTGTCTATTATACGTTAAGCTGATAGGATTATCCTAGGCTGTACCACTTTTTATTATAAAAGAATACTTTCAGTTATTTATGGCTTTAAGAAATATGAACCATTGGGTGCATGTCTACAGTTACACATGCACATGTGTGCCTTTACATGCATATGCATAGGTAAAACTTCACATATAACGTCACAAAAACAATGTTTTCTGTCCAGAGCTAAAGAGAGCCATCAGAGTGACTGAAAATAGGGACAGGGAAGAAGAGCCTGATCAAAGAGAAAGACTGGGTATGAATGAAAGCAAAGTACTAAAAGCAGGACTAGGACACAGTAAAGGACATTGAAGTAAAGCTTAAGGCTTGCTAAAGTCTGCGAAGTTATGAGACAGAAGAGCTCTGTCTGGCCAGGGCAGAGGAGAAGGAAGTTTCCCATCAGACACTGGCAAAGAATCAGGGCTCCCAAGGCCTCAGCCACTTCTCAAAGGTCAAAAACAGTTCTGCAAAAGCCCTTGGCAAGCTCATTTACCTCTCTCATTTACCCCTGAGAACGTCTCTATGCAAAGGGCAAAACCTTGCTACTGCTGTCATGGTTAGAGGTCATATGAGATATGATAGACATTTGTGCAGTGATCTAAAAGGTTTTAGTTCAGCTAATGAGACATGTAAGATCTGTCTTCATTCAGTATAAAGATCTAGGAATTAAGTACAAAATACATGAAACCTAGAAAAGCCAGGCAAAAGCAGAACCTATGCGAAGTCAACATCTCCACGGATGAGCAACCTTACCTGAACCTCGCTTTGTGTAATAAAGAGTAGTTAATAGATCAGAGAAGATTAGAGAAAGTTTTGTGGCTAAAGCAGCCGTGGGAGAACTGGATTAAAACTTGCCTCTTGTCATACCAGTCCTTAATGAGGCTAGTCTAGTCATTTCAACCAAACTTTTTGTAGGTGATTACTAATTATATACTGTTTGTTTTATGGGTCTCTGATGTGTAAAAATGCTGGGTATTCACATTTACATTAGTAAGAGCTGTGCTCTGAGTTAGTAGGGAGCTAGAGAACAGCAAGCACACACACAGAAACCAGGCCATATGCGTGTTAACAGACAAACAAATATCAGAGCATGGGAGTAGCCCAGACAGACTACCAAGCTGCTGAAGCTGCCGGCAACTTAAAAAAGGACGATTTTTTTCATAGCTCCCTGCTGCTGTCTTTTGCCGACCAGTCTGAACATCCACTCTGAAGTTCCACTAACTGGGAGAGAGCTACAAATCTCAGCCTTCAGAGTCCGGAGCAAAGCTTCAGTTCATGCCCCTACACCAATGTTTGGGTGGTCTTCCAGCAAGTCTCTGAGAATGAAGAGTCAGCCTACACTTCTAG
>Ga0065711_1033722_pt1 | contig 24936 bp, 21 predicted proteins | sample Hoacrofraction12_FD_59098 | JGI IMG/M metagenome (GOLD analysis project Ga0065711, IMG submission 59098) | Hoatzin crop microbial communities from Cojedes, Venezuela - Epithelial fraction 12 v2 (version 2) | ecosystem: Host-associated > Birds > Digestive system > Esophagus > Crop | place...
TTTTTTTTTTTTTTTTTTTTAGAAAGAGTGCCTATTATAAATTGTTAGAGCAACTACAGAATAGAAACAGCTAAACTGCTGGGCATTGCTAGGATTCTGCCATCAATTATTTAAAAACATCTTGTAGAAGAAATAAAAAAGAGTGACTGTGCTTTATCTTTTGTGGGGAAAGCAATTTTGGGGAAGCAGTGGAGCCAGCGCTGCTGCTCCCGGGAGCCTCGTCGGCGTCCGCCCCTGCCCTCTTGGTTCGACCGTCTGCCTGCACAGGGCACTGCGGACACTTTGTCAAGCTGCTTTTATCCACTTCGCTCTCACAGGGGGGAAAATGGAGGAAAACTGTGCTGGGAGATTCGTGTCCATAGCTCTGCGATGGAGCAGCGAGGAGGGATGCCCCTGGGTGCGGATTTATCTGTCGCAGGGCTTTCCCCAACCTGGAGGTGGGGGACAACCTTTCCGACAGCGATGGGCGGCTGCCAGCCTGTCCATCACAGGGAAACGAAGATCTCCAAACAGGCCTGCAAAAACCTATCTGTAAAGTATCAGCGGTTAACTTGTGCCGGGGGACCCGGCTGAGGTTAATCTGTTGCCTCCAAGGATTTATGAAGTGGAAGCGCGGCGTGCCTGGGGAGGTGCGCCTCTGCGCATCCAGCGGCACCGGGAAGAGGAGCACGCTCCAAAACCTTCACATCCTGTCGCTGCCGAAACAGGAAACGTCCCATCAGCGTTTCAGTATTTATTTCTCTTTAACCTCCCACCCCTGCTAACCGCCCCTTCGCTGGAGGTGCAATTAAACCGGGTTCCCATGGGAGCTGGGGGAGAGGGGAAGGAGAGGGGCACTGGAAGGAGAAAGCTTCACCCCCTGTGTCATTAGTATAAATTGTGTTTGTGCAAGTTATATTTTACAGCAGGCATGTCAATTAGCGTGTGAAATTTAATAACCCAATTGAGCTTCCCTCACTCAAAGCTAAATTGAAATCTGTTGCCTGTTTGGGAAAGGGAAGGGGGCTGTCAGGGGTGGGAGGCCGAGCTGGTGGGTAGGGTAGGGGCGGTTTTCATGTTGATTAAAAAAAAGGGAAGGGTTTTGTCAGCCTTGTCCAGGCAATGAACACCATCTTTGCTGGGAGAGAGCAGCTGATTTCACTTTTAGGGTGTTTTTTTCTTTTAAGGTGGTAGGTGGTGACTTTTTTTGGTAAGAAAGGCCTGGGAGGGAGGAAGGGAATATTATTTATTTGATTACATTTGTTTATGTTTCTAGTGGGGGGTAAATTTCAGTGGTAATTACTGCAGCGCTGAAGGAGGCTGCGGCGCAATCCCAGCTCCGAATGTCTGGAGCCTGCAGCCTCGCCACGAGGAGGAGGAGGCAATGCACATCACCAGCACCCTGTCCCACGGCAAGGTGAGGACTGTGATGGGTGCCTGCCAAAATCTCACCAGAGCACAGGCACCAAAGCTGAAATATGTAGGGTTTGGGCCAGTGGGACCAATATTGAGAGCACAGTGAGCAGACTCCGCCCGTAAGAGAAGCTGCAAAAAATCCTGAACAGGGAGCTCAAGCAGATCTGTATGTTAGTGGTTCGTTTAACTTGCTTCAGGCTTTCGGATGGATGGTGGTATCAGGCAGCTCTACCTTGCACATGCTGTTTGTCTCCACCACTGTGGCAGAGATATATACAATAAAAACATGAAAATTAACACTTTCACCTAATGGCAAGGCTCCAGAAGCTGAAGACTGGACGCAAACAGCAAAATTATGAGACTCATCTCAGACTTTTATCCTCACTCTTGTAATATTTGATGTTTTTTTTTAAATCCCCAGCCCAGAATCACGGTGTTGATCCCGTCCCGTCATCAATGGATGGCCCAACAATCACAGCTCTCTGTTTTCCATCCCTGGAGACTGGAAGGAGAAGATCTAAAGCATGAGACAAATGTAGAGTCTTAGAAACCAGGCAACAAATAACAGCAATTCAGTGTGAGTTACATTAAAGGCAGTAAACCTTCCAGGTCTGTATTTAATCACTTGCTCCTTTTGAGTCTTGTCTGCGTGGCTTGGATTGTCCATATCCATGTGGGAAAATCAATGCCATTCTTGCCAAATATATAATTTCTACTCACAGCCAAATCACACTGTTCTAAGCTGCAATTTACCCAAATATTCTGTTTTTTTGAGGTGGGGTGGTGCATGCTGCCTCCTGCCTTCCCCAGACCTTGGAGGTCCCAGAAAGCCTTGAAAGAGATTTGGTTAGGAATGCAGTTCCTAAAGGACTGCTACCACCACCATCAGTCAAACTTGGCCCTAGTCTGCTGGAAACAGGGAAATCGTGCAGACAGGCTTCCGGCACAGTGGGTAAATGCCTGGCACAGGCTGCCAAGTGTTTTGTCACCTGTGTTTTAGCTCGTGGGTGTTCAGCTGTGCGTGTAAATTGGTGGAGCAGCTCTAAGCGGAGACACAAGCATGCAGGGGACAAAGGGCAAGAGGGGACAGAGGGACAGACATCAGCCCTGGGTGCTGGATCGCGTGCAATTAGATGGGTGCTACCTGGGCTCTGCTTGCTCTGTGGGGACAACTCCCAAATTTGAGTGGCCTCAGCTGTATTTGAGGACATGGAAATGTTCGGAAAAAACACACAATTTAAATGTGCTTAAAGCTTTGTAGCTTGTGTCCAAGCCAGCACATTTGACAAAATATGCTGTGGTTTCTCAGCTTGGGCTGTGGAGAAGCACTGCACATCAGGACATGATGATACAAACCTCCAAACTGTACCCAGAAGTGATAACAAACCCCTGGCAGGACAGACAGCTTGTTCACTCCTCTCCTCCAGCAAACATGTTGCTGGTGATCATATCTCTAGCAAAGCATAAATCACTGCAGCCAAGTGTGTTGCAGAGGCTTTCTGGGCTTCCCACTGGAAGCACCATGTGACCAGGCAGCCCATCTCCGGGGCAGCAGACCTGCAAGCATCCTGGCCATCAGGCAGGAGAAGTGGCAGGAGGACAAGTTGCAGCGAGGCCGTGGGGAAGGGGAAACTTGGGTCAGCAGCTGGCAACACAGCATTTGGGGCTGTAGACCTTCAGGGTGCCCAGCTCTGAGCTTGAAGTATGGGAGACTTACGGCTCCTGATGATGCCCATGGGCTACTGGAAACCTGACAGGGCAAAGCCAGAGAAGGTGCCAAAGTAAGACTTCGGGTCATGAAGCAGATTGTCCAGATTTAGCCATTCTATGCCGTGTTCACACCACACAGACTAACACTCAAGTTCAGGACCGTGATGGCCAAGTCACACCAGAGCTATCAGCTTCTAATACATTGAGTGCAAAGAAGAACTGGCAGTTCGACCCCTTGCTGTTGAGATCTAGATGCTCCTTGTTTATGTAGAGAGAGGGAGACCGGTCCTTCTAGGTAAGAAACTGTCTGAATCATACATTGCTTGTCCTGACTAGGGCACTATGACAGGTCCTAACAGGAGTTTAGGCTTCTAGAGATGCTTCGTAAATCATTCGGTTGATATCAGGCTCTTTATCGAGCTCAGGGACAGCAAATCTATAGCCCTAGTGCTAGAGATCGCAGCTTTATTTTGTATAGCTCACTGCTATCCCCTGTTCCTCCCCCACCACATTACTCCTGCTCAACTGTAACATGTGGGTTGCTTCACTTCTTGTCTCCATATCCCAGAGGACAACATTTGGCTGTGAAACGGTCCCTCTCCAGTCCCATGACCAGACTGTTTTTCTGAGATCTCTTCCCTCCTCATTGCCAGATACTCTCCAGCCAGGGTCCACTTCAAACCTCTCCTGGGCTGCTGGTCTCAAAGCTCTCTAAAGAGACCCATTATCCAGGAGACGGATGTTTAGGAGTGCTTGGCTTTCCTGGAGGAAAGCAACACAAAGGATAGTTTTGTGTTAGAATCTTTTCACCAAACCCTGCTGGAAATATAGGCAGTGAGCTGGAAGCAGCAAAGAAATGTTTATGAAATTGCTTTCATGGACACTGCACATGTGGTGATATGTTTATAAATCCCACCATTTCCTGTAATATATGTGCAACTTTCTGGATATTTAATGAAATAAAGACGTAATTAGCTTCAGCTTTTTAATGCTTTGGAAAACAACATCACCTTGGTTTGAAGGGAACTGTTAGATAAGATTGAGTTACCGTGCTGAGCGACCCATTGCAAAGATACAATCTAAGGAGGGAACCTGACCCTGCCAGGATTTCCTCTGTAGCGTGTTTGGATTGTATCAGCATCTAACCTGGAGCACATATCTACATTTCTCTGTGTCCCATTCAGACTGAAAAAAAAGCAAGCTGAGTAGCTTCACTGAATGCTAAACAAGAAGGAATTGGTTACAGGAGGGAAATTTTGAGGTTATTATAAGCATGGTCCAGGGTCCATTTTTAAAGCATCTGAAATGTTAGAGGTCTCCCATGTCCCCCAAAAACCTTGACAGCAAAGGCCTTTAGGAAAGTTTGCAATGGTAAAAAAAGATTAAACTTAAGATTTGGGATACTGATGACCCAGACATGTTTTCCAGTGAACAGCAAAATACATGAAAGAATTCAGTCCCCTTCATGTAATCAGCCACTAGCAAAGCCCAAGACATCCCAAGACACCAGATCCACTCAGGGTCTTCTTAACTACCCAACAACTTACCCCCAGTTCCTTATCATTTGACCAACAAGGCTTGATTTTCAGAGGAAGGGAATGAAATATTCTAACAGGATATGTCAAGACTGGTGAGAAATTCTTGGGAGATGCAGAAGAGATGCCCATAGCTCAAGGTCACGTCCCCAGCTGGGTGCTGAAGGCATGGGTATAAATAATTCAAATGTGTTTTAGGACGTCCAAAATCAGCGAAAGTGTTAAGCAGCATAGCAATTAGAGCAGATAACTCATTCCATTGTCTGTTTCCTAAACCTGGGCTAATAATGGCCTTCTACCCTTCCAGCAAATAAAAGCTAAGATTAAACAGCTGAAAAACAGGCATTTCTAACATAATGAATGACAGTTTGCTTTTTGTGGGCACAGGGAGAGACTGTCTTCACTAGAAAACTCTAGGCTTCACCCTACATTAAGCTACTGCAAGGCAGAATCTGTTACCCAGCCATCCAAACAAGCGTGAGGACGTACAGGACTTACAGCACTGCTAGCTGGGCAGGTATCATCGCCATTTAGGAGTCATAATTTTCCTATTAGAGAGGCTTCAGGCCCCTGGCTGAAGAAATATCATCTAGCACTGTGGGAACAGAGCAGTCTACTGTATAGAGAAATATACAAAAAATATTGCTTACAAAAGAAATGTTATGGGTTTTTTTTTCAAGACAGAAGGAAACCTGAAAATTTTTCAAGGATGGAAAAAAAAAAATCTTAATTTTGTAATATTTGAAAGAACCTCCCAGGATTCAATGAAAATGAGAAATGTTGAAAATGGAAAGAAGTGGGGAAGGCTGCATGAGACTCTCAGGTCTTGGCATGAAGGAGGGAGAAGTCGCAGTGCAGCCGTGCAAGAGATGCTGCAGTTACTTGTCGGAAAATGAGGGGGCTTGTAAGGTGTTGTAAGGTGTTTCACTGAGAGTTCTTCGGTTTGAAGAAGCACTGAACCTCCCCTGAATCCCTGCCCCAAGGTGAAACCTTGGTTTCTCCCTCCCACTCGCAAAGCGTAGGCTCCCAAGAAACACCGTCTCCTTCTCCCTCTCTCCTCTCTATCCCTCTTAATATCACTGTTCTCAAGTTGCCTGATGTGCCGTTTGTGACAGAAATAACCTGCCTTGGCAGTGACACTTGAATTTCACTTCGCGTTATTAATGACAAGATCAATATTACCGAAGCCGCAATAAGAGCTCTTACCATTCATCCTCCTCCCGCCCCTCCATTTCCCAGGCACCGCGCTTTTTAATACGCCATCTCTTTTCAAGGGTATTTGCCTCGGCACTGGAAGGAGAATTGCCCACTGCCGGGGACGGTTCATTCAGTCCCTGACGGATGCCCTGACATATTTCTCCCGAGCCTTGAAACCTGACTGATAAGGCTCAGGAGTGGAATAACCCACAGACTCCGTCTAATCACAGTGGCTGCCATGGCCTTGCTGAACTCTCCTGCTACAATTAGGTAATCACACTGGCAGACAAGCCTGATTCGTATTGTTTTACCATCAGTAAAGTGATATCTATCACCCCTACGACAGACCTGTTATTGCCGCAAACCACTTCAGCCTACCCAGTTAAAAAACCCTTGTAAAAGCAAAAAAGGGGCTTGGACGTATTTTACAGCAAATCAACTTTTAACATTTTACCTCCTTCTATTAAACTCACATTTGCAGCTGACGCTTGCAATAATATCTGTGCTCCTCACCAGTCATGGGGTTGGTACTGGGTGAGGGCTGGCAGCAACCCCCGAGGCATTGGAAGGGGTTTAGGATAATCTGGAGAAGTGAATTGCCCCCTTTTAGTGCTCGTCTCTTCATTGGCTCTGGAGGAAGCCTAGGCTAGGCGAGATTAGCTACAGGGGATGAACCCTACACCAAGGACAAGTCTCTGCCCCAAGGAAGGCACAGGCACAAAAACCAGATTGATGTTCTCTCTCGTCCATTGATATTGCGCTCCTCTGGCTCTGCTTCTACTGGACCTGCTATGCAAGTCAATGAAGATACAAAGGAAACTTCATCGATTCCAGTAAGCTTTGGATCAGGTCTACAAAGCACCCTGGAAATAAAGCCATGCTCCCCCAGTCCTACCCAGCGCAGCCTTTCAGCCAGCCCAGGGGAGGATGAGGGTTTCATCATGATCTCTGGCCTGCAGTAAATTCTCATCTGCTGCCCATCCAACAGGTCCTGAAGTCCCATCCTTAATTTTGGTTTAATTGCTATTCTGGAAATGTGGTCTGGTCCTGCAGATGTTTGGTCAACTGCTCTCTTTAAAGTGCAGAGAGTGTTTCTGACTTCATAGACTTCAGTGCTGAGCCTCGACCAGGACTTCTCTTATTTGAAGGCAGATAAGGCGCCACTTTCGCACTGCATTTCAGTCATTTTTCCCTGAAGGAAATGCCTCACAAATGCAGGGCGATGTAAAACTACATCTTTATCAGCCATGCATATTTTTATTAAATTTTCTTTCAGCTGTGATCTTTTCTATTAACACATTTCTTCTAGACCTGAACCTTAACAAAGCCAAAATCTGTGGTAACAAAATGCAGCCAAGCCATTCCAGAAAAATACCTTCACTGCAGAACATGAACTTCCTATTATAGAGGCTGCATATGTGCACTGATTGATCCCCAAACTGGCATTTCAATTTGTTTCCCACTGGAGGACTCATTCATTACAGAGAAAGAAGACTGTTAAACGCATGATAAAGCACATGCATCAATAGATGCGGCTGGTGGTTACTTTACCGTACCTACCTAAACAATAGCTGGTAAATAAATCTGTTTGTGATCACATAGGACCTTTTAAAATGAATAAGAAAGCAGTAATTATTAATCAGCAGATTCTAAAAACAAAATCTCTTGCCAGGATGAACACCACACACACATTTTGCTGTTGCATCCATGACTGCAGGGCAAAGGCGGGTCAGACGCACAGATTGCAAGCAAACTGCCTGCAGACCTGCTCAGAGTCCCAGTGGCCCCTTTCAGATGTGTGCAGGTATGTGTGTGCTTATGTGTTTATATGGGAGCAAGCTCTTCTCTCCAGCAGCAGGGAAAGACACCCAGAGGAGACCATGCAAGTTGATTTTATCAAGAATAAGAGTATCCATCCTCTTTCTTTTTTTCTTTAATTGATTTTCCACCCAACCAACCTCTGGAGAAAAGTAGGACAGCTGTGCTCTATAAAGGTGTAGCTTTCTTTTATATATATATATATATTTTTTTTTTTTTTGCCTGCCTGCAAGAAGAAAAAGCAACAAAAAGAAAACCCGAGCTGGTCATGGTAGGAGAAGGATCCCTAAATCGTGGTCTTTCTCACATGGTCAATGACCCTCTGGTTTTCTCTTCATCGAGCTGCCTTGCAGGATGTTCTTCCTCACCTCTGGCCTCCCAATCCCACTGCCTCCTAAGCTTCACTTTCTTGCCTTAGGAAGGTCACCGAGGCCACTTACATTGGTCTTGACTCACTGCTACATGCTCCCATCTTGGACCTGTGGGCAATCTTTTCTGCCTTGCCACAAGTCTCCTGGCAGCAGGCTTTACCCTTTGTTCACACTCACCCAAAGATACACATCTTGGAATAAAACCAGCAGCTGTGGTTGTGGTTGGATGCTGGATGAGGAAACATGAGGCTGGAGCAGCTGGATGGTAGCACCAAACAATGCCCTCAGCCCTGTTGCCAAAGGTTGCCTATTTTCCCATCCATTTTGGAAAGGTAAGATTTGGCACCAAGGAAACTTATCCCCCACGAGATGTAAAGTTACTGCTTCCATTTGTTCTTTCAAATCTTATTTAAAGTTTGAAGAAATCAAACAAAAGCCTAAACAGAACCCTGAATTCTGGACATAGAGAGCTTCCTGAGACCTTCACGAAGGTAATGAGATTTCACATGAAACCTCTCCCAATGGAATAGCTAAAAAATTATTTTCCACATTTGATCACATTTCCTTTTGCTGATCAGATCTAATTTTTACCTTGATGGACAGTCAAGTTTTTAGTGCTCATCACTGGATAACAGTGGAGAACTTGGAACAACCTGTCACCCTGGAGATGCTCAGCAGTGCAGTGGTCTGCTTCAACAGGGACAGAGGAAAGACGGAGACGGCAAAGAAAGACAAGACAATAAGAAAGGAAACAAAAAAGGAGGAGGAAAAAAGAAGTGGGCCTTTATGACAAATATGAAAAAAAAGAGCTACAAGTCCATAAAGAGTCTGAAATGGGACATAAGATGTAGCAGTGGCCAGAACGGAGTTTCTTTGAAACTACTGTACAAATCAAACCAAACTGGTCCTCTTTGTGCCCATGTTTGAAGACACTGAACAGTCCCACAACTGCTGCAACAATCCCATAAAAATTTATGGCCAGAATTTTTTTTCCTTTTTTTTTTTTTAATAGAAAAAAGAACTAAAAAAAAAAACCCAAACCCATCCCAGAAAACCCCCTCAATTCCCCTTTGGCCATGTTCTTAGACCTCCAAGAAACCAGTGTCAGGCTAAACAGATGTGACATAACTCGGCAGATTTTCCTGAGCTCTAATTGAATTATAAGCCATTACTTTTATGGCTGTGTGTTCCAAAGCCTGCATATTCCCTGCCTGGCAGAGAGTGATTTATCAGTGTAGCAGGGCACAGTGAGCTCATGGCCGGGGCGGTGGGCAGGATGGGCTACGGACCTTCCAGGGACTGCTCCAGGTTATGGTGGACAAGCAACATCTCAGATGTGCAGGCTGGTGCTGCTGAGCGTCTGAGGACAGATTGCAGAGCCCTAACCAAATGCCCTCACGCGCTGATTTAAGTGAAACAGAGGGGGGAACTAGTGACACACGAATGGCCATTTTGGTCTCACCGCTAAGATAAATCAGTTATCTGTTTTTTCTCACTGTGCAGGCAATGGCAGTTTATGAAGCAGCTGTCTGAAAGGAAATTTACTGGACAATTAAAAGTGCTGACTTTCAAGCAGTGCTCTAGCGGTGGAGTCTAAAATTATTGGGTGCAAAATGCAAATAGATTTAACAGTTTTACTGCTATTTATATGACGTTCACCCATTCCCAGCTATTTTTCCTCCCCTTTTTTTCTCTGATTTTAAACGGTCCCATTTCTCAGATTTTAACAATCTCAGACACACGCAGTAAAACCTGAAGCATGCCGAACAAACCTAGATCAGTGGGGTGTGCAGTGAGGGAAGGTGGGTAAAAGTAGATTCTATCCCAAACCCCTAACAAAATATTAATTTAGAAATAAGCCAGTAATTACATACAGCTTTGGGTCTGCCCCACAATCTCCGAGGTGGTTCTTACTCAATAAGCTCTTGGCCAGTACCCAAGAAACCTCCTACTTGAATAATCACAAATTGACCAAACTAGTTGCTCTCCGGCTCTTGGAAAAACCTTCCCCAAGGAGGGATGTGGGAAACCTGCAGCATGGTGGTGGGTCAGGATCCGGAGAAGTCTTGTTCCCGTGGGCATTCCCATAGAGCACCCACTTCCCCAGGCACTCCCCTGATGTTCAGCATCATCTATCAGAGCTAGGATGGAGTATTTAGGAGGTTTTATTCCCGGCTTGCTACTTTACATTAATGACCAAAACAGTCCACGGCTTAATTAAAGATTAACTGTTAAGATCAGTTACACAAGATTGTCTCAGGTTGGCCAGGCAGAGCCCTGGAAGAAGTGTGAAGGGATAAAAAACACTGGGAGGAGCAAAGTGAAGCAACCCCTCTGGAGCCTCCAGCACTGTGCAGAATTAGGACTTTCATACCTTTTGGCTCCTCTGACTTCTTAGTTTAATTGAGGGCAGGTATCTATTACTCCTGCCCACCTCCTCCTAGATCTCACTTCATACAAGTTGCCACTGAAACACTTGCTACAGCAAGAGATTTTCTGTGCTACTTGTAATGGACCTCTTGTACCTGTAATATCTGGTGCTGCAAGATTTACCAGTGCTGAGGAGAACTGTTTGCTTCTCAGACTTTTTAGGCTGTTGTGTGAGCTCCACTGTACCAAAACAACTCTAGTCTCAGCCTAGTTTGGAGCCAACTCTAAACATTTGTTGTTTAGTTTACTACTTCTGTGCTTGTGACCTCCATTATCTTTCACGAAGGGGATCAACAACCTCCCCTACAAGATTCTTCCCTCACTATCTTGTCTGTGAAACAATATTTGTTAATGTTCAAAAATTACTGCAGCTGAATTCACAAATCATGTTTGTGGGTGAAGTATCTGTTGTTAGCATTTTCAGATGGGGACATACCTCCGTACATCCACCCTTCCACCTCTCATGCTACCACTGTGACCTCAGTTCTGCACAATTATCTGTAATAAATAGATGTATCTGCACCAGAGTCCGTACAAAACTCACCCATTTGCCTCCCTGTCCTATGGAACACTCTGCTCATTTTGCTGGATTTCTTTTTCATCTCTTTCTTCAAACGCAGCCCTGGTGAAAGAGATCTGGCAAACCAGTGTTTACACAAAACCATAAATTCAGTTTGTCTTGATTTAGTCTCACCAAGGGGCTCGCTCACCACCATCCCTCCTCTGCTAGACGTCCGCCCGCTAAGGTGAGCACATGAAATACTCTTCCAGGTATCACAGATAGAACCTACCTGAACCAAAAGCAAGATGCAAGAAATACACCCTGTCCGTCTCTCTGCAATTGCTCTACTGTGTTACCATCTAACTGTGTCAAGGTGCCAGCAGTCGATTATGCTGTGGTCCCACATATCGTCTGAGGACCAACACCTACTTGCCATGGTTAAGGAGGGCATCAGCCACCCCCTCCCAGCCTGGGACTGGGGTCCAGCAGAGAGCTGAGGGACTGGTACAACCTGCAGTAGGTCTCTCTCCTCCTCCTCCAGTCCCTCACACAGTGAACCTGACCCACAACCTTCTGCAGCTGCACTTGTAGAGATTTGTTCAAGTTTTTCTCCATTTCTGCTTCTACAGGAATTAAATCTGATGTGGAGGAAGTGGAGCAGTGTCACAAATGTGAGTGTCTTTCCCTTCACCCTACCGTTACAGAGCTCATGTTCCTGTAACTGACTCATCAAGACAAACCCCCCAAGATCCTTCCCTGCAAGCCAATAAATAATAATAACCATTCTAACCATTCTACCAACTCATATTTCTGCAAGCTGGCACTGATTTATTTTTTTGGCTCTTGCATCTGAAATAACTGAAAATATTCAATGGGATAATGAAAAATCTCACTTTTAATTCTGAAGTGAAGTTTGCCAACCTGTAAGGTCTTTCATAATGATTTTCTGATGAACATACACTCACTGGGTCTCCACTTGGCAGCTACAATTTCATTAAATCCCTCTAGATCTGTATATCATATATGCAAATGTAATTATAATCATCTGGGGGGTGAACAGTACAAATTCGGGGATTCAAATATCTTTGACTTAGAAGCGATTGTGCTCCTAATACAAATAAATAGGACAGCTCAGTGAAAACCGTGCCCATGCCAAGAGGATTTTGGTCCTGGTGCAGAGCAGAGCTGGAGTGCTCACACGGACTGTTACCGTATTTTCGTCTGGGGTTTCCCAGCTGGAAATGTCTGTGCATGCACCGTATAGCTTGCAGGCAATGAGTCTCCAAGAAGCATCACAACCACTGCTCTGCCTCTGTGCGGATGGGGTGTAACCTCTGTTCATTCATGTTACATGGCTACTTGGCACAGGAGATACCAGCCTTAAAGACGGCGCGCTGAAGGTCTGGTGTTCCCAGCCAGCGAGAAGAGGGCATGTCCAGGAAAATCTGACTGGAGGCAGCGACATCTCAAGCCAGAAATAAGGATTAGATGCTTCCTGCATGCACTGGAATACCTAGACATACTGGTATTTCCTCCCTTGTGTCAAGCACTCTTGGGTGCAGTTCCCGAAACTCGGAGCTCCCCCAGGGCGGTGCCAGCCCTGCAGCCCCCAGCCCAGCTGCAGAGCTCCTAGAGCAGAGGTGGCCACAGCTCTGTCTTACAGATGTGTAACCCCGGGAGCCAAGTGCCTGAATCTCATGCTCCGTGGGTAAGACTACACATCTTTCATCAAGTGCTGGACATGATGCAAAGGACTCTTCAAGGGTGAGTCCAGCTGCATTAGGATTTAGTGAAAATACATTAACAGGAACTAAGCAGAGCAGACAGAGTTAAGAGCAATACTCTTGTTTTCAAGTGCACTCTTAGCCATCATTGACCCTACGCAAGTAGCGGCTGTTTGCCGTTACGCAGAAACGTGATAACCCCAAATCTTTTGTGGTACGTCCCAAACAGGGCTGCAGTGCTCAGAGCCCCAGAGAAGCAGGGGGGAACTTGAAGAATGGTTGAAATTATAGGAGGGTCAGCATTAACAAATGCCAAGTCTGGAGTTCCTCCTGTACCTCATGGTACCTCTGGATTCATTCCCATGGGCTCTTGTGGTGGTACAAAGCCAGTGCAAACAAGGAGAGAGCTGGGCTCCTGAGAAACACACATACATGCAAGTATATGCGTATAAATGTATCTATATCTGTACATTGTTATATCTATATAATATTATTTTGCTGTGAAACTGTGGTCTTTAATTCTTCATCTGTGTTCCCTAGCCTCTCATCCAGCAAGACTGCAACACATTCCAGATTGGTTTGTTGGGGAAAGAAAACAAAAAAAAAGGTCTTGGCTTTATCTTTTCCTGTTTTGCATTTCCCAGGAAGAATCCTTTGCAAAATAAAATCATGTTTGGACTGCATGCGATTTTCTATTAACCAGAACAAATTAATATAAACTTCAGCTCTTGGTCCAAATAATGAGGAAAGTAAAAGAAAGGAAGAACAGAGCAGAGCTAAAGGGTTGCCTATGGCATGTAATTTCATAGCTGCTGAAATGTCAAAAGGATGAGTCTGTACTGTGGGGTAGGGACAGACACTTTAGGATGGGTTTGTAGACTCAGAGGTGATCTCTAGATGGGATTTCATGGTGGATGGAAGATACAGCTGGACCAACAGACAGGAACTATTTTAACCAATAAAATACAATTACAGGTTTTGGGAAGAAATTAGGGGCAAGGGGTCAGGAGACAAAGCAAATAATGCATAACTTTGTGTTTGATCTTTCTGGATCAGCATTTAATAGGAGGAAGCCCAGGCACTGCCTGCTCTCCAGTCTGAGGTATGGGCTAGCCGTACTTCAACACTGAAAACACACAGAAAACCAGACACCTCCTGATCTCTGACCTTGTTTAGCAAGTCGGGACCAAGTTCAAGCAAGAGCTATGCATGCTTCTCTAAGGAAAGTGACTTAAATGTGGTCAGCGCCGAGCCAACCTTCTTATCAAATGTGACCGTTAGACCAAATGAAGTCTGACTGCCACATCTGGAATGAAACAACTGGCAACAAAGCAGGAGTGGAAGGGGGAGCAGGATGGGTAAAAACTCTTCCATAAGGCTATTTCATTTCAGCAGTGTCAAAAGATTTTGTTTCGAATGTCATGTTGATTCATTTCATTTTGACTTTTATATTAAAATACTAATTGTATTATATATAAATGTTGACATTCTATGAATATATTAATGCTTTAATATTGTGGTATAATATAATAGTCAATACAAAACTAATGGAAATGACAGTGTGCATACCAGATGTGTGAGCCCTATCAAAAATGAAACTTCTTACGGGCCCAAACATTTTCAGAATATCTTTCTACCTCCTGTCTCGTCTGTTCCTCCCACAATAGACCAGCCCAAACTGTCTCACAGAGATCTGCAAGGAGGAAAAAGCTCGTAGGTTGGCTTCCAGCAATTGCACAGCCTGTACGGGTTCCCACCTGTCCTCACATATTCCAGGGCAGAAGACCTTTGGACAGAAGACCTGTGTCCTCAGTCTTGTTTTAGATGCGTGGCCCTTTTTGACATCCTCTTTCTCTTGTTTTTGGCTCCAGGTTCATGGGGTCCCTTCCTCTATGCTCCCTTCAGCCCATCATGCCCAACACTGCACTTGTAGTGCAAGGTCCACATTCATTCCTCTGCTGATGACACCGAGGGGAACAGAGGACAGGGCAAGTGCTCAGTTGCTGGTATGAGAAACAGAAAGTTTTTAACCCAGAGCAAAATTCAATGAATCAGTAAAAAGGCTTGATTTTTGACTGAACTCCTTCTGGCAATGCCTACTGCCTTTGCACATGATTTATGACAGAACTTTACTGTAGTTAAGTTCCCACTAACACTCACTTTTTGCAAGAATCTAGAGCTGGTTTGAAAGACAGTCCCCTCCATGACATGGAAAATATGGTCACATTTTTCCATAATTTTTAAACAGATCTAAAAAGAGTCAAAAAATATTTGGGTCTCTTGGTTTTTTGAAAAGAAAACCTTTTTTTTTTTTCTAGTTGAATCCTTAAAATTGATTGCCAAAACCCCAAAGCTTTTGGATTTTTGTCCAAAAAATAGTACAATTGTGTTTTGAGGTATTCTTTTGGCAGGAAAACAACATTTTGAGGCAAGCAGATGCTTTCTGTAGGAAAACGTCATCTTGTCAAAAGCAAAATCTTCCTTCTTAAGGGACATTTGTGCCAGAAAGCATTCAATCAGCTCTGTTAGCATCCCTTGTTCTCTTCCAACGATAAGCGACATGGCGACTATTTTTAAAAAGATGAATCTTCCAAGGATAGTTACTGAGGAATCATGAATTTCTGATCATATCAGGCCTTGGTACATAGGATTACGAAGGGAGACAGTCTTATATTCCAAACCATAGGATCCACCTATAGCACGGCGTGCAATAGCTGTTAATAAAGTGACTCCATACTTAAATACAATTCCTCTGTTGTAAAAATATATATTTCCTCGGCGGGACGTTGTGGTTACTTTAAGAAGCTGGAAGACATCAGAGCATCACTTTCCAAGCTTGGCATTGAACAAGAAGCCACCAGTATTAAATCAAAGTGCTTCTTTCTGGCAAGCAAAGCAAGTGTAATGAAAATTCCAGCCTTGATCCTCTGCCAGTGGTAGGCAGCAAATTGAGTGCATGCCTACCACTCCCAAACTGAAGTCCCTCAGTCTTGACCGGGATGCCAACTACCAGAAGTACAAAAGATGAAAACAGTCTGCCAGACACAGCAAACCAGAGCACTCTCTTCATTAAGAGGAGCTTATTACTTTCTTCTAGCTCCACCCATGAGCAAATCCATCCTGCTCGATCTTGTTGGGACTAACGAAGTGAGGCTGACTGCTCATGGTGAACTTGGTATTCCAGGAAAGCTTTTGAGGTGTCTCCTCCAGCCACCAGGACCTCCCCCCTAAAAGATGCACATTCTTTCCAACTGCAGGGTACAAGATCACTGCAGTTATAAAGGTGAGATCCAGTGAGGCTGGCTAGAGAATCAAGGAGAAACGTCATCGGTGCAGAGGGGACCGGATTTGGAGAGGAGACAGGTTCACCAGGCTGGGTTGCTTTCTCTCAGTCTCAAAGATCTGAGTAATATCAATTATTAAGAGGAAGTGAAGCTGCCTTTCTTCAAAGAAATAATATCTTACTGGTGGTACGTGGCATATACGCTGCAGCTGGTGCTGTGGGGCTGTAGCAGACTGTCTGCCGCGCTGACATGGGCAGCTCCTCCTCCACTGGTGATAGCAGGAGCCACGGTCCAACCACTCCAGACAGTAAGGAGCCTGAAATATCTACCTGTCCCACCAAAACAGGCATCACAGCAGTCACAAAAGTTAAGTGGGGAATTTGTGTTTGAAAGCAGTATTCAGATCACCTGCCTTTTGATGCTGAGATACTCTGAGATTTCCCATCTCACTGACGAGTCCCCTCCACCCTAGGCTTCCTCTCATCCTTATCCTCTGTCTACACAAAAAACACATCCACGCACACCTACATTGAACGGTGCTTGTCCCACCACCTGCTCCTGCGTTGGTCACCTGAGCCCCAAGCCTGGCCCAAGCCATCTGATGGGAGAGGGGCAAAGATGAAATCTTTAGTTAGCTGGAGAGAAGCATACTTTGCCTTCCTATGCCTTATGTCTCCTGAACAACTCCACCGAGGCTACAGAATTGCTCCAAATTAATAGCAATGGGTCTAACAAGTGAGCTTTTCCTGCTGGCTTGATGCAGCCACAGTTAAAAGCTTGGGAATATTGCTACAGTACTGGATGCAGGAGGGGGGGCAAGGAGAAGGTTTTCGAAATGGCTCAGCCCTGTTTTCTTAGGGACTGCAGTAAGAACAAGGTTAGATCTACACTGAGTGCTTTTGAAGGTGCCATCCCACATTGAACAAGAAAGTGAGGCTTTGAAAATACTGAACAAAACAGGGACCTTTGAGATTTTTGTCTGAAAGTTGTATGAACAGCTTATCCCAATTAGTGAGCACCCCCTTTAGAAAACACCAGCAGCTGTCTTTATCTATACATTTATTTCAAGAAATGTGGTCATTTAATAATTAATGTCTATAAGTGCCTAGCTATGAAAATGCAAAATGAAATATTAAATAGAGTCAGTACCGAATGGGAGGACTTCCGAAAGGGAACGAATGAGAGCCATGTCACTCACTATTCCCAGGGAACAGCCCCAAGGATCTAGAGCAGAATGAATCCAGGTGGATGAATATGAAGTGCTTGGCAGCAGAAGACAAGGTAGGTCACTGATATTATTGTCAGAAGCCCTGGCCCCTTGCAAAGCAGGACATACATGAGACAAATCACTCCCAGCCGCTGCTGCCTTGTCCAGCCATCCTCTGCCCCCAGGAACAGGCACTGCCAGCAAATAATCCCAGCAGACGGGTGCTACAGTGCTGCGTGCGGAGGGCTAGGAGCAAACGCAGGCACGCAGAGCGTGAGGAGAAGCCTGCAAAACAGAAGGATGTGGCTCTTAAGCAGGACACACGGCAGCCATTTCCAGCAGGTAGCAGGAGCTGATCAAAACATGAGGGAAAAGTAAAGACATTTTGCATTGACCATGAGCAGAAGAAGGAAACAGCTCTGGGCCCAGGGCAGCTTTGCCTCGCTAGGGTTTTATAGTCCAATTCCACACATTGATAAGCACTTCCTTGAAAGTAAGAAAAGACTCTGGAATCCCACTTCATAACATGGGGCCAAATTTTCAGCTGGCTGAAATCTCCATAAGCCCAACCCAGCAAACTTACAACCAGCTCAGATATGTCCTGTGCAGCCTGAAAATCAGAACCTCCACCATATGTTTGCCCTCCAACTCCTCACAACGAAGGAAAGCATGAAGTATCTGAATCATCCCCAGCCAACTGCTGATTCGTAATTTTTTGTATTTATTTCCAACTCCAGGATTAAGAAAATGACTCCAGTACTATGACATCCATACAATTAAATGTATCGTTTTCCCATCAACTGCCTGGCTGTGCCAAGCTGGGCAGCTCAGGTCCTGTCGCCATATGGAATGCATCTTTGCCTACACAAGACTCAAACGTGACAATTGGAAATGGGCTGGGTTTTCCCCCCACTCCCATAAGAAACAGAGCACCCTGGAAGCATTTAGTGGGGCTGAGTGGACTTCACTCTATTAGCAGAGCGAAGGGTATTTATCAGCCCTTTCAACCAAGTCTGAACCATGAGCTTTAACTGATAGCCCTCATGGGAGGTGGTGTGAAGGGACTCATGTGGGTCTTGTGCAAGTCTTCTTGTCCTAAGCTCCATGGTAGCTTCTAGGACCCTGCTTAGGGATCTGCTCCACCACGTGTATCTCCCCTCCAGCCACATCCTGGCAGAAAATGTCACACAGGAAGATCCAAAATTTGAGAAATTACGGAATAGTCAGTCTTTATGGCCATTTGGTTGGGACTTTCCTAGACACCTATCAGAGTTGAGGTGAATCCCGATTCTTTTAAAGACCTGTAAGAGCTCCATTTCAAAGCAATACAACACACAATTCCCCGAAAGCCATTTGAAGGCCCAGCCTTTGCTCCCTATCTGCTTTGCTAAAACAGAAGGCGTTCTCCAGTAAAACAGCACCATGAAGGTCTAGTTGCAAAGCAAGTGCTTGGCACAGTGCAAAAGAGCACAAAAGGACTGTTCCTTTCGTAGAGTTGCTGCCGATCCTGCTCATCTCATGCCCATCTTCCAGCAGATGTTCTCCAGAGAAAAGGGGACTTTCTGCTCTGCAGGGCAAACTGCGCTGCCAAGGCTGAGCAATGGCAGTTGCTTTCACAGGGATGGATGTGATAGAGGAATTAACCTGAGCTGCACTGCACTTGCTGAACCAGACCTGGCCTTCTCTTTTGCAACCTCCTGAGATGACCTTGATTTTACTCATGTTCTCACTGCTCCTGAGGTTGGGTTACACCCTTGATTCTGGACTCTGTTGTAAGTCTCCTGTGAATAACAGTGTCAGATCTTCACAGAGCTATCTCAGGAATGTGGCCAGGCTGATCTCCATGCTTACTCAAGGTGACATTGATTCATTCTCCCTCTCACTGGCCTGATTACATTATGAGAATGTGCTTCATAACATCCTCGCTCATCCACCATCACCACCCGGCTCCCATACCTGACCTTCACCTTTGTCAGCCCACCACTCTGGTGTTTAGGGTTTTCTCATCAACAGCACATGCAACCAGATGCACTTAGGGTTTGGGAGCAGGCTGAGAGATTACATTTAGAGAAGCATCAGAGGTCAGGTTTTGAACTGAGGTCCTATCCCTACACTCCAATCTTTTCATGTTCACACATCAATGCAGAAACCAGGCGTACCTTCAGGGAAGGCAAAAGATTTGGGGATGGGAGGACCATCCCGAGGTTCAGAGCCCAAGATCTAGCCAAAGGGGGAGAACTGCATCTTAAGCGATTTGCAGGAAATCATTTCCAATCCCAAATCCCTCATATGGGACTGCAGCCTACTGCCTGTTTATGGCCTGGACACACACCACCTCCCTAAGTATCTATGCTCAAGGCAACACTGAAAACAAGACATGTCTTCTTAACCATAGAGCTGATCTATTTATAGTATGTGGCTGAAAGGTGTTCAGGCAAAGACTAGGGTTTGTGAAACACACCCAGGTCTTGTTTTTTTCCAGGCTTCAGGGGAGAGCTTAAATAAAGGATCCAGCTTTGGAAAAAGAAAAAAAGCAAGGAAAAAACAAACTGATAGATATCTGGAGTGCTGAAGAAGGCTCTCTCCTCGGGCTGACCTAGTTACAGTGTTTGGGGAGAGCACTGCAATCCTGTTCAACAGGAGGAACAAGCAGCCGAGGACTGAATTCAGCCTCGGAGTAAACAAACACAGCTCTCACCATGTGAGCTCTGCACGTTTCCAGCAGATCTCCATCTGATCATGACCATCAAGAGCTGAAAATGTACCATCCAGCATGGAGCAAGTGTTCCTGCCCACGCAACACCAGGAGAGCTCAGACAGAGCATCCCCACAGGTAATTTATGTGCTCGTGGCTGAAGGCGGGCAGCTCTCCCCTGTCCAGCCCTGCGGCTCCTTGTGCGGTTCCTGTGCGCAAACAATAAGGAGGACAAGCAGACAGGCAGTGCCTCTGCCAAGGCAAACAGCAGCCGCAGCAGCCGTGCCTCCTCCCTGCTCCATGTGTGGCCCTGGAGACGCGAGTGCCACTCCGCAGCCCAGGCTCAGGTCAAAGATGCCGGGGCAGAGTTGTGCCCAGCTTTGGCTGTGGGTGTTCCTCACCGTGGGGCAAACGAGGTTTTGCATGAAGCTCACAGAGGCGCGAGGGTGGAAGGGAGGGTGAGACCAGCCACGTGAAGCTCCTGGCCACTTGCTGGGGGCAAGGGCTGCCAGGCTCTGCAAAAGGCTCTGTAAAAGGCTCTGCAAAGCCACCTGAGTATTGGTTTGACTCTTCGGTACAGCAGGGTTCATGTTTGGAGATATTTCTTGGGTTTTTTGGCCCAGGGACTGAAAGGAGGAAGCAGAGCAGGTAAAGCCTGTGTCTGCAGATGTGGGGGCATGAATCAGATCTGAGCTCATGCCAAAGGCCACCTTCTTACAGCCTGGGTAGGGGAATCTAAGATGGAAGGACACAAACACTACCTTCATTATATGACACTCGTCAGGGAAATCAACCAGCTTCAGCCTGGCTCAGACAAGCAACTCTAGCTCTCAGCAAATCTCCTTCTAGCATGGAGCAAGGAAAACACCAAAAAACCTTGGAAACTAACTGAAACTCTAGTTCACTGCCTGTACTCTCCCAAATGCTGACAGAAGGGCTCGTCTTCAAGTGAAATAAATGCTGAAATGTCAACAAGATTCCTGCAAATCAAACCTATTTTTTAAGTTTAAAAAAGCAGGAACTAAAAGTGGTGACCACAGGACTTTCTTTGCAGGTTGAAATCCATCCACAGGCTGTCCTGGGAGAGCTGGGGCAAAGCGCAGGTTTGATTAGACACTGACAAACAAAACTGCTAGGATTTTTTTATACTCAGCTTTATCTCTTTCAACTCACTACTAAGAACCTTTTTCCAAAACCAATTTCAACTGAAAATCATGCTATTTACAGTAAAAGATGTCAGTCTGAATGTTTCCTGAGATCTGGCTTTTGTTCATTTAAGGTCACACCTTACTTCTAAAAGGCAACGTTTCGTAATGCAAGTTGCCCTAGGTATTTTGGCACAAAGCCTTCCAGTTGTGAACACAGGGTAACACGGGCAACACAGAGGCAAGACAAACAAAAAGGTTGTTTTGGAAACATGTGAGTTTAAATCAGCGGTTTGGCTATTGGGCTGGATCAGAGATGAGTCGTGCAGTTCTTGCCCAACGCAGAACAAACTGGGGAAAATTATCTCTGATAAAAAGAGGCCAGAGGCATGAATTTCTGAACTGAAATAAATAAAGTCAAAGTGAAGAAGTCAGGGTGAAGCTACTGGACTCTCAGGAAGGGGTCAAAGAGGAGAAAGCTAGCGAGTCACAGACAAAACAAGCCCCAACATCTCTATCGGCGAGGCCTTGGAGAGATGCCGTGTACTGTGAATGCCACCTCCCAGGTCAGTGTCCTTCAATTCATGACCAGGACAATTTGTACTGTTATTTTTGCTGCAAGGGATGTGCACTCTGGACTGAGAAGAAACCCAGTGTTTGCTGCAACAGCCTCCCCTTCCCGATAAGAGCTGCCCTTGGGACAGTCCCATCGGTCTCCTAAACAACCAGACCTCCTGTTAGACCTCAGTGGGACCCCAGTAAACAATTTATTTCCTATCAGGTCTTAAGACAGTTCATAATATGCCAGTAGACTGCAGCACATTCTGCCACACCAAAGCCACATTTCTATTAATATCTTCATGCCCTCCTCCCCCACCAAAACCTGATCAGTTTTTCTTCTTTATAAGCACAGAAAAACCTGGCCAAACGAAAGTAAAGGCTGAGGAGAAAAGGCAGGACTTCTCTTCACATCTGAACACTGAAATATCTCATGCTCCTTCAGGAATCTTGGCAGTCTTCAAACTTTGTCTATATCCCATGCTATTTGGGGTTTGCTCTGCAGTGGGTCCCCAGAATAGCGCAATATTAAGAAAAGAAAGAGAAAAAAAACCAAAAAGTACAGCTCCCCATTACTCAAAAATAAAACCAGATTCTTTCTCTTTTAACAAAATCTCATCAATTCAGATGAAAAATGTAAGTTTGGAAAGAAAATATGTGGCCTGCTGATAAGAAGATTTGGATTTCTCTTTATTAAACAAACCAACCAGGCTGTATTGAAACTTTCCATCCTTTTCTGCATTTTCTTTTGCTGCTCAGCTTCAGACTGCATCCACACAGTTTGGACCCCTCAGTTTGAAAACCCACAGACGGCTTGCTAAACGTACCTTAGAGCTGTGCCCAAGGCCCTCTTCCCCCATTACCCCTGTCCCATATTTATGGGGCTGTAGAGAGCCAGCTGTACCCTATGGACCTTAAATATCCCTGCTGGGCTGCTGATGCTGCCTCGAGAGAGGTCTCATTCTGGGTGAGCTCGTGCCTTTGTCACCCGCATCATGCTCTGGCAGCACCCTTTTCCCTCCTGCAGCTCCAGCGATGGACCCTGAAGGCTGCTTGTTCTGCCAACCAGCTGATGTCTCCATGGCTACAGGCTGGCCAGGGCCCATTTGGCCACTTGCTTCCAAGAGAACCGTGGAAGGCAAACCCCTCAACTGCAGAACTGATCACTGGGGTCTTCATGGTGGAGTTTGACTCCCACATGGGGGCTGTGATTGACTGGTCTGCACCCACCAGGGGGTCTAAGGTACGGGTGCTTACATTCAGCACAAACCCAAGCACATGAAGACAAGAACAAGACCAGGGAGTGGCAGGTGTCAAACATGCCCAAGACCTTCTGCTGACATCCAACCCCTTTCTTCTACTGCCTGTAAGCGTGGTGTCCACAACCCAAACCCACCTGGGAACCCATGGCAGCCCCAGGGTGCTGACACCAAATGCCACCCACGAGGCAGCTGTACCACGGGTAAAGCCCTGTTTTTCTTTGCGGGTCACTGAGAAAGGAAGATCCTTTTTTGCTGACAATGAACAGGCAGTTTGTCCTTGCTCAGCACAGAACGTGCCTCCTGCTGCCCCGTGTCATGTGTGAGAGCAGGGGTGGCACAGTCTGCCCGAAGCCTGATAAAGGCACGCCGTGCAGTCCAAACAAAGATAACTCCGGGGGCATCAGGTCAGAAAATGCTGAGGTTTTCCCTTCAGGGTGAGCCCCTGGAAAAGAAGAGCCAGACTCATTTCAGGCTGAGTGGGAACTTGTAAAAAGAGCCTTTCTCCATGCCCACTGGGATGCTAAAAGCTTACAGCAACTTTCCCCAAAACAAAAAGCAGCAATGAGTGAAAGCGCATAGAATGGAGTGTTCCAGGCGGCAGAGCACCCACTGGTAGGGAGCGAATCAGCGTTGATCAAAGAGAAAGGGTAAGCCCTGAGCAATGCAAAAGCCAGTCCCGCTGTTCCTCCCCAGCAGCCAGGACAGGTCGCACCAGGAGGCAGCTGGGAACTTTCTACTGGAGTTGTTTTTCTCTGACAGAAAATAACATTTCTACAAAGAGAAACTATGTTGTGGGAAACGCTTTTTTCCCTCCAACGAAATTGAATTTTTCATCTGGCAAATCAAAACGAAGCATTTCCTTTTGGACTAGTTTAAGCCAAAAAGGAATGTTTCATCTTGTTGGAATTACCTGAAATGCTCTATTTCAAAACGGGGCTCTAAAATATCCTGCTCGATTTTCCTGTTGTTATATTATCTAATGGAAAGTTCCTTCTCCCACATGCTCCTCTTTTCCACCTAGGACTGAGCCTCCCTCAAAACTACTTCTCCCTTCAAATCCCCCTCCCACCAGCACCAGTACCATGCGCTTGGGGAGCCAGTTCACCCCACCAGACCGCCGGCGCAGAAAATTTCTGAGCAAACATCTCCACAACTCAGCACAGCAAAGCAGAAGATTTGACCCATACTTGCAGTATCTTCCATCCCCCAAAGCTATCTTTTCAACTATATCTAATGTTCCTTTAAAAAGTCTTTCGGCTCCATTAATAATCTAAACAGATACTGGGGGTCTAATTAGCAGGCTAATTGGAGAGCACAGTTAGGCATGTACTCCGGCAAAAATCACACCAAATATTTCTTCAGCGGGAACGAGCAAAGAAGAAACACTTGTTTGCACCTAAGACCTTGTTTTTCTCACTGATTTATAGGCAAGGTGTCAGCCACACAAACAGAGCCTTGGTGCAAAGCAGTATTTGACCATAACAAGAAATAGCCAGGCTGAGGAACACCTAATGCCTCGGCTTCACCAGCAAGGATTTTATACAGGCATACATTAATTTCACATCCCACCCATTATTTAAAACAACTTTCCAAACAGCTTTCCAATTTCTATGGCCTTGGGAGGGAGGGTTAATTTTATAAGAGTTTCCAGAAGTTTCAATTATGTCATGTATGTGTCACACAAATGTACAGCGCAGGAAATAGCTGAATTTCAACACCTAAAATGAAAATTTTTCCAGGGTAGCATTCCCCTTCACAGCCTGAAGGAAAACATCCTCTTGTTTCACTCCCAGAGGTTAGCTTTAGGTGAGAAATCCTACCAGAGACTGCAAGGTCCTGATAGCGTAGATCTGCTACAGCGTTAAGTGCTCTCTCTACCACTATAAACTCCTGTCCGCACACACACACACCCCATCTCTGCAAGCAAATAATTCTAATTAAACACCAGCTTCTCTGCCTGGGAGTCTGAAAGTATTACAGAAGCACAGAATGTTGGGGGTTGGAAGGGACCTCTGTGGGTCACCCAGTCCAACCCCCTGCCAAAGCAGGGTCACCCAGAGCAGGCTGCACAGCACCGCGTCCAGGCGGGGCTTGAATATCTCC
>Ga0065711_1033723_pt1 | contig 24935 bp, 16 predicted proteins | sample Hoacrofraction12_FD_59098 | JGI IMG/M metagenome (GOLD analysis project Ga0065711, IMG submission 59098) | Hoatzin crop microbial communities from Cojedes, Venezuela - Epithelial fraction 12 v2 (version 2) | ecosystem: Host-associated > Birds > Digestive system > Esophagus > Crop | place...
CCCCTGTCCCCATCAGGTCCTCCCAACAACCTTCTTTATCAGAGGTTCATTGTCAATCAATTAGCCAAGGCAGCAGGGGTCTGCAGGAAGGGGGGCAGCTCGAGAGACAATGGTCTGCCCTGTTGTATTACTATTTAATCACTTTTCCTAAATAAATAAAGCAGCCCTGAGGTGCTGTCATGTCAAGGGAATTTATAACAAAAAAACCCTTCATTTTTCATTGGTCATTACTTTTCCTTCCCTCCCACCCCTGTAGGACTAGAGAGGGTTATTACTGTAGCCTTAAGTTCCATCTTTGTGTTGCCTGCCTTTGATTCCCACTCGGACCTTGCCACTTTCTGGCACTAATTTGTCAGGCCGAACAAAGGAGGGATTTGTACCTCCTGTAAGGTCTCAATTAGGAAAGGCTTCTGCTGTATTATGTGCCATTGGGACAGGACACAAAGACGGTAATTACAGGAATTTGCACTAAATGGCTGAAGAATTCACAGCAAAACTTTTCTTCCTCCCCCCTCCTCATCCTTTTCCAAGCTTACTCCTCCCAGCAGCCCTGGGGAAAACCGCTCTCAATGCCTGCAAGCTGTAATTACCAACAGCAGGCCCCTCAGGTTAAACAGCAGCCCGCCCCGGGGAAGGCGGCGAACTGCCCGCACGGAGCAAGGCACCACGAGAGGGTCTCGGCTTGCTGGTGTCTCTCCGCAGTCCCCTCAGCACAAACTTCTCTGACCCAGACGAGCTTCCCCAGTTTCTCCCAGTTACAGTTACAATTATTGGTCTCTTTGCACTGTGGTAAGAGCTGCAAGTGCCAGACGGCTTCTCACCGAGCAGCTCTAGGGGTCTCCGGCAGCCGGCTAAGGGTCCGCTCCGACAGTCTCTGCTGTGCGTCCCCTCCCTCCGGCACCGGGACTCCCAGCGGCCGGGCCTCACGGACCCTCCACGACTCACACTGCCCTGCACAAGACCGTTTGTTCAGTTCTGGAGACTTAAAGGGAGACCCCAGGAGCACTGCAAATGCCTCACCTTTATCAGGAAAAGGCTCATACAACTCTGACACAGTCAGAGCGCCTTGATTCTGTCGGAATACAGGAGTGAGCGCAGATGAATCATCCCATGCTTGGGAGAGGAAATCCACCCTTTTCTACAGAAAAGTCTGCTCCCATACTACATAACGCAAGACTAAAAACCTATTTCACATTGGCAACATGCATTTTGTTGCCACCCCAGGACCTGATCCTATTTTTCAGGAGGTCATTGCAAATGCTCCCTTGAAACTCTCCTGGACCTCAGTCAGAGAATAAAGCAAAATTACAAAATTTTCCGCTACTGAGACGCGAATTAAAAGAAATGAGGAGAAAAGAATGAAGCTTTAATGTCGTCTCAGACATTATCTTCAAATGAGGCTGTTAATCCTGCTGTCTTCTGGAGTTTCACAAGGCTGTCTGCTGGGTAACGCACTCGGCTGGATCCATCTTGGGGACCTTACTTCACCCACTCCCAGGAGTCTCCCTGCAGTTTTCACTCTCACAACCACCCTTAAAGGTAAGACACGACTGTTTTCTAACAGTGTTCAGGCAATCAGAGTCATCACAGGACCCAGGCACCTTCAGTTTCAGCAGTAGTTTGGCACATAAACACTCCCAGAAAAAAATGACACGAGGTCAAACACAGAGTTTGTGTGATTTGCCAAGAGCAGACCTGAATTCAGGCAGAAGCCCAAATATTGTGACCAAACCATCAACTGCAGTGAGTCCACCTTCACGATGCTCCAGCTACCAGGTGGATGCCATGCACTGTGCAGAGGTGAGCAGGAACACCTCCTGTGGGCAATTACCAGAGAGGGGCGAACTCAGCTGCACCCACAGCCAGTTCTGAGGGCAACCCAGTATTTCTGGGGCTCAGGCCTCCGCTGGAAGGGATTCAAGCCAGCCAGCAGGTCCTGGGCCCACACAGACCCTGCAGAGCCACGTGTGGTTCCAGAGCAACAGGAGACCTCCACATCAGAGTCCTACTGCAGAGCAGAGCGGGGAGGATGCAGGACCCTCACAGCTCCCATAACAAAAGAGAAAAACCCTCCAGATAAGCTGTTTCTGATACAGCTGACAATTTCTAAGTGAGCGTAACTAAAGCCAGCCAGAGAGTATACTCTAGGCACAAGTTACCCAAACTTGCTCCACAAAGATGGCCTTGCTGAAGTAAAAGGACAATGAACTGCATTCACATGGGTCCTCTCTATTTTCACTTCATTCCCAAACTGGATAAAATCATCATCTTGCCTAGGACTAGAGTCAGCAGTCAAATGAACTGAAATTTACAAGTAGATGCAGAGGCTTAAGGTCATGTTTTCACCCCCGCCTCAAGGGAATAACCAAGCAGACGCGCTCGTGCCTGAACCTCAGTGCTAGAACACACGTCGCCAAGTGACAGTGTTTCAGGGAAGCATATATGCTTTGAGGAGTCTCCTCAGAAGGCCCAGAGCTGCAACTGAGTTTGAAAACCGACTTAGAGGAGACACAATAAAACAAAACAAAAGCACCTGAAGTTCAAAAGTTGCACTGTATCCAGAATTCAAATCCTTTTGATTCTGGATCACCTTTCCAGCGTTCTGAATCAAGAAAACAGCTCAGTCATCCTGTAAGGCAGGCCTGGCCCATGTAGTGCTGTATGCGCAGGATCTAACGTTTCAGCACTGCTCATCAAATGCAGGTGAATCCCTGAATATCCCGCAGGCTTTTCTCCACATTTTACAGACAGCAAGGAAAGGTTAACATGCCAAAGTGTCTATGGCCATAGTGAGAGGCAGAGAATGGCTGTGTGCTACTAAAACACATACATGCTCTTCCAAATGATTTTCTTTTCCTGCAGAAGGGGCGTGGGTGCAGATGCTGCAGCCTGGTTGCTTACCTGCACACTTGAAGCTCTGAACTGTGAGCCCTCTCTCTAGAGACAGAGTGGTCAGGATGCTCAGGAAGCTCGTGGTCACAGACTGGCGCTTGCTCTTTCTAAGATTGTTTCCAAATGGCCGATCTCCAGGTTTGTTCCTAAGCGTGACCTGTGGGTTCTGAGTTAAACTTCTAGTAGCATTGGCTGCTGCTCTCAGTGCCTCCATCCACTCTCGGGCCCTCTGACGGGTCTCTGCACGCAGGCGGAGGACATCTTGAGGAAAAATGACCTGAAAGCAAGAGTCACAGCCATCCTGAGTATCTGTCTGGACCGAGAGGCACACATCGACATTGTAGCTCAGCAGAGGATCTTCATCAAGCCTACCCGGTTGGAATGCCATGAGATAATACCTGTTCAAGACAAAAGTAAATGCCTTCCAGTTATTCTGGACAGTTAACCTATAAAGAGTCCCTGATTTGAGAATATTTTGGTACTCCTTAGTGTTTTCAGTCAAATTCATGGATAGGAAGAGCTCCATAGGCTTCTCTAACAATCCATTGGTTTGAGAAAGGTCACTGTTATTTTCAGGCTTTGGCACATTCTCCAGTTTCTCCTGCTGTCTTGTGAAAGCAGGTACAGAAGCACGCACCGCTTCCCAGAGTTTCTGTCCCCAGTCCAAAGCCTCCCATGAAGACTCCGCCTTCAGCTGTAGCTGCGAGTTGTCTGATAGGACAGCATCCACCACCTTGGTTGCAATGCAACCAGTAACAGTGATCCTTTGAAAATATATGAGTGGATACACGGCAGGAAGAGTCTGGTTTCCACTGCTGTCCAAGCAATACAGGTACAGTTTGTACGGGGAGAGCTCAGCGTAACAGGTTTGCCAGTAGCTGTCATTGTCTCTTCTAATTTCTAAGTGTCCCTTCTTCAGAATATTTGGGAACGCTGGCTTGTGTTCTGGAGGAAATAAAATGAGAATGTTACTATTAATTCTTTTCAAATAATCGTTTCAAATTGCTACATCATTCTGGCTTATACATCTCTCCTACCCACACATGATATGTCTGGAGGACAAGATCACAGAAATAGCCTTCACCCAACAGGTTATAATTATCAAACATAAGCACTGACTCTACATTTGAGCCAACAAGAATACAGCACTTTCTTACCCAGAGGTAACAAAACACTTTACTAAAATAGATTTTGACAGTGAGAAACACATACAGACTAGAACAACACCTTCCCCTCCTGACCCCCCCTCTTTCTCAGGTTCAACTTCATGCTCTCATACACAGCCCCCTGCCTCCCCCTGTCCCAGGCAGCACAGGGGGAAGAGGAATGGGGGGTTGTGGCCAGCTCCTCCTTCCCCCTCACAATTTTACCCTGCTCCAGCTTGGGTCCTCTCCCACGCTGCAGTCCTTCAGGATAAACCTGCTCCTGCATGAGCTCTCCACGGCCACAGTTCCTTCAGGAAACCTCCGCCTTCCCAGAACAGGGTCCCACATGTGGCTGCAGGGATATACCTGCTCCACCATGGTCTTCCCAGGGGCTGCAGGCAATCCGTGTCCCTGCGCCTGCAGGGCCATCTCCTCCTCTGGCCCTGGGCTGCTCCTCACGCTTTTCCCCTCACTCCTCACACCACCGCGCAGTGCTTTGCCCGTTCCAAAACGCGCTGTGCTGCAGAGACCCCACCCGTGGCAGAGGGGCACAGCTGTGCCCCGCCACAGGGCCGACGGAACCATTCGGAACCAGCCGGAATCGCCTGGCACCTGGCCTTACCCAGGACACGGCGAATGGAAAACCGTGCCCAGCAGCTTCTTACCACGTCTCAGCACGACCCGCAGGTAAGACATTTTGCACCGCTCTGTTTACTCGTGAGGAGCTTTGCTCATTTATGAGAGCCAGGTCCCGGACCAGCAGACCTGACCAGAAATGAGAAGCAAGAGGCTGCCCAGACTCAGACACAGATATCTAAGGGCCTCAGCACTCCAGGTGCTTCAGAGCAGACCCCTTCACAAACCTCGGCCCAAGCTGAAGTCGGGGGGAATTCTATTCATCCCCAGAAAGCCAGCCACACACAAGTCACTCCAGGCACCAAAGCAACACAAATTGAAAAGGAATTATCTAATGCATTTCTGAGTTTTAACAAAGGCTTCTGCGCAAAATTTGTTCCAATCTGATCTGCACCACTTGAGCCACCAATACACACAAATGTCGTATTTTCACCTTGGGCTGGACTTGTGGCTGTATGCAATTTTTCTTGCTCCCTGTATAAATTCAGTGGCATTCACTGTTACGCTCTAACACCAATTTAGCACTTGGCACCCCAAAACAACCCCCAGACCTGAGGAACAAATTCTTGCTCCCATTTGACTTCTACTCCACCTTTCCAGTAAGGGTACCTGCGATGGGTCTTGCCTTACAAACAGCGGCAGAGTTAACAGACACAAGCGAAGAAGCTTCTGCCTCCAGCTGTCCAATTTCCTTAGAGACTGCTATTCCAAACGCAGGAGCAAGGCAGCCACCTGGGAACAGCTCCTCATCCACTGCCCAGCACAATTAGGTCAAAACAAAACCAGCAACAATTGACCTTAACACACAGCGTTACGAACCGCAGCAATACAGGAGCTGTTTCACTCATGGCTTCTGCCCTCGGGCTGACAACCTTTGAAAGAGGGATAGGGTAGACAGCTAGAGGCACAAAATATTTTCAGCATCTCAGCCTAACTAGTTACCACTCGTGTTAACAGGCCACCCTCTAACAAGTTTTAGACATGATCACCTCTGAGTATACCCGGGATGTCTTCCATGCAGAATTAAGAGAACAGAAGCAGCTGGGCTTGACGAAGCTTGGAAACAAAGATCCAAACATGAGGCTGTATACAAGTTACTGCATCCCCACGTGTACTGGGCTTCCCAGCTAATACAGCCAGGTTTGCTGCCCAAGCTGCTCTCACCACCGCTGGCTAATGGGTGAGTCTGTCTATCCAGGGGCACCAGGAGAGTCAGGGAGTATGAGTATTTGAGGGACTTGGTAACTGTCCAAGGGGCTTCTGACACCAAATGGTGAGAAAGCAGAACTTTGGCTTTAACTACAGTCTAATGAGATGCTGCTGTCCTTGGCTGAAAGCATTGCTGTAGTTGGTCGTGAGAGTTTTGTGCATGGGCAGGAGGACAATTCAGGACAGCAACAGCATAAAAGCTTTGGCCAGCTCTTCAGTGAAGGCCAACTTTAGGGATTCATAAGGATTAAGTAGACAAGTTTCAGTTAAACTTAATGAACATACATTGATCTACTTAACATGAGTATGCAAACCTCACGGGGCTTAAAAAAATGGGGGAAGGATGCTGCCTCCCACCCATACTCACAAAAAGGATGTGCTTCAGAAAGGATGCGCTGCAGTTTTGCCTTGCCAGCTCAGCCTCAGCTTCCCCACATACTCAGGACGGAGCCTGCATTTAACACCACTTTCAAAGCACTCTACACTTTACCTACAGATTTCCTGCACATATGACTAAAATCATAACAACAATTAAAGACATTGCTACTTTGGCACTAGGTCTGAAAAGGTGGAAAATAAATCAATATAACTAGACCTTGCAGGCAAATAAGCTAGTCAAGAGTATTTCAGCTGAATATGAAAACTGAAAGCCTAATCTAAAACTCTAAAAATGGTAGGAAAAAAGCACACTTTCATCGCCCAAATGGACAGACACACGCACGCACACACACTGAAGGAGAAACAATTTTGTTCACCGTACATCTCTGGCCCTGACATTCATTAGTATTTCTGCACTAACTCAAAAGCCATTAATTTCTCTGAAACCCACACTAATCCCTTTGTAGTGCAGATAATGGGCAGCCATTCTAGAGTCATCTTCCCTTTCTATTAATCCAATCAGGGAGGCAGCGCTTCTGCAGCTCCAACTGCAATCTCTCTCGCTTCTATCAAGTACAGATGACAGTACAAGCTTCTCCATAATACGAAAACTCGTAACCTTCCCCCAGCCATCCCTCCTTCATCTGCACACAGGTTTGCTCGTCTTTTGTCGAGTTAGAGAAAGGCTATCTCTCCTTGCCTTTCACAGAGGCACCCCCCTCTCTCTCCTTTGCCCCACTCCTTCCCTTCAAGCTCCCATGAATCGGCTCCACTGGCTCTCGCTCTAACTGGGACAGAACCAGCAGTCAGCTTGATTAAAAATCCAATACCTCGAATTGTTTAGGCCAGGGCTATAGATGTCACCAGAGACAGGTCGAATCCATATGCTACACATACACCTTACAACCCTCTGCTCCTTTAACTACTCGATGTGCAGTGTGCCAGATAATACATTTCCACTCAAGAGAAAATGCTGCCACCTCTCCATCCACCTTCCAAACCGAAACAGCACCTTTTTTCCTGCCTACAGAGACAGGGAGAATAAACTGCAGAAGAGTAAAAAAAGGGAAATAATCACAGTAAATGGCCCATGCCTGAGCCATTTGGAGTTATAATTTCGAGGAAAAAGAAGGAAAAAGGCAGAGAGAAACAAAGAGAGACTCAGCAGCTGGGGACAGGGCAATATTAGCAACTGTCCTCTCCTCTGGGAACACCCACTCATCCCAGCTAGGAACCCTGCACCGAGCACACAACTACCCGTCTCCACATTTGGGGGCAGTTGGTGCAACCAGCACTGTTGGAGAGTGAGCCTAAATGTTGTCTCAGCATGTCCAGAAGATATATGCTCTTCAACAACTGACTGTACTTGTGTCCCAGTTGGCATGGCAGGAAAATTTGCCCTGTTTTCCACCACTGAAGCTTTTCTGATGACAGTAATACCAAGTAACTTGGAAAAGAGCAGAAGCAGAGACGTCTAGTTTCTGAGGGATTTGTCTCTTGAGGTGGCAACTCCACTTGACTCTCTTCACACTTAGTAAGAAATCTGGCATCTTCTCCCAGTGTCACCTCTTTTCAAGAGACCACTACAGCAATGGGACTCATAACTAGGTAGCAGTTTGCATTAATTCATATAAAGAAAGAGCATCTCTCCCCAGCAGATGGACCTTCATTCTTTTTCATCTTCTTTAGGCTCAGGGAAAACAAAACTTGCTTTGAAGAAGTTGAACTTGCAAACTCTTAATATTAGATTTGTGCATTGCTAGTGAGGTTGGCTTAGCTGTTCACCAAAAGTACGCTCCTCATTGAATGCACTGCCTAAACAGAAGGATGAAGAACCTGAAAAAATTATTATTTATGTCTTTCCCTTCAGGTGTGGCATTGTATAAGAAACATATGAGAAACTCTGCTGAAGTCTATAGTATCTCAGCTGCCCAGCCACTCAACCCAATCCTTTTTCCTCCTCTGCAGCAAATCAAACACTGGTACAGTGTTTGCTGAGCAGACCACTTGTGCATACTGACATGGTGCCTGGGCCAAGGGGGCAGTGGAGAAGGAGGTTGGATTCAGTCAAAGTGCAAGACCAACCCAGAACAGGACTCAACTCTGACAGAAACAGAAGAATAACAAGTTGAAAGAGATGGTTATGTACTACCAGCCAGGAGATGCATAAAACAGCAGCACTAGCAAACAAAGTAAGAATATCAAACGAAGATTGATTTATTGATTTTTTCACTCAATTCACCTTTAAAAAGAATGAAGAAAGGGTATAAAAAGACTGCCAAAGCTACAAAACCAGGGTCAGTTCACATTAGGAGAGTTAGCTGACACCACTAAGAGAATGATAGCAACTAGCCCGAAAATTCAGTTATGAAAGTCATCACAGCTTCACTGGAAACAATCAGCACTGCCCCAGGAGATGAAAACTCTGTTCATCAGCTTTATGGAGTGCCGTAACTCCAGAGCAAAAATCTTCATAAAGAATAACCCTCCTAACCAGAACAGCTTCACAACCAAACTCATCAGTGCTGTTTACTGTAATCCTCCTGCAACGTGAATTTATACACTGTATGTAAGCCTCTCCCATCACCTCCCACTGCACTCCCCTCTCCATCACTCTGCACCCTCCCACAGCAAGGGAGTGGAGCAGGTCACTTGTCCCTCTACTCCACGCAGCTGCCCAGCCTAGCCCCCTTCGCTGCTGCTGCTCTCTACCAGCCTCCCATGGCCATTCCAGCTCCAGGTGTGCCGAAGTCCAAGCAGCAACGAGGAGTGAGCCTGCAGGGAACAAGTGCTGCACTCCCCAAACTAGCCAGGGGGTTTAGAGGGCAAGTATCATCCAGCAGATGAGTTGAAGTCAGGTGATCCAAATTGTACTCCCATTTGATCTTGGGCAAAGCTTCTCACCCCTCTGTACCCATTCACCCTCCCCATGCTCACTGTGTGGCGTATTTAACCTGTAATCTCCTGGGAGAATGGGCTATCACTTGCTAGATGCACTGGCACTTATGGATCCCCGCAGTGCAGGGCATCTAACTCACACTAGATTTTAAATAACATTTTTGCCTCCTTAAATCTTGAAAGGCTCCAAATCTCTGCAGGACAGCTACCATTTTCCTGAGTACCTTTTAATGCTGAAAATAAACTGGCCTCAGGGGGTGCATCAATTCTCCAAGTGGCTTGATACCTCTGGGATTTTTTCTAAGTGGTTTAAGGCTAAGAGAAAGGTGCAGAAGTGTTGTTTCCACACATCTGCCTCTTGGATGACAGCACCATTACCTTCTGCACAACACCATGTTCTGCCATCCCAGCGATTAAGAGCCTATTGGTCCGCCCTGCCTGTGTAGCTTCTACATACCTCAAGACAAAAGACAACGCTACCAGGGGCGTTTTTGAAAAATCACAAATGGCAATCAGGCTTCAGAAACCTCCTTGGCAGATGGGTCACACATCCCCTTTGCAGCTAGTTGCCTTTGCAGCTCCTCCCTGAGCAGGACAACAACAGGGGCAACTGATGGCACTCCTGTCTGCTGCTCTGTGACCCACCACCACAAATGTGCACAGCACACTGATATGTACCACTAAATGCTGCAGGAGCTAACATCACAGACACAGAGCTAGTACCGGCCACCACTACTACTGCCCAAGATGAAGACATCCGGCAAATAAAGAAAACACCCTGACATAAAGTCTGCATGGTTACAAGAGAAAGCAGTACTGCAAAATGACTCCTCAGAAGTCAAGGATCATCCCCAGTCCTCAACCTGAATCAGCAGTGTGCTGCTCATGAACTGATTTAGATGTCCTACCTCTACAAAAACACACCAGAAAAGTATGCAATATGTACAAGAGCTATATGAAGAGGGGCCCAAGCCTCTCTTGAAACATCCCCTGCACAAACTCTGCGTACAAGATCATACCTTCAAAGTGTCCCAAGTGATGGGTAGGCTCCCAGTGAGACACAAAAAATCGGGGGGGCGGGGTGGAGGTTTTTTTTGTAAACCAGTCAGTCAAAAAAAGGAGGTGAAATCCTGGCCTCAATCAGACACAGTAGAATTTGGGCCTGTTGGCCAGTTTTAAGGCAGCCACCTTTCCCTGATATGTCTATTTTGCCATGGCACAGTGCTGCAAACACCCCATAAGCTCAGCTTCCTGACAGAGCACACTGCCAAAATGAATGGGGCTGGCCGAGTACCTCCATAGCTGCTTGTTGGAGAAGGGCACAAGGTTCCAGCCTTCTGCAGTAAGGACAGCTTGTCAGCGTGCAGGTGCTCGGCACATGACAGCTCTGGAGTTCCCAAAGCTCACAGGCATGGCAGGCAAACAAATCAGCTACCTGGGAAAAGTACTCAGCAGCCACCCGCTCAGGAGTGGCTGTGTTTGAATGAAAACATCCACACGATGATCAAAGACAACTGCTCACACATTGTGTTTCAATGATTTAAGCAAGCTTTCACTGGATACTACAGCAGCAGCATTCTCCCTTTGTTTGCCAGGCCACATGTCCAGAAATACAAAAAGCCTTGCCTTGAATTTGCTTACAGCTTCCATCTTTGCTAGCCCCACTTACTGCTTGACACTGCTGCGTAGCAGTGTTCATTTCTAACATGCTAGCTGTTTTGCCAGCAGGCCTAAGGAGATACTGCCCCAAAAGGCACAGCTTCTTTTCAGATCCTTTTCTTTCGCAGCACATGGAAAAGATCCAGTTTAATTTTATTTGTATTACAAAAAAGCAAGCAGCAGGAACAGATAAGCTCATAGTAATAAATATACTATGAAGATAAGGCAAAAAAAATTGCATAGAGTTAATCTACGCAACAACTCATCCAGCCTCGGAGGCCTGGGAGACCTCTGCAGGCTCCAGAGGGAAGTCCCTTACCACAGCGAGGACTGGCAGGAGTGGCTGAAGTTGCTCTCAGTATCTCGTATGCATTCGTTTAATCTGTATTAAAGGCCTGAAAATGAATGTCTCCATAGGCTGCGGCCAATACAAACTCTTCAACCACTGCATCAACTTTTAGCCAACCTTAAAATACATTTTTCAGTCTTTTGTGAAAAATAATTACCAGTCCCAGATACCCATACCTGCAACACCTACTTTCTTGCTCTTCCCTATTCAGCTCAGATCACAGTAGCAGCAAACTCTATGGCATGCTCTCTTGTAAACACACAGGGAAGAAATACCATGGCTACCTTCTAAAACCTGCACAGAAGCTGAACAGAGCAGGTTAAGGAAACAGGTTAATAGAGTGCATTTTCAGAGCACAGAAGTTCTTCTTCGAAGAAGGTATCCCTGCCTTCAAATATCCCATGCAGAACGGCTCTTGGAGGGCACACAGCAAGCACTGAAAAATGCTTTGCACCTTTGCAAAAAGCCATAGAAAAAGTGTGGGCTGAGCGACTTAGAGGTGCTGACTGCTGCTGGGGTACAGGTGAGTACTGGGAGAGGTTCTTCAGCCACTCTTACTAATCCATTTCCTTCCCTTGCTCTGTTACCTCTGAGATCTCAGAACCTGCTGTTCTGTAAAAAGTCATTTTGAAGAGACCTACACTTCTGCCAGCACTGAGCACAGCAATGGGACTTGTTACTGGTACCACAGAGAAATTATGGAACAGATGGGCTATAAGGTACCTGGCACTACTGCAGACTATATAAAACAAAGAGTTTTCTCTGTGGAAATCTGTCAATTTCTGTTTTTCTTAATAGTGCTAATATTGCTACACTTCACAAAACTACTTTACAGATGCAAGGTCTTCACAGTTATAAGTTGCAACAACAAACCGTTTAACATGGAAATGATAAAAAGTATATCACACTCTAACACAGCTTGTTCCCTTTCTGTATGGAGAAAAACTTCAGTGGATTAACTGCACTTAAACAGTCTAATTGGCTGCTGAGGGCCTGGGAAGAATGCAGCTGAACTCCACTGCTACTACCAAAGCAGCACACACCTTGGGTACAGACTGTGATGGGGTGAGTGAACCCTGGACACAGCCAAGTTTAAGGAATTCCACGGTTAGGTCCACCTGTACACAGAATGCGTTTCTTGTCTTTTCTCTTCCTCTCATGGATGTATCACGGAAGGTTTTCTATCAAGCTGTTCTAGACACTGGTTTGAAGTCCTGCGATAGATTTGACTCTGGGTACAGCAAGGCCCTTTTAGGGCTTCCAGAGGGTTGGTGCATCTCCCTGGGGTCTGTCATCTCTAACCAAAGCGGACTGGAAGAGCTGAAGTGGGTGCCAGGGTCAAAGAAGGAGAACACTGCAGATAGCCCAGCTTCTGAAAGCACAGAGACTCCCACCCAGGAGAGGGGAGCGACTGCAGTACGCGGTCCCTGACTTCAGTCAGAAGCAATAGAGTCCCAGCATTGCAGTTCCTAACAAATTTCTTTGTTTGCCAGAAGGGGAAGAAAAATCTACATCATTGCTCCCGTTTTGCTTCCTTTTATGAGCAGCTGTATCACGCTGTGTAAGGGGAGAGGGGAATGCAATTTGCTCCACTCCAGACAGAGGTGCAATGCATTAAGGTGCACCCCAACATACCTCTTGCAGCTGCCTGAGCCCTGGACTGACAGAGGGAGATCGGTTCAGCCTCAGACTCTGCTACCCAGCACCAGCTGGACTGGTGGCTTGCTTCTTGCAAGTTGGGAATCCAGCGGCAGTTTGAAATGACTCTCACTGAACAGGTCTTTAAATACAGAACGGCTTAGGTACTTCTTGTTATAAACAATGTAAGTAACAGAACCCCTTTATCTGAGGGCTGCGTAGGGAAATTGAGCCAAAAACATTAAGCTTAAAATACTATTGGGGACATGTATTGACCTTTAATGGATAGATTTTAATGGTGTTTCTGTGGGCATACAAAGGTGTTACATGTTAAGTTAAACCCACAAGATGCCCAGGATACAGCCAACAAAACCTGAGAGCTCTGTCTCCAGGCTTTTGGGTGCGTTCCAGTTCTGCATCCCTTCTACGGGAAGGACACAGAACAGAGACAGCACTCTACAGGAAGCAATATATCTCCCTAAATAAAAATAACAGCAGGTACCTTTGCTTTTGTCAACCAAGAGCACCCTTCTTTGGGATACAGCAACTATGTGACAATATAACACACTAACCTACAAGTTTGTGTATGTACATACATATACCTACGTATTGATTCTGTGTGTGTGATTACATATATTTTTATATGCACATATCCATAAACACAAAAATCTAGGCACCTGCTTTTCATGCTTCAAAAGAGCTGACTTATCTTGAAAATCTAACTCAAAAGGCTTGTTTTAAGCCTAAACAGGCTACCTATTCATAACTGGTGTCATTCCACCACATGCACACACGCACGCTTTCACAAACCTTTGATTTTTAAATTCCTTTGTTAAGTCCTGCTTTATTTAGATTATAAGATCTTTGTGGCACTAGCTGCTTTTCTTTACCATAAGTACCCAGTCCACTTCTGGCATCTACAAAATAAATCATGGAGGTGGAGACACTGGGTTAGTGTTTCCAAAGTCCTGAACACAACCTCTTCCAGTGCAGTGCCTCAGAATGGAAAAGGAAAAAGTATCACCTGCTGAAACATCACTTCATACGGCTCACTGGAGATGCCTCCCTCAATCTGATAACAAGACTTCCTCTACCCCAAACAAAGCTGGCAGAGATGCCTTAATATTGACAAGCACAGATTGCATGCTTGAGTTTTTGTTAATTGTTTATGGACTGAACAGCCAGCATTTCTTAAAGAAATAGAGCAGAGATCTCAGGCCTCACAGTAAAGCTTTGTATGCCCTCTTTTTAACAGCCGCTCTTTAACTTCTGTGAAAACTGTCTTTGTTTGGATTTGACATTCTCCCAATAGCTTTAGCATTCAAAGTTTGTTTAGTTTGCAAAAATCAGGTAAAAAATGATTAGAAATACATAAGAAATAAATTTTTTTTTCCTGAATGAAATTAAACAAAATAGAAGCAAAAAGTAAAACAAGCTTAGTTTTTTAAACCATGAAAGCAACGGAAGCCAAGACTGGTTTAAAAACTGATCCTTAGGCACACAAACAGAACTACACCAAAGACAGCAGAGCCGTGATGATTACTATCCTAAGAACTACCGAACAGTTGCTTTTTGGGCATTTTGTTCATTTTTTTAAACATGCGTTCCTCTTTCAAGATAAATATGAAAAACAAATAGGAAAGTCCTCATATGAACAGAAACAATAGAACACCAGCATATACCTGTGTTTCCCTGGATGTCCTCTCCCTTGGTTAACGCCAGGTAAGACAGCAGAGCGCAGTTATTGTCCTGACCAGACGCACGTGGCTGCTGCAGGGAGGTGCCCGTGAAGACAACTCCCCAGTTCACATGGCTGATATCGGAGCGTGACCTGTTGTGTCCTGGCTTGAACGTTGAGGCTTCCTCATTCTGCACCAGGATGTCATTCACTGAGCGAGGCCGGTCTCTCCTCCGCTGGCAGATATTGAAGATGTTAAAAGCTGCGGTCTCCCCTTCCCCTGCCCAAGCTCGGGTGTCAGCAGCTGTCCCCCTCTGCACCATGCGCTGGTCTTTGGCAGGGAAAGTTGTCTGAGCTTTGGTTTCCAAGACGCCATTTTTGCAGTGATCCCAGATGAGGCTACTTTTGGCTAAGGAGGCAGCGTTCCTCAGATTCCTGCTCTCTGCTATCTGATCAAATACCTCATGCCCAACCAGTTCAGGGACCTCCTGTACACCGTACACCTCTGAGGGCTGCACAGTCTTTTCAAGCTTAGTATCAAAACTATTGAAAAAGTCTTCAGTCACTTCCAAGGCAGGGCTAATGTCATCAACTTCAAGAGCCTCCATATCCTGTGCTGCCAGTGTGCCCGAGGCGTCGTGATGTGTTGAGATACCACATCAACATCCAGAGAAAGAGCTGCTTCACAGCTGTCCTTGGCACACCATTAACTTAGAGGTGGTGGAGCAAATACATTCACCAGCAACAGTCCTTAGTAGTAGAAAGGAACCGAATCAACCCGTCTTCAGGTGGGAGACTTAACATCCACTGACGAAGTGGGCTACAGACCCTCTACGAAATAAGCTCATAGTGATGGAGAGTACCTATAAAGCAAAGCAAAGTAAAGCATCACACCAGTAAGGGCCTTTTCCCAGACAAGTATGTTTAATTGCATCACTCCTTTCACAGTCAGTCCCCTTAATTCTACCTTCTTCTTCCTCTGGCACCAACATTACTGTGTATGAAGAATCCCTTTGGTGTTTCTGCTGTTCACTGTGTGTGAACTCTGGGTATTATCACTTCTTGAACTGGAACCTGCAGAGAGCAGGATGGGACACCAGATAAAGGGGAACCAAAGTGATGCCATTTATTAACCAAGCTTCAGAAAGCTGCGCTGAGAGGCGGTACTGACTAACATCACAAATGCAGCCACCTAGGGAATGCTTAGTATAGGTTCCCATGCAGCTGTACGAAAAAGTTGAGAAATGAAGGGTTAGTAAAATAGGCCAACCAGCCTCAAACAGGTTGCCTTTTTCTTCCGGATTGCTTGTGCTCCCAATTTTAGGAAACCAACATGAGTTTTACAGCAGCTACTTTGCCTACTTGTCTGCATAAACAGTACTGTAATATTTGCCTAAAAAATCAATGCTATTAAGCTGCTGCAGAGTGCTGCACAGAGAGTTTCTCTCTAGAATATCACTGGGAACCTAAGTGAAACCATGTGGCAACCCTAGCCCCAGACAGACAATGCACCCTACCAGCAAAACAAAACGTACCATATCCTGCACCATCACAAATCTGCAGATCTTTACTTCCCAGCTGTTGACCCACTGGGCAAAACGTAAGCATAGCGGAGGGCTTTAGGGCTAGAACTATTGAAGAGCTGTATTGACCCACCTGAGCTCACGCCTGTGAGGAGGAAGGAAGGGGAGTTTCTGTTCCCTGTGGTGCGGTAAGGGGGTGTCTCATTACCGACTTTTGTCGCACCAAGCTTGCTGCCTTCTAACCTCTCCCTCTTGAAGCTCCATCCACAGTGCTGCCATGGCTGAGGCAAGTGCACGGTAGGTATGTTTAAGCTGGGGAAATCAGTCAAAAGTTCTTGGGATCCGGAGACTGGGCATTTGTGCTAGCGGGAGAAAGCGTTCACAGCTACTATGAGAAATCACAGTACCTAGAGCCTGTACATGCAGAACAGCCCCAAGTCAGAGATCTACATCCCAGTTTTGACCACATCAGCTCAAGTCCTAGAAGCAGCAAAACTGCATTAGCTCAGAGCTCTGCCTACATTAATACACCCTTAACAGAGCTAATTAGCCTAGGCAGGGCTGATAATTAGCAGCTCATTAGCTTGTAAATGCTACTGAAGAGCTACCAGGACCCACGAAGATTTACACTTAGCAGGAAAAAACACCTATTAAACAGCATCAAACACAGATAATACTTCTATTTAAGGTTCTTTTTTTAATCCAGAACAGTCCATTTGCCTAACTTCTATTACCAAAGTCGTTTAAATAGGCTCCCTTTCCTACAGCAAGTCAGAAGGAGGAAGGAGGCCAGCAGCCCCTCAAGGGGCACAGAATCCTGTAGCACAAACCAACCTCCCCCACAGTCACCCACTGGCTTCCTGCCATCCCTGCTTCAGTTGTGGCCAGCCATGACACAGTTGTGTTCCAAAGCAGCAGCTCACCCTCCCTCCTAACAGATCAGCAGTTCAGACCATGATCTCTGCAAACACACTCCAAGTAAATAACTTTCAAAAGCCATCAATCACATACATAACACTGGAAACTTCAGGCCTTTACACTGCAATCTTTCTCCCCTCACCTCTTTGCAAGGATTCACTTCACTAGCCTCAATAGTGAATCAGGACTAGGATCAGCTTCAGAAAGTAAACGTAGAGTAAGACACTGAAGGTAGAGACAGAACCGCAATCAGAGGGCTGAATAAAACAGATATGGAGTGGTTTCAAATCAGAATAGTATGGGAACAGGCTCTTTGCAAAGCTGTGCAACTGTGTCAGTTGACGGCAGTGGGAAATAAAGTCATCCTGGGTATATCTGCACTATCAGCTTAATGCAGTGTGGAGTTCACTCTTGAAGCTCATTCCTGCCAGCAACCTGCGAACAGTGTCCTGTTCCCCGATATCTTAGAGCTTGGGAGCTCCAGGAACGGGCTAAGGGCCATGATGTGGTGCAACCTGTCCACCTACTCTACATCCTCCTACGGCAGGTCTTTAAAACAAGAATGACATTTTGAAGCTCCAAAACCGCAACAGGCATTCACTTCAACAACACCTGCACTAACGTAATCATATGCAACAGGGAAAGCTACAGGCTGGCCCATTCAAAGATGCTGATTCACAGGGGTCCGCAGAGAATACAGCCTTGCTCTCACCCAAGGGACCGGAGCAGCAGTCACTCCAGAAGGGCTTGTGACATGGTGCTGAAGCATTTCAGTGGTAGCAGATACAATGTTGCTCTGTTCTTTATTTTAGTAAAATAGTAAAGGTGGAAAGCAAGGGGAAAAAATTGACACTTACATTTAACAGGTTCATTTTTAAATGCTGGAGGCTTCATGTGGCTGCACGTTTCTCTGGATCCTGTGAAATTGGAGCTATCCAGTGTCATTCAGCTAAGTGTGCTGATGCCAAACTACAGACTGACCTCATATCCAGTAAGATGATGAATCACAAGGTCATGAGAAGATGACAGGTCCCTGCATCACATAGTTCACAAATTGCAGCATTCATACCTTCCAAACTAGTCTGTTTGCCCTGCTCAATAAAGATGTGCAAGGTGACCTCAATGGTGGCAGGCTGATCCCTTGCTACACCACCAAGAACCTCCTTAGATCAAAGAAAGAGTCGTGCCAGTAATTCCCACTAGCACTGGGATTCTGCAATCATATATCCTCCATAAACACAATGTGACATTTTCTGACAGTGGCACTCAACAAAAATTTAATTCAGATTTCTGCATGGATTTGGTGCCAAACGAAAGTAGACTTTGATCTGGCAGTAAACAGCTCCATCAGAATCTCCTCCAGGAGGGAAAGCAGTGGAAATCACTTCCTTCACATGAAGGGGAGAAAAGGCAAACAATAGCGTAGGATGAACTCCTTTTAAATTACTATAAAATGTATTGCCTTATGTATTGTTTCTTGGAAACATCTGAAATTTTCCAAAGACATTCAGCCGAAGGCAGCGAACATGAGAGGAAGAGAGAAGCACCAGCCCAAACTATCAAAGGCTGGCAAAGCTACAGGCAACTGTAAGCAGAAACCTAACAGCTCACCTAAGCCCCTGGGAACTAGCCTTACTGGAAAAAAAGGTGAAGGAACATGGTGCACTGTATTTGGCAAAAACTGCTGGACGCAAGCATTGCAGCAGCTGAAAAACGTGCTTTTCTGTATGTCTGTCTAGCACAGATACAGTTTTCATCCACGAACATGCAGCAGTCAGACAATTAATGTGCTCTCAAAACATGAGTAAAGTCTTTACTATCACAAGTTCATAGTGGCCACATTACTCACATGACTGAGGTAAACCGCAAGGATTGCTGGTCATGCCACGCGCGACACAGAAGTTCAGTTTAGTCCAGATTGCTTCCCCTACAGAAGCCACAAGGACTTAACCTAGGTGACAGCACAGCCTGACAGCAGAGAAAAACCATGGACGACAGATGCCAAGGAATGTGCACCGGAAGAGATCACTTAACTTCCTAATGTGCTTTTCTGGATCCCCACAGGCCAGGGAAAACACCCAGGCATCGCATAGCAAAAATTACAAAGCACAGAATAGGCAAGAGTAGAAAACAATCTTGCAGGTGATACATACCACAACAACAGGCACTCACTGTGTACCCCCATCTTGCACATTATGTTCAGGACTGTTCACTCTAGCTCAGGCAAAAGAGAAAGCTAGAGTCAGTATGTATTTAGGAACCAGTGACTGAAGAGATCCACTTAGCTCACCAATCCATACAAAAAGTATATATAAAAGCTGTACTTTACAGCTTGGTTTCCTATAGAAACAGGGTTTGTGTCACCATCTTGCCTATCTGCCAGTTGTTCTCCTTCTCTCTCTGTCTTTTTGGACTGTCCAGGTAATTTCAACTAGATGTGATAAAGCAGTAGTGTCCTTAAAAATGCAGTTCTTGAACTGTTGTTCAACACTTGAGAGGAAACAGGCCCAAACTCACCCTCCTGAAAAGGCAGAAGCAGGTAAAAGTCAGTCCCATATCCTTTCTAGGAGGCCAGTGCCACCACATGGGTCTCCCCAAAGTAGCCACAGCACAAATAGTTAGTGCGAGATGGATCTGAAAACACTGGGAAGCAGAGGGGGAAAGTAAGAAGGAGGAATAGAAGGCATCACACAACTTGATAAACTGTCTTGTTGGTTTTGGTGCTCACAGGACCTCCTCTTCAGTACACAGGTAACAGAGACGTATAAAATAATGGGTGATACACAACAGATAAATAGCAGCCTCCCCTTTTCTCTCGTATTTGGAGAGAGAATTGGAAAGGAACAACCAATGATGTTCACAAGCAATGTGAATTGCCAGATGGGTAGAAGAGAGAATGAGGATGCACGGATGGCTGACTGTCACACACAAAGTCTTCACCACTGCCTATGCACTTCTATACATCACTGGCACAGAATGCTCACAGAAGAAGTTAGAAGAACCGACAGTGGCAGCACAATGCAATGTAATGCGGAGCACTGTGGCAACTACACAGCAGAAAGATGCTTTATTTATTTACAGTATAGAAGGTCTACTCAGCAAACATTCTCCATCTTGTTCTGACCGGAAGCTCTTTCAAAGCATGATGGCATCTAGGTCTCCCTCCCAGCCAGAAGCCCGCTCTCCCTTAGCTGTACAGGAGGCATGGTATCATAGCTGCTGTGGCTGAAGCCTCAGCATCCAACATCCTCAGTCAGATCCACTGTACTGTATGCCATTCATATGTCACCAAAGGACATTCCTGCTTCAAAACGCTTTTACTCCTAGCGGTTACGAATCCCATGCATACGGTGGCCAGTTCTCTGAGCAGCAACTGAAAGCTGCACTTCTCCTTGCCTCTCATATGCAATATGGAAAGGCAACTGATAACTAGGAATTTCATAAGGGATGACTGCAGGGAGCGAGTATCAGCTGGGACACTGTCCCCGTGCAAACTATCACATTGTCTTGCATCCTGGCTGCATTTAGTTCCCTCAGCACAAGGCAAGCCTTCTCCCCAAGTGATTCCAAAACCCCAAGTGACTTACTGCTGTGTACACCAAGTGAGCAACACAGCACACAAGCTTGTTAGATTCATCATTTAAATGTCTGGATGAAATTTATAGTGTCTCACAATGAAGATAAAACTACAAGAAACTTCTCATATGGAACAGCAGATCACAGTTTCAAAAGGTTGCCATATGACAGTCAACCAACATGGCCTGGGTAACTGTCTTTAGAGCACATTTTTGAAGCCCCTCTTCAAAAGCCTATTTCCCCAACACACAATTGAGAAATTGCTTGCTTAAAATTTTCAGATTATCCCAATTTTAAAATATCTTATCTAAATACATTCTGACTGATATTCCTGCACAAAACCACTGACAATACTCAGAAAAAGCTCACAAAAATTGGAGAAAGAGGCTTTCTGGTCAGGAATGCTTGGCTATAGGGCCAGGCACTAGAGAGGATAAGTGTGAATGTAAGCACAACCATTTCCACGTTGCAAACCCACCTGTTTGCTATAGTCTCGTTGCCCTTAAGGATGAAATCGACTGCCAACACTTAGCAGTGAAGAAGAGCTCCCACATCCTGTCTGCTAGACCCAGAGAGAGGCAAAAAGCAGGAACAGCTGCAATTAACTTGGTGCCTAATTGCACTCAAGCTGAAAGACAGTAGAGATCTCTTCCACACTACAGGGAAAAAAAAAGAGAAAAGATGAAATGAAGAAAGAGGTGAAATCAAGGAGGAAGAAGAATGTCGTATTCTGTGAGGGGAAGCAAACCCTTAGTGAGCATACATGAGTCTTGCTCTGTGAAGCATAGATTTTTCCCCAGCTGCTGATGTGGCCCAGTGCCTTTAACAAGGAAGCTCCACAGGCCTCCTCCCTGTGTGGGGAACTAACACATCACAGCTACCGAACAGCTCATCCAGTGATGAGGACACAGTAATGGATAATAAATGGTGTTTATAGTATATATTATCTTTAATTTTAACTGCACTTCGGAAACAGTAATTAAAAGGCAAGAAACTCTGAGCTGAAAAGCACAAAACAGCCTGCTGCACCAGAACAAGGTGGGTGAGGATGACCCAGCAGTGGAGGAAGACGGACTACAGAAAGCTTTTCTCTTCCAGAAAGCAACTGCTGTACAGCTCTCCTAATATCTTTATCACTGACTCCTTTGCCTTGCACCCATCTGACACACACCCCTCCTGGCTGGGGAGCACCACAGAGTAATGAGGGGCTGTATCACTTCCCGTGGATGAGCAACCATTTGAAATTTCAGTAGCTGGACTGGGACTCCAGAAAGGATGAAGGCGGACCCTAGGTAAGGAAAGGAACAGAAAGCAAAGCAGACTGACTGGAGGGGAGTTAGCTGATGGTGACACACAGCCAAGGCTGCAGGCCAGCCAACCCAACAGCACATGGGCACCTTCACAGGTTACATCAGACTAAAAACCAGGCTACCCCCTTGTGCATGCTGCCTGTGGGCTGGCTGCCCTGGCAGGGAAAGATGTCAGGTGTGGGGGAACAGAGGCTCTCCCAAGTCCTAGCACCGCCCCTGTAGAGTGCCTGGATGCAAACACCTCAAACCCACACTTCAGGCACAAAATCCACATGGAAAAACGGAAGGAAGCAGTGCAGTGATTTGGCCTGAGGCACTGATGTGTAGTCTTAAACAGACCTGTAGTCTCAAATAACACCCAAGGGAGGGTGAATGATTTCTATGCTTGGGTTCATTTGCTTTCTGTGTACAGGTTTGTCTGAAGTTGTATAACTTGCATCTTACAAGCTGCCCGTGACTACAAGAACTCCTGCCTGTTCTGCAAGGCACACAGGCATCACAGAACAGCCTGTTACCTCCTGAGCTCAGCACAAAGAGGACAGAGACTGTCAGGAAACAGGGGATCCAAGATGGGGTGTAGAAACCTCCTTCAGTGCAATAGGAAACATAATTGAACTAGACATTCAAGAAACAACAAACAACATGCCTCAGTCTAGTATTTCTGATTGTATCTGCCATGATGTACCAGCTTGTCCACTGCTAGGAGGTGGGGGAACTTTGTATCTGTCAGGTGAGATCAAACTTTTAAAAAAACCCCAAAACATTCCTGGTTAACACAAACTGAAATTTTAAAAGTATCTCCCCACTCCACACTTTCTAGAACTACACTGAAAAGACAGAGAGCCCGTAAAAGCTTGATTTTTTAAATTTTTTTTTAGAGAAAATGGAAATTAAGACATTTTCAGTTTGTCCCTATGAGTTCAGAACAGAAATAAAAGGCACATTTCGCCCTTGGGGATGTTGCTCCTCCAGGACTCATTTACAGACACTGCTGGAAATCAGGCTGCTGAGCTTTCAGCTGTTGTGTGCAGCAGTGTCCTGCTGCACCCCAAGGTGGCTGCATTTAAGCAATGAAGGACATACAGAAGGGGAGCTGCCAGACGAAGACATTTATCTCTTTATAACTAGGACTCAGAAGATATACTGGGACCCTTCAAGATGAAGCACTAGCTGGTATAAATAACAATATAATAACTGAATCCTTTACTATCTATGGCAGACTGCACAAGAAAATTTTACTTCGCTCTGCAGGGCAGCTTTCTCTGAGGCACACCAAGCAGGAACCAACGAACAGGCTCCAGCACAGCCCAGTACAACCCCACAGCTGGGAATAACAGCCACCACTGCCCCAGAGGCCAGAAGGAGGGTAAGGAACACAGCCCCTCCCTCAAGAACATGGGAGATATTTCTTCCCCGACATCATAGCACAGCCGTAAGAAAATACACTTGACATCCAGATCTGTACAGCTTTCTGAGTACCCCTGATCTGTGACTGTAGCCAAATTCTCTCTCTAACCGCGGTACCCAAAGAGCTCAGCTGGGACAGTACAAGCCATTCCACAGTGAGACCTGGATTTCCCATAACTATCAGTGGTTGAATGCTGACATTGATGGAAATACACTGCTTAGTAACAAACTCATTTTGAACCTCAAACTAAGCCCTCCTCTTGTCTTTCAAATAGCCAGGACCACAGTGGTTTTGCACATTAATTATCAGGGGAAGAGGGGCAGGGCAAGGGAAGGAAAGGAAGCAATGCTGCAAATAATGCTGAAGTTCGTCAGACTAGCACAGCAACCCAAACCCCCAGGCTGTGGCACTCCTGCCACAACAGCTAACCCTGCAGGCTGGCTGTAACCACATGTAACGCTATAGTCGTTTGAACACTCGGCACAAACGGTTGCTGTTTTCTAAACTCAACTATAGCTTTATTACACAAAATCTTAGCAGAAACCTAGTACAAACCTCAAAACATCTGATGAAATGGAAATGTTAAGATACAACGTGACTTCAGCCTGATAAAGTTCTGCAGGAATGATGTATCTAGCTACTGTGGACTCACAGGATCCTTCATTCCACTACATAGCACCCATATTCACATGACAGATTTCTGACTTTTTTAGTCCCAACTTTAATTCACTAGTTTTGGATAAATAAGCTTTGAAAGTGGCACGATGAAAACTACTGTTCTTTAAAGTGTACGGGCATTGGTCCTACCAAGATTCAGATGCTTTCTTGTTCTTACAGGCTGTGACTTCTTCTAGTCACTTAGTGGTATTATGCAGTGCCTAAAACTAGGTTTGTCTGTAAATCTTTGCAGGATCAGGGCCATAAGTGTGTATTTGCAGAACAGAAAACAGATGAGAAGCAAGTCACGATTCCTTACATAAACCTAATTTTGACTTTCTTCCCTTCTCTCACCTTCCAACGCCAGCGATCCGAGCATTTCCGCTGACACTCCAGCTAGCACACATTCCCACACAACAGACACTCTCCTGTCAGGCCTATCTGATTCCAGAAGGTGTAATTCCACTGGCTGTGTCTGTGTGTTTCGCTCTGTAAAAGAAGCGATTTCACCGTGCTGCAAGAAGATCACGGCATGATGTCATACTCTGGGCTGTTAAAGCCGAGAGCGACGCCTCCACATTGCGCCTACGCATACTGGAATCTGACGGCACCGACGGGGAGCAGCCCAAATTCCGGCTGAGACCGCGCGCGGCTACGGGTGGGGAGAACCGGGGGCCAGGGCCTTCCCATGCAGACGGGAAGGCGTCTGTGCAGGCGGGCGCACGGCTGCAGACGTGTCTGTGCTACCAACGCGAACACAGCCCGCATACGCGCTCGGCGGGCGGGCAGCACGGCGAAGGCTGCGGGAAGGCCGCGGGAAGCCCGGCCCGGCTGCCCGCCCCGGAGGGGCTGGGGAACCTCGCCGACCCGTGAAGCCCCGCACCGACCGCAGACCAACGGGAGTATTTACCTGGCGCCCGGGGGCCGCGCTCTGCCTCTGCTCCGCGGAGGAGAAGGGAGGGGCTCCCCGCGCTCGCCCCGGCGCCGAGCGGAGATGCCGGCGCGCAGGCACGGCCCGGCCCGGTACGGCCCCCCTCGCCGCAGCGCTGCTGCCGGGCGGC
>Ga0065711_1007729_pt1 | contig 24934 bp, 10 predicted proteins | sample Hoacrofraction12_FD_59098 | JGI IMG/M metagenome (GOLD analysis project Ga0065711, IMG submission 59098) | Hoatzin crop microbial communities from Cojedes, Venezuela - Epithelial fraction 12 v2 (version 2) | ecosystem: Host-associated > Birds > Digestive system > Esophagus > Crop | place...
TATTTTGGTGGTACAGCAGAACAGCAATTGTCATTTGCAGAGAGCAATGCCTTGGAGCATAAAGTATTATGACATCTAAGTAGTTGAGTTGCATGTTGCAGTCATGTCTGCCATTTGAATTGTCAAAAAAACCCTGTTACTTCTTTCTTTTAGTCCTGAGCAACTTCCGTAGTAATGAGAAAATCTGCTCATTGAGGCATTCCAGCTTTGATTCTGTAGCTTCTGTGATGTGGAGTCAGCTACCCAAATCTTAGGTCCCATTAACAATGAGCTAAAAACAATCTTTCTCTTAAATGGTTAGGTGTAGTCAAACATTTAAATAGTTTACAACAACATAATATTTAAATTAAAGTATGATTTTCCTGTTAAGGATGACTGATAGTTTGGTCCTGTATAAGATATTTTGATTAGGTGTTTTTCTTTTCTTTGAATACATGTACCTCTCTATGCATCCATTTGTAAGAATACAGTATATTTTATAACAAACTTGTATATTGTGCTTAGAGCAAATACTGCGAAGAAAAATTGGATTTACTCTCTCATAACCAATCAGCCTCCCCCCCCTTATTCTGTAAATGTGGAACACTTCAGTGGTCACCACGGGTTTTCAGCTTTGCTTCATAGTATTGTTTAAGCTGAAACTAGTGCCAATTCTCATTTTCACGGGATGAAAAACTTGGGAAATACATGCCTGTTTGAGTTGCATATAACCTGTGAATCTTACGTATTCTGTTTCCTTGTTTCTTGGGTTCTGACATATCTACAGTTTTGTGAATGACCATGAGAATGAAATTCAGACATAAGTGAACGGGGAGATATTTTGAGAATGTGCCACGGGATAACAAACCAGTTTAATGGCATCAGTGCAAAGAAAGAAAAAAAATGGAGTTCTGAATATTGAGGAAAAAACCGTGTTCATCATGGTCTGAGTTTTGGAAGCAGTATTTAAAATAGCGTATTTGGGCTTAAAGTCAACTGTTAAAGAAAAGAATGAACGTTTTTTCCTTTATAAGCATGAATTGCATTATATACAGGTAGGATATGAGTGTTGTAATTTTTTTTCATTCTCTAGCCAAAGTCTCCAGCAACAGCATAGTACGTAAACTGGTGCTGCTATTGATAAATCTAATAACGCTTTGCTCATCCATCAGATTTTACATTTAACCAGGCAGGTAGAATATCCCAAAGCTGTTCTTCATTTGCAGAGAAAGCCGACTCACCTGGAAAGTGAGCAACAGTGTAAGTCACCAGTTCTGACACACTGGTCTCTGGTGTCCGGGCAGCTGTAAAACGGCTGTGGATATAGACACATTCACACACGTACTGTAACGAAGAGACTCTGCTTATGAAGAGGTCACAGCAGACAAAGCAAGTGGAAAAGCTTTGACTTTTTTGTGTTATAACATCTTATTTAGGCCATCGGCTGGCTGGAATGTGTTCTATTTTCCTGAAATGTAGTTTATTAGATATAGATTTAGAAATGTAGGATGAATTAACATTTGGTATTCCTTTAGCCTTAGCTGTCGACTACTGCAGTAAAGGGATAAAAAGCTACACTGAAATGATGAACTGTGATGTTCAGAATGTGTTTGAACACTCTAAGTGGAATAATGCCGTTTCAACAGCAAACAATTGGTTGTGGTTCAACTATATGATGAAAACAGTGGGTACCCTAATCAGATAAGAAATTATTTTATTTAAATAATAGTCCTTCAGTATGTGAGAAACATTGCTATAATACTGCAAATTCTGCCTGGTTTAACCAACTGAAAATCTGTTTATGGCTTAAATATTTGTAAGAATAGTGGAAAGAGGTAGGATGAGGCTTGCACAAATTATTTCTTCTCTTCCTTCCTGACATTTCAGCCATCATTCTTAAGATTTTTTTAACCTAATAAACTGCTTTATATCAAGGAGTTTATCCTTCAGTGTCACAGAAGATGCTGCCATGGAATTCAGCTAAAGAAATCGATTTGATGGTTTGACAAAGGAGAAAAATTAGATTGGCATTACAGAGAAACATTTAATAAAGATAAGAAATAAAGTCAGAGCACTTGTAATGCATGTCTCTCACAGTTGTTTAAGTGTATCATTTAAAATACTGTTGCTGACTTTGGGGTGGGAGATGTCTGGGGAAGCCAACCGGAAGATGTTGATTGACAGGAAAAAGCACATAGCTGCTACATTTCCTAGTTCTGGATGACCATTGTCAAGTCATACTCAGCTTTTAGTTATAGTTTAGTGAGGGTTTTTACAAAACCCGGTACAGGTCATAGACTGACTGTAAAATAAGTACTTTCTTGAAGAGTTTACGGGCAAAATCACCAAGCTGGAGTGTAATATATAGAAACCTGAAATTTAAATTAGGTTTGAGCTGGACATTGTTTTTCCTGATAAAATTCAATAAATCACTCAGCTGAAAGAAAAGATGAAGGATTAATAAATAGTCTTATTTTACTTAGGTTTCTTTGTATGTGAAGCTCCTCTGGGGTGATTTTTGTTGTCTTCGGTTTTTCTGTATTTGCTGCTAGGCAGTGGTAGAGAGAATCACACGTGAGCAGAACTTTTTTGGCCCAGGAAAAGGCGCTTTGTGTTCTCTGGTCACCTGCAGCGCTGCTGGGGGGTTTGCTAGCCATTGCAGGGAAGGCACTTCTCTATCACTTCTCACTTGGGAATACATAGGCATTTTTGGTTGGGAGTTAGGTACTTCTTGCCTATAAAGGCACATGTCCCTTGATGTATACTGCGAACCGAGACAGACGATGACTATGTAATGGTTGCAAAAGTATATTTGGGATGGAGCCAGGAATTATGCCAGGAAAGGTAGCATTCAATGCTTTTCTTTAACCGCTAGATGAGAACTGTCCATCCTACTGACTGCAAGAGGCACTCGGGTTGGTTCTGTCTTTTTCTAAGGCTGTGTTGTGTATTGTTGTACTTCATAGCTGACAATCTGCAAAACTGGGATTCATTGTTCTAGAGTTTCCAATGCAGCAGGTGTTTCTGATCAGTGTTACTTAGATTTGCCTTTCACTGGGAAGCTAGTGAGGCCAGCGAGACCTGGGGTGGCAGCTTGCAAGCTAAATAGATTTTTCTTTTGGTGATGTTTTAGTAGTTGTGGGTTAGTATTTTTTTTTCAATTAGTTTTATTGACGCTTGCATTATCAAGTTAGAGCACTTTGAAGCATGAAAAGACTGGATGAGCAACTTCTCCGAAGTATATTTTCTGACAGTTCTGCACTTCTTCAGGTGTGGTCTAGATTTTCATAAGTTATGTTTGGCCAGAGATGGTGGATACAAAATTGAAGCAAGTCTGGGATGCGAGTGGGGTAAGATCCATGGACTTCAAGGCGTTATGCTACCATAGTCTGATACAGAAGTCTTTGTAGTAACTGCATGTCTAAACAGAAAAGTTTTGCTTCCTTTTTACTTGGAAGAAAGGCATAATAGTGAGCCTGAAAGGGGGAAAAAGGCCTATAATCATTTAGGTTGAAGTGCTGCTTAATTCAAATGCTGTGCTACTTAGAGAATTTGATAAGAAGGATTAGAATTGGAAAAGAAAGACATTTTTAAAAGCAAAGCTATTACAGGGTTCATTACTTTATTTATATGTTCTCCAAAATCACATGAATGAAGGAAAAAAATGAGAGAAAAAAATACTGGCTTCAGTTCAGAATGTCAATTACTACTTTTTTAATCCTCTTTTCACAATTTATGTGACATCTTGAACAGTAGCCAAAAAAGCTATTATAACTATAAAACATATTCATTGGTATAAATCTCATTAAGTTGAGCAATTTAATTAAGGTATTGACATGCTTAATTGATACGTGCAAGGAGAGACCATTTTCGTATCTAATTTCCATACGCTTTCTGCTTTTAAAAAAAACTAGCTCCGTAAAAATGTTATAGATTCAGCTAAGCCCTGTCATCCCAAAGGAGCACTTGCTACCATTTACCTTGATTTAGAGCCAACTACTCTCCTAAGTGGAGCTCCATTAAATGGATCTGATGTATGCCTGACTCAAACATGCGTCAGCTTCTCTTATGATCAATAGTGGAATATTTATATTAATAAAGCACCAAGTTAATTAAATAAAATAGTCTTCTGGGTAAACTTAAGATACTAGGGGATGGGCAGAGAATCAATATATTCTGCCATTTGGACATTAACTATGTGCTCTGAAATTTTATGTTACCTTAGCAAAGACGCTTGCAGTGTGGAAGTCTCAGATGCACAGAAACTCCCAGTGCAGAAAGCTCCCGAGCATCCTGTGCAGGATTGGCTTCTCAGGTTAGAGGAAAATAAACAAATAAACTTCGATCTGTTTGGCTTCTGTGGCTTCATTCCTGCAAACACATTGGAAATACTTTATTTTGAATTGGGACTGGACACAGTCAAGTAGGTAGTTTCCCACTTGCCTGAACTATTCCAACCGTGCCAGAGAAGGGGCACGCATGAGAATCTTGCTAAGTAATGGTTTACCAGTGATAATGAAGTGTCATAGGTCACCTGTTTTGTTTTCAGAAAAAATATCCTAAACCTTTAAAATCAGTTGGTGGCTTGTGAGCGTGTCTAGCTCTAGTGTATCGTGTGTTTCAGCCCAAAAGACAGCCGTTCCTCAGCCTTTTCCAGCAGCGTGCCCTGCAGCCGCCCCCGTGGGCGCAGGGGCAAGTGGTGGGGTGCGCAGCGAGCAAGCTGCCATGCCTCTGCTGAGACCCGCTCAGACGCAGCCAGGAGAGAGACTTCTACAGGAGTTCGTGACGTTTGACCACTGTAGTAATCTATCCCTATTAGAAGAGTAATCATAAGTCTCGGTCACAGATTCGCATTATTGTTTTGCTCTGATAAGCAAATTCTGTTGTGCTTGTGGCGTTGATGTTACTTCTGTAACACGCAGACAGCCTTTGGAGGAAGCAAGTTCCCTCAGGTACCATTGCAATGTACTGATATCACTTTATCCTAGCTTTTTGTCTTCATTTGAAGGCTTCAGTACAATGAAGTGATAAATGTTTCTGTAAATAATACTGCAGCTTTAAAAGAGTGCTTGAATTGATAACCAAAGGAGATGCGTGCAAGGTAAAGAAAATCATAACTCAATATGAAGAGGTTATTCAGTCAGCTTAGGACTTGTTCTGTGTAAATATGCTACCATCTGTTTAGTCAGGGGCACCGTGACATGGCTAAAACCACCGACACCCCTGATCCGGAGGCGAGCGGCTGTGGGCCAAAGCCCTCGAGGCAGGTGGACAGCAGAGCGTTCCTGCTCGCAGGCTTCGCTGGCTGGCGCTGGGCTCCCTCCTGCTTGCCTCTTGCACTTCTCACGGTTGGCTTGAAGGCGACGAGTTACAGCTAAGGGAATTAGAGCATGTTCATTTGGGCCTTCTCATTTTTAATAACTCAGATGTGCTGGGCTGAACAGCAGTCATTGCTGAGCACGCGGCCATTATTGAATGTCTCAGGACTGTAACCTGGGGTCAGTATCCAAATGGGAGATTTCAATAAGCCCATTCTTTGCTGACTTCTCTGTGAGAGATGCTGTCTACCACACAAACTGAACAAAATCATCCTGTAAACCCCCAGGGAGGTAACATATGGATTAACGTATAGAACTTATTAATCAGTGGGAGTAGTTCCAGGCTATTGCAGGAAAATGGCACTGGTACTTTCCTGTGATGAATGGTTTTGACCTGGTTAAAATATTTCTAATTACCAGGCACAATGGAAAAGCCGAAGGAATAGTCTCCTCTGTCTTACAGCGAATTTTCTCTTCCAGTAGCTAATATCAGCATTTCATCATTTACTGATACATAATACTTGGGTTTGTTTCAATTTTTGTATTAATACAGAACCTTCTGAAGACGACAGATATGTTTGATGTGTTTAATACTTCCAAATATGCTTCATATATGGAGAAGTGTACCTCTTGTGTAATATTACTAATCAAAGCACATATGTTAGATGGGAAAATTCAAAATATTTAGTGGATGTAAAACTATATTCCTGCTGTATTGCTGTCTTTGGTAAAGTGTTGGTAACGCATCTGAATCCTACCATCTAGTATGTGTTTTGCCTTTCTTCTTTTATAACATTCTTATGTTCTATGATTTAGAAAGACTGGACAAAGAGTGCAGGCTAGAAAAAACATTGGAACCATATGTGTTAGAGTTGTATATAATCTATATCATAATCATACAAATTTAACAGGGTGGGATAGGTTTAGTTAGAAAACCACTTTCTGCGTTAGACACAGTTCCCCAGTATTTAGAGCTGTCTTTCCAGAAATTAACAGTTCGAAGAAAGGGTGAGTTACTGCATCTGAGCTGGGATAAAAACAAAATCCACCATGAATTACTTTCTGGACCCAAACAAAAACCTTTGTGTATGGAACTGTGGTGCAGAAATTGTTGTATTTTTTAGACTGACTCTTACTTGACTCTTACTTTCTGCCTCTTGGTTGTTGGTTTTCCGTATGTCCATCTGGAAGTCATGATGTGAATAAACAGGATCAACTTTCCAAGTTTTATAATGATGTTAAATGAGGTTTTTGATAAGATAGAACTATTTGTGTCGTATGAAAAGGTTTTAAATTTTATAATATCAAATACAAGATTTACGGCGAAATCTTACTCTAAATTGTGTGTGAATTTGTGATGTAGAACAGTTTGCAAGCTAACATGCCACCTTGTTCATTGCTAGAAATGGCTGTGTTTGGATTCAGTGTTCTTGGGCAGTCAGTTCACTTCAGAGTTGTTCATTTTTGCGTTTTTTTCCTGCTTTGGTAGTATGTATTGATTGTACTTAAAAAAGAATGATAATTCTGGATGCCGGTTTCCTGGTCTGAAGCTTGGTCAGATCAGTGCCAGTGAGCGGGGGGAAGCCGTGAGCTACCATTGTCATTTACAGTGTTTGTCTTTTAATAATAACGGTTTGAATGTAATACAGCATCTAAAACTGCAAATACTGAGGTCTGCACGGTCGAAGACGTGAGTTCTGCCTGTTTTTGCATTTGGACATAATTTTTTCCAAGTGCCAGGCTCTATTTTGAAAGTAAAGCAAAGCATCTTTACTATCAAAAGCTCTCCTGTGAATTATTTTATACTCAGTGCTACATATACATGACACCCCTTAGCCCATCGTTTTTCCAAAAGCTTGCTAAAGTAGGGGAACAGAGGTGTCATAAAGTAAAGAAACTTTAGGTTTGGGATAATTGAAAGCCAAGTGTTGCTGTCAGGCATAATTTCTTCTGCCGACTCACATAACTGTAGTGTGATTTAGAGAAAGTCATCATCCTTCCCAGCAGTGATGAAACCAAATCACTCTGGCATTTGATATTCTTTGATTTGAAAATGCTTCAATGATGAAAGAGCTGTGTGTAGACTTCTTGCTGCTTCCCTTTGGAGTCTGTGCAGGAGGCCCTCCTCCCTCGCCCCCGGTAAGCTACCAGCTTTTTTTACATTTAATTTAATTTTCTTAGCTGACATTGTCAATCTGAAATTCAGCAACATGCTTGACAGTGAGGCAGAGGAAAGCCGAGTTCATTTTTGGAAGTGGCTTTATGCAAATAAATCATCGTGCAGATCGCCGAAGCAAGGCATTTGCTGATGACTCAGAGTAGTGCCCTTGTCCTCTTGTCATCTTCAGGAATAAAGCTCAAAATGTGCCATGAGAATCTTTGAGAGTTACTGTAAACAACTCCCACATGCCCACATCTCCCTGTGAGCATGCTGGGTGTTTAGGGATAAAAACTGAATTAGTTTTCAAGGTAGAATCTGGAGGTTTTCATAATGCGGTGTTTGGTTGGCTTCAGGGAACTTCACTTGTGACTCGTTCAGGCCAGGCTTGTTTGTACGTGGCAGTGAGGTCCTGGGGAGACTCTTAATGCTTGTGAATGGTCTGGAGTTCAGCTTAGTCTTCCAGAAAGTTTTAACTGCTTGATAGGTGATCTACAAAAGCATTAAAATGACAAAACACTCCGTAGGCTGAGTGATATGATTACAAGTTTTTCTTCTTTTTTGGAGGAATTTATCATTTTGTGTGCATGTTAGCTTAGGTTTAGGTCTATGTTATGTTAATTAGCGTGTTTATTCTACTAGTATACTTTATTTTTATTTTCTATATTTAAAACCCCATCTTCTATTTGGATACCATTTTCTGCAGCGTAGCACTATTGCATGATAAATTTTCTGTGCATGGAGTGGAGTGCTTGAAGGTGCTTTGCCTACCTGGATGGTCATTGAAAAAAAGAAATTATTTGGTTTTGCTTCAGTCAATCTTTTCTTATCTGTGTGGATAAGGTAGCAGAATGAGGTTTGTAGGTATCGTTCAGCCGTAATGGTCAGCGTGGACCTGCTCCGAAATAATTCAGCAGCTTGTGTGTTCGCGGAGCCTACCGTGAAGAAGAGAAGCTAGTATTACTTAAACAGTTGCATCTTGCATGAATATCCCCAACAGAGTTAGCCACTTTGTGCTATTACATCTTGATCTAATAAATCGAGATGTCACATCCACATAGAAAAATGAGTCCAGGCTACAAATCAGTCTGGACTGAATCTTCTTACATCTGCAGTGTTTCACAGGGCCTTTCAGGGACTAAACGATTCGTAGCAGGAAAGATATACAAAGGTGAAGTTGTGGAAGAAAAATAGAAGCTAAAAAACCATGAAAGAAAGAAGGGACAACATGCATAAAACTCTTTTGTCCTCTTTCAAAGGCTTTGGTGCCTGTTCATGGAGTAGAGACTGCTGAATATCACTGCAATACATATTACTGGTCCAATATTACAATTTATTTTTAAAACTTCTAAAGCAATAGTGTGCCCCTCTTACACTGGTACACTTTTTACCACAGAATAAAAGCCTCTTAATAACCAGGGCTTTGCTATAACCAGAATTTTGTTTTTCTCACTGCAGTGCATTCAAATAATTTGCAATTCATTTCTGCCTCACTAGAATAAATAGAATGTCACTGTAGTTGTTTTTACTATCTGCGGATTCCATATAATTTTTATTATTTTTATATAGCCACAGAAATGCCTAAGGTGATCATTCAAATAAATAACTGGTCTCTTTCAGGAGAACTTCCTAAAAAATAAAGTCTAGATCTTTACGCATGTAATTGCTACTAATTCTTATGAAAATAGTCTGTTTTCGTAGCTAAAGTACAGGATCACAGCCTGAATTGAACAAATACTATTACAACTGTCGTTTTCATTCTACTGTGTGATGGTTAGGTGCACCAGAATATAACTGGTCAGGGACGTATTTTTCTGAATATATAAGTAAAGTGCAAAAAAAAACTTTACTATAAAAAAACTCATTGTTAACAAAGGTAGAATTCAGTCAAGAAAGATCATTAAAGAGCAAGTGTTGATCAGTTATGCAGTGGCGGTGCGGTTTAATAGCTCATGTCTCAGACTTCATGATTGCACATATTTATCTCCTAAAATAAAACTCACTGTATTTTTAGAAAGATATAACCAATGAACTGCCAATATCTTTTTGCTAAGTAATTGGGCTGGGCTTAAACAGGGATTAATTTTTGGTCTGTGGAGATCAGAGGAGGGTAATACTACCTACTGATTTCTAGAATTTGCAAATGCATAGGCTTTCTTTCAAATACAACTCAACAGACAAAATTATAAAACAGACAACTGGTCAACAGTATAAAAGTTACTGGTTTGTTTTTGGGTTTTGTTTTTTTTTAATTTAGAGTAAAATAAAGGCACCTACATATAGCTGAATTTCCACTTCCGATAGTATTAACATTACTGAGCAGTGAGAGAGCTTTTGGATTCACATTGTTTTCACAGTGAGCAAATATTCACAAAACCAGGAAATCACTGGGAGAAGCATTTCTTACCACTGATGTCAGTGCTTCACTCCTGCCTCTCTGAGGTGTGTGCTGTTCCCACGGAATCATTTGAGTGCCTCTGTGTTGTCATCTCACTTGGTCAGAGAACGGTGTACCAGAAATGCATTGGCAGAATTTGGTATTGCGTAGGATGAACATCGCATTGGGATCACTTTTTGTCAGTGATCCAGTTGCACATGTGTGGTATCACTGGGTAATTCCACAGTAAAGAGGTTTTTCTATCAAAATTAATCTCTGATAAAGACATTGTCAGAATTGCACATGGTGTTTCTCTGCTGGCAGGCCACTCTCACCACATGCGGTAAGACAGCCTATAAATTGCATAAAATGGAATACCTAATATATATGACTTTCAAGGGGATTTTTGTCTTTTCCCACACCCTGTTAGAGTACCTTGCTCTAGTTGCATAATGTCTCTCATTGTGTCTCGTTGTTCCCTCGATAAAAGGGAAGAATTAATTGTACTGATACCGTTCTGTAAGGTGCTACGAATCTATGTTAAATACTACTAGTAAAGAAGCCTTATTTGTCCTCGATTAGTCAGAATCTTTATTGTGGTTCTAGAGGGGTTCTTCTCTTCACGTGTTTCCTCTGAGTCCCCTGTCAGTTACTTTCCAGTTGCTGCTTCTGGACATGTCCAAAGTTGAGTATAAAGACATATACTTTTACTGCAGTAGTAGCAGGAAGATATTTTTTTTCTTTCAGCAAGTCAGCAGCAATGTCAAGTTTCCACGGAGTAATGCTATACACTGCTGCTGTTCTTCAGTTCTTGCCTTGTAGCCCCTCGGCAACAGGACTTACCCATTTTCCATTTAGACAGAGAGCTCTAACTGCTGCTTTATGGTGAATACCATCTTTTACACTGAACCTCCAGAAAGGGAGAAGCCATCGCTTCCCTGAGGGCGTAAGGCCCCCCGAGTATTGAGGTGCTGATGGGAGTGTCAGGCTTGCGGCAGCTGGTTCTTACTGCTATTGTAGTGTGCTGATGCAGTCGATGCATTTCCCACCTGCAAGATGATAAATATTTAGAGTTTATCTTGCGTGTTTGCAAGGCTTAAAGTTACCAATTTGTCCTAAACAGCTCAGTTATTTGTTAATCCATCTGTAGAACAGGAAAAGCTCTAATATTGAGTAGTTTTGGAAATACTAGGAGAATAGCTCCTAGATAAGAATAGTATTTAGCTGTTGAAATTGTTAAATGTTCATTTTATCCATTAAAAAACTGTCACGCAATTTTGGCAGAGCAGGAAAAATTCTTCTGTTCTTTGCTGTGAATGAAATGCCAGCTTAGTGTGACACAAAGACATTTTAAAAAATGTGGTTGAATATATTTACAGAGTCTGATTTGATCTGGTTTCAGTGTCTGCATCCTTGAGCTCGCGTATACCGGCATCTATACCTCCAGATACTTTTAGCACACAAGTAATTCGGATCCATTCCCTGCATACCTCAAGCACGGTGACTACTCTCTTGGGTCAGCCTTCTTAACACACTGTAAAGGCACAGCAACCTTTGCAAGTGCTTATTGTGAAGGAGAAAAGATCTGCACCCTTCTGCACTGCTTCCTGAGAGTTAGGGGCAGGAGCTGCATAGGAGGACGTGACCAGATTAAGCGTAACATTGCTCACTTCCTTGAAGGGGCGTTGTGTTGGCAGGCAAGAAGAGACTGGAGCGATTAGAAGGGAATCTGTACAGCAGCCATTCTGCTGCAGGTTTTATGATCCCAGTTATGCCGTGATTGAGATTAAGCAGAGTTTGAGGCATTGCAAGTTGTTGTGGATTCTCCCAGAAACTGTGGGAGACAAAAAAGCTGCCTTGGAGATGTCAAGCCTTTAATGAAAAGAAAGGCACTGTGAATATTAATATTCTGTGCTGGAATTGTTACAGTTATAGTTGATTAAACTTCTTTTCTTCCCAATGGATTTCCTTTGACTTTCTACCTCTTTGCGTGTTAGCCCCATTTTGCCTTGTAAACTCTTCCCTTAGCAAGCACTGGTCCCTTTGCCCTCCCTGGTCACTGTCTGTAGAAGTTGCCTTCCTTCCAGCTCTTTCGCTCTATGAAAAAGCCAACTTCTATCCTTCCTCGCTTTCATTCCTCACTCCACTGACTTGCTTATCTTTTATTATGTGTTACTTAGAGATACCTGTTCTCTTTGGATTATACTTTCTAATTTTTTCCCTATCTGTTACTTTTTAACTCCTTAATTGTGTTATTTAATTCAGTGAAACGTTGTAGGGTAGAGTTGATGTGTAACATACTGTACAAATTAAAAACTAATGTGACAAATTGCAGTGACCAGGTTGTGTTAGGCATTTGACCTTCTGCAGAGTAGGTCAGCCTGGTTTAAGTCCAGTTGTAAAGAAATTTTGGGCTGAAGAATAGTCGCTAAATTTTAATGCACAAAAACCTCAAGAATTTGTTATTTTATTTTATTTTGGTAAATGCGTAAGACTGAAATGTTTTTAACCCAGAAATCCCATTTGGTAAAAGAAAGCAAACAAGCTACAAACATGGATTAATTAATTCTCTTTTTTCTCAGCGGCACATTCTGTAGCTGGAGTGATGCTAGTGGGCAATGTGCTTCTTTCCTAGCGTTGGGGCAGCTGACACTGTCTTAAAATCAGCATTCATACCTTTCTATTGCACGCTTTGCAAAATAAAACTAAACAGGAGAAACTTCCTAATATTACTGTGTCAGCAAGAGATGATGGAAAACAACTGGTCAGTTTGTCCTCTCAAGCCCCCTGTACAGCTGAATCAACCTGTGTTTGTCTTAAGGTTTTGTATCAGCTGCTACAAAGAGAATAGTGTGCAATTGAATTGAATAGAAGCAATTGAATTGTGGATAAGCTAGAAGGTACTTGAAGGAATCAGGTCAGTTATTCTGGATTTTTTCCTTCGTTTTAAACGAACATTGGTTCCATGTGTTAATAGTTAACTCCGTGAGTTTACTGTTTTATTATGGGATCAGCATAATATAACATACTGCAAAAGATACATGTTTGGCTGTGAAGCATTTGCTCTTGACGACTAGATCTCGAAGTCTTCACATTAAACTTTTTAGACGTTAAAGGCAAGTCTAGTTCTTTATCAGATGGTACTAATGGTCATCCTTCTTTTAGCCCATGTGAGCGGGAGAAATAAGAGTAGTGTTCAACCACAATCAATGCCTCTTAATCAAGGTGCTTTACAGGCAGTTCTTTGTTTAAAAATAGTCTTTTTAAATTTTAGAATCTGTATGCCAAAAAAGATCTGGAAAATAACTGGTAAATGCTGAAACAATTTTTTTTTTATTTTTGAAAAGGGACACGAGTGAAGCATAAAGCTACCAGTGTTGACTTTTGGTTTTCATATAGCCCGTCTTATCTTCAGTACCGCCATAACTTTGCAAGTGGTATTAAAGTAGCTGTTGTAATGTTTTAGATCTGTAGTTCAAGTGAAGACTCTAATTTTATGAATGTTCGTAGGGTCTGTGTTCCAATAAACTGATTTATGTACTGTCACTGGCAAATTATAAAAAAGAGTCTTAATGTATTTTATTGCTATGTTAGTTGAAATTTCACTTAGGATGCAATAACCAGCGTTACAGCAGGAAGCTAAAACCCAGCGTTGCAACAAAGCCTACAGAGGCACTTGGAAAACGTCAGCGGTTTTGGATGGGTTTTTTTTGCTTTCCAATTCTTTTACTAGGGCGCTTGCAACTCTCATTTGAAGATCAGGAAAACAATATTAGACTTGCAGAGGGAGTTAATCTGTGTCCAAAGCATTTTAGTTAAAAACTAAAAAATCTATTGACTTATGCGAAGTCTTCTTTGAGACTGGGTAAGACTAACATGTGGTCTGCTGTGCTGTGCGGGCACGTGAGCCGTGGCTGCTGGCTTTCGTTCGCTCCTGTGTCTCTGACCCCTGCAAACTTGAAGTCCAAATTCTTTAATATCTCTGTTGCTCTGTTTCCCCATCTCTGAAATCAGAGAGCTGTTTCCTTAGGGGGGCTCACCGCACGCTGCTGGCCGTGGAAGCTGTTAGTCTAACACGTCCGGTATCGTTGCCTGCTGTGCTTTTCCCCTAGTCGGTTCTGCTGTGGTCTGGTGCCGAGGGCTTTCCAAGCGCGTTCCCGTCGGACAGGGCTCCTGCGCGAAGCAGGCGGGGGGACGCTTCCGCAGGGAGCCTGTGCTTTGCTGTAGTGAGGCCGTGGCTGGCTGCAGAGTCTCTCTGCCATTTGCACTGCTTGAAGGCTGCGTGGCAGGCTGAACTGGATGAAACTTCCCTGTATTTATCAAAATAACAGGAAGAATAATTTAATCCAAAAACATTCGTTTAGCTCAACACGTCTGTTTTATCAGAATACAAATGAACGTGTTTCTGTTGTTGTTGGGCTTGCTGCTTTCTCTACAGAAGAACCTTTGTGAAGGAGGGTGCTGCTGACCTACTAGTGCATTTTAGGTTGTCCGGGAGTCAAGTGCTTTTGGTCAGCTGCCCAATATTGCCTGCTAGGGTGCGGATTTTTAGAAGTGTGTGTTTCTCTAAAGCTGGAATTTTTCAGATTTCCTCATTAGGACCCGTCATGCATGCAGGCATTGATTGGACTTGTCTTCCACTGCAGAAACAGATGGCTTGAAACCTCTGTGTAAGAAATAGGAAATGTATTAGTACTCATCACTTATCTTTCTTAAGATTAGTTATTTTTTCTTGAATACCACATTTCTTTTTTTATCTGTCTTTTTTTTAGGGTTTTGTTTTGGCGTCACGTTAGTTTAGCTGGTTTTCTGAAGTTACTCTTAATAACGAATATTTATTTTGCATACCATCAGTGAGAGCTTCCCATTACGTCTGTTACGAGAAGTAGGGAATGAAACACGGAAACGTTAAGATAAACTCTGTAGACAAGTTGCTTGTTACAGCCTGCTGCTCCCTCAGAGCAAATGTGCAGTGCACGGGCTGAGCCTGGCTGGTGTTCGCTTGCTTATGAAATACTCTCAGCCAAAACTTGGCATGGTGGTAGGAAGCTGAGATGAATGCTCTGCCTAACTGTCTCCAAAAGGGATGGTCGTACTTGTGAGAAGGCAGTTACGGAAAATGAAGCATGCAGTTGTGAATTTTCTTCCCTGCTGCGTCACTAATGCCATGCAGGCTGTCAGTTCTTCAGACCACTAGAGATATTTATGAAATCAGTCCATGATCCTGGAGGTTCAGAGAGCCGGTATTGTTAGCTAGAGGACAGTGCCTAAATGGAAAATAAAATTAATGCTATTTACAGGAAGATTGTTGTAGAAAATGGATGAATTTGCTAAAGTCCCTAGCTTTTGCCTGACTGCAAGTGAGAGCTGAGCATAAAGACAAAGCAGAAAGCAAAAATACAAATTAGCCCTTTTAGACCACAGTCATATTAGAAAAAAATACTTGAAAACCTAATTTATTTGTAAACCTTATTTGAAATAATGTACAATAAAATGCCAGACAAAGGCAACTTGAGGTGTTTTATCAGATCTCAGAATTCCACTTTGTCAAGCCCTTTTTGTTCTATTTTGTGTGTCTCTTACTTTCAGTTCTTACTAATTTTTGCATTCCTAAGCCATTTTGTCACACTTGTACTGTTAGCTGTAGCTCTGCCGTGCCTGGCTGTCGCACCAACGTGACTCCCTGTTGTAAAACCAGTCTTCAGCACAGGACTTCCTTCTTATAGGTCTGAAATACACTTTGCTTTCAGCTCTTCTCAATTCGGGTTGCCTGATCATTTGTCTGGGTTGAAGGTCTGTCTTTAAAGAACTAATATTTTGTTGCTGGCAAAAGAAAGGGGAGGTGAATGAAGGGTCAGGGTGTGGATCAGTGTTAAACAAATTGTGAAGGTCACAAGGAATTTTAATCTGGCTTGAGAAAGAGACTCGTATCCAGCAGCACGTTTTTGTCTGAACGGACAATTGTGGCTACTTTGAGAATTTGGTGTAGACTGCATGACTGGTATAAATTGAATTAGTCTCATGACAAGGACATAGTCCCCTTTTTTTTTTTCTATCTGCCTGATGGAAAGCAGAAGAAAGCCCTGTGTGACACGTCTTGACCCACAGTGTCACTGTGGGCTTTTGTGACAGGCTCTGATTTCTGGCCTCTCATTTGATAAAGCCAATTTGGTGGAGACTAGAAAGGAGGCTTGCTGCAACACAAAATGTGCTTACAGAAAAGAGTATCTGGTGGTGAGTGCAGATGATTGCCATTCAGTCTTAATAATTGTTAGAAAGCCAAGGTTTCGTTCTGAAAATCGGGCAAAGTCTTGAGCTTGTACAGCATAGAGTCGCAGTCACCTGTGTAAATGATGCACTGTGTCATACCCTGCGCCGTGGTATCCGCTTTCTTTGCCCTTTTCTCCAGCCATCCCTGTGCCTGCCATTTCCTCCATTTGCTTATTTCTTCCATTTTCCTTTGCCACGCTTCTGCTTTCCTTTCATCTTCCTACACTTCTCCCTTACACCCCCTTTGTACCCTGAACTGGGGTGAAATCGCTCCTTCTTCTATGCTGACAGGGCACGAGCAAAGAAATCGTTATGCTTTTCCTTGGACAGAAAACATCCCAACTTTCTGATTCTGTGTCTGCTTCCCTCCCATTCCTAATGCCCTCCTTCCAGCCTCTGTTGGTGCTGGTAGGGGGCTGCAAACTTGGAAAATTCCCGTGGAAATATTTGTAGTGCATCAAAGGAAAAAGCAACTGTGGGCAGGTTGTGTAACAGAATGCTGTAACCAGCGGCCCTCCTTGCTCTACCTGCACTCACAGTGCAGATGTAATGGTTTAAATTGAAACATTTTGTAACATTTTAAGTACTAGAAAGACATTTTGAATTGCTGCTGGTTTGGTTTTTTTTTTCAACAAGGTTAAAAATTTGCAAATAAATGGTCGTTCCTACTGATACACAATGCAGTGGGTTTTTTTAATGCAGTGGATCAAGGTCTTTTTGCTGTAAATTCACAGAACTCGCAAGACAATGATTGTCATGTTTTCCTTGAATATTAATTTCAAATAAGGAGCTGTAATCTGAGCAGGGACAGCCAAGTATTTTTGCAGTCTGTAAATAAACAGGAGCATGGTGAGAAAATTGCATTTACACTACAGGGTTGCAATTTCAAGGCATAAGATTTGGCTGCAAGTACTTTTGAGAGCGAATCATGGCATTGTGCCAGCGTCGTGACCACATTTGAGTGATGTTTTCTGGAAGTTCTGTCATTTGTATCACGAATTCTGGTGGTTTTCGTCAGAGAGCCGTTTCAGCTCATGCCACAGACCTCTAGAGGAGATAAAGAAAATTGAAAACATCGTGTGGTGTAACAAATCCAGAAACGTCTACTTTTCCAAGCATGTTGATGTGCCATTATCTCATGTAGATTTGAGAAATGTGTTCTCTTTCTTAATACAATGTATATTTTTCTCTTTCTTTATTCAGAGACCTGAGTGAAAACCAGATAAAAGGAATCCCTAGAAAGGCCTTTCGAGGAATCATTGATGTGAAGAACTTGTAAGTGACAACTTCATTAATATTTGTGGTGACAGACATTCTCCCGAGGTTACATCTGGCTGTTACGCTTTGTTTGAGTACCGCGTGGTTAGCTCTGTGCAACGCAGAAGGGAGCTGCAGGCCCTGCTGCCTGCAGCTGGTTGTCGTCAAGGGCCTCACGTGCTACTTGGGTCCGCGTGTACACTGTGCAACACACCTGGGGAAGACAGGAGAAAGAAAAAAACTATACTTAAAGGCTTTATCCCTCCCTCCAGCATTGTCCTGCAAAATCCAATGAAATCACGGTCCAAGCCTTGAATCAAGATATGCGTAGGAAAAGAACTGGTGGAGTTTGGGGGTGAAATTGAAATATTTCACTTAGATTAAATTTTCTGTCCCGTCACTTGGGTGGGAAGTAAATGTGGCACACAGGCACGGTAGTTGAGCACAAATATCAGAAAATAAAAAAATAATGTGGGAAATGAATTGTGTGTGCTTTGACGGTTTATGTTGAAAACTGAAATAACTTTTAAAAGCCATTAAAGAGAGAAAAGCGGGTTTTGCTGTTTGTGCTGAGGAAGCTAGTCTGTCGTAGCCATTTTCTGTAACGTACAGTCTGAAATACATGTAAAGAAAGACTTTCAGCTGTGGATTTCCAGAGCTGCTAAAGGCTCTTATGCATTACGTACCAGAAATGCATTATTGTGCGCGCCCACACACTAATGCACCATTGGCATCATTAGAGTCAACACAAGGTGAAGTGAAAAAGGAGATAACAGCCAGCAAGTTGCCAGCTGGGATTTCCTCAGAAAGCTTGCAGCCACCCTCAGAACCATTTCAGAGCCGTTAGTAGTAGCACTGTGTTACCACACCCGTAGCTGAAATCTCATACCCCGACGTGTTAAATATTGTAAGCATAGTGTAAATAGTGTGGATTTTTTTGTTTATTTAGTAGAAGAATCGGCTGAAGGAGATCTAAAAAGCAGTACTTCTCTATGAACAGTCTTACAAAATACCTGTGCTCTGTTTTCACACCTCTTTAGCGTCCAGACTAAATTTTTTTTCTCTAGGCAGCATGGAAACTGTTAAGGGCAGTCAGCATGAGGCGGGATACGGTCACGTCTGCATCCAAGGGCAAAGCACAATTCCCGTACTTTCTGTGGTGATGCTGTGTTGCCGGGGGTATCACATCACTGGGGTTTGTGCAAGGGAGACACTACAGCAAAAGAGCCAGCAGGACTTCCCCCAACACAGAAAACACAGGAGCAGCGCTGTGAGATGCCCCTTGCGCTCGCTCTCAGCAAGGTTCCTTTGGAGGCTTTGGGATAGACAGAATGTGAAGACTTTTACACACCATGTAACATTTACAGCTGTTTCTGCCAGCATTCAGCATACTAAGCTTGTGTTTCTTTAATGGTTTGTTACTTCCTTCGTGTATATTCAACAGTGACTTTAGCTTTTCAGGTGAGAAGGCTCTTGTACCTGAATGTCAGCTTGAGTAAACACATCTTGAGCAGCCATTTAAATTCCTCTAAGCTTCCGCTGCATTGGAGGGCTATCAGAGGACCTGTATGAACAGGTCTAGTTTTTAAGACGCAGGAAAATACTGGAGAATATAGTTTCTAGTCAGAAGTAGTTTGTGAATTTCAGGCAGAAGCGTGTCTTTTTTGTCATGTTAGCACAAACTTTACTTACATTGTGTAATCTAGAAGAACAATAGATGGTGTTTTGTTTCAGAAAATCTAACTTTCCTAGCTATAATTCACTGTTAGTTGTCAAACTTCATTTAAAATAGCAATGTTTGAATTGAGAGTTGATTTCGCCTCTGACAAGCTGTCAGAAAAATCACAAATGTTCTTTGATTTACGCACCCCATCTCAGTGCAGAGGAACCGGGGTCTCACCTTTACATGAGCTGATAGCAAGGGATGGATGGCTGGAGTGCTTAGAGGAGCTCTGTAAATGTTGGGATCTAAAGCTTTAACAAAAAATTGTGACTGTCAAGTTAGGCAGTATCTATTATTTTGCAGTAAAAGACATAGTATCAGAGGTGTTTCCTTGCAGCTACTGTTTCTGTCTTTCAGGATTACTGAAGCTATCACAGAATCATAAAATAATTCTGGTTTGAAGTGACCTCTGGAGGTCGTCTAGCCCAACCTTGGGCTCAGCAGGAGCACAAAGCTTCATAGTCTAATTAACAGATTTGATGATGTGAGCCATGAGTACTGGTTGTTTGGATAAATAGCAGGAGAAGCAGACTTTCCACGCAGATCTGTAGTCATTTTTTCTTGATAAGGAATGGATAGATTGCGTATCTGGGCTGCTTCATTAGATCAGCTGGCTGTGGCTTCCAGACACAGACTAGTGGCCTATGAGTTGCTGAGAAAAATGTGACAAAATCTTGAGCCAACTTGCTCCGGGAAACGCATTAAAAGTTCTGCAGCAATAACTGTAAGGGTGCGATGCGATTTGAACCAAGTTAATATTTAAAGCTCTTCAAGCAGTAAGCTTAAACATGCCAATTCCCATTCTCAGTCTAGATTTGGCAGCCAGATCGCTCCCTTCTGAGCCACAGCAATGACCGTGCCAGTGAGCGTGAGTGTTCAGGCACCTCGAGGAGGAGGAGGAGTCTCTGCCTTCCAGTGCCGTTCAGCTGTTCGAACACCTGCACTGCTAATCGCCCGGTGACACTCTGACATCTATGCGCTAATGCGATAGCAGCAGGGTTGGCCGTTTCTATGGTTATCACTCTGCAGATTTATTGTACTGTCTCAGACTTCTTCCACCTTATAAAGCATGGTTTTGAGGGATCATGGAGACTTTTAGACATAAGAAATAGAGTTACGTATTCTCCCACGCTCCCCAACCCTTTCCAATTTGTCTTTAAAATTCGTAGAAGGAAAGGCTGGCATGGAATATTCTGCTTTCGTGGCATGACATTTAACATGGCCTCAAATTCTTCCAGTTGCTACGTAAAGCGTCCAAATGTCATGGCAAAAATAATAACTCTGTAGATACTCTAATAGGGACACAGCAAGTGCTAGACCACGTGAAAGTCTCCAGATAATTGCTGTCTTTAACAGCAGTTTGGAAGGCTTCCCTCAGGAAAAAATGCAGAGAAGTTGATGCAATAGGCTAAGCCGGGGCATGAATTCCTTTCGGATACAGGCTCTGAAATAGCCTAAGAGCTTAACATAAATGACAGCGGGTGCCGTTTGGAAACCCTGTGAGAACTACCCGATCTCAGCACGGCCATGGCAGTGAGCATCGCAAAGTGCCAAGCTGTGTGCAGTTGGAGCATAGTGGTGTGAAAAAAAAATGTATTTCCCAAATTTAAGGGAAGAGGTGCTGCTGCACATGCTGAGGGATGAGAGCCTTTGGTGATGTCCCTCGAGCACCAGGATTGCAGAACTGGCTTGGTACCAATACGATTTGGGGCATTTAAGGAAATTAATATTAAGATGATAGGGGAAAAAGAAGTGTTACAGAAAGCAATGTTTCAGGATATTTTTCACGGTGCCTTTTCTTTTACATGGTAAAAGCTTTCTGTCTGATTGTCATTCTCTTAGCAGAGCTGCAAGCCCAGGAAAATGGGCTCGCATAAGGGCTGTGCTCAGTAAGAGCATTTAAATGTCAGGGAGGCCAATGTTTTTGCACGACACAAAGCCAGAGCAGAGGCTGGCAAGACAAGGTTTTAAAACTCTCAAGTGGGGGAAATTTTGTTGTGTGAATTATTTTCATATGAAGTGTTTTCTGATGTTTGACTGTAAAATCAAAGGAAAAATCTGCACACAAAGAAGTTAGTAAGTCTATTTCTAATTAAAATATAGAAATAATTATCCAGCTTTTAGAAAGTTTCATGAACACACAATGTCCATTACCAGTAGTGAACTTAATGGGAATTTAGTGTAAACTGACACTTGGAATGTGTTGTAGAATAGATACGTAAATGCTACTCAGTGGTCCTAAAAGAGTTGAACAAGCAAGGACAGGAGAGCGCCAGCTTGCAGTGTGCACCTGTATTCAATTTCTGTTACTTATTACTTAAAGAACAGGAAATGTTTCTTACAGGAATCTAGCCCCAAGTAAGCACATTTATTTCAAGAGTTGAAGTATATGGGTTTGGGTCTTGTTGAGCTTTGGGCTAGCTCAGCACTGTCAGCCGTGGCCTTCCGTCATAGAAATGTGTAGAGCTGCTTCTTGGATTTCTGCACGTTTACCCTGCTTGTATCACATCTTGGCATTCATATGAGCGTTCCTCCGGTGAGGCATTGCTGCAGTTTCTGTTGGATTAGCCTGCCCAGCCCGCCTTACTGAGGGCAGCCAGGTGCCCAGAATAGGAATACACAGAAGTTTACTCAAATAAAGATCCTGTGACCAGCAACCGTTCTCTTAGGGCGCTGCTTGAGGTTATTGGCAGTGTGCTCCCAGCTCTTCCTCTCGCTGTGCTCACTTCAGGACTGTGGAGCTGAGCATAATCAATTGAGCGGCGTGGGGATCACAAAGCGTTGTAGGAATGTGGTTCTTGGAGGCATGATGGTATTGGGGCTGCCGGTGTTGCAGGGTTCGTTCCCCTGTAAGAAATGTACAGGACAGGTTTCAAAGAGTTACTCTTCCTGGCAAGTTGCTGCCCTGCGTCCTTTTGCCATCTCTTGACAGAAGTTTATTCCTTTGTTTTGCAGCATTGCAGTAAGGAAAATCAATAGCCCGAGACTTGCCAGCAAGCAGAGATCTGTCTGAGACTGAAATGGCAAGACTCTGGTTGTCTGTTTCTCCGAGACTTTGCTCCTTTGTCACCCATTCCTATCTTGCACCTTTCAGACTGAAGGAAAAGCCACTTCTGTAAGCAGTGAGAGTGCAAACGTACATCTCGCATAAATACAGGGTGCACAGACTGGGTGTCATGTCTGGGTCTGTGCAGCCTCCATGACCCACATCAAGGACTGAGTGCTGGTGGCAGAGCTCGGTGGTAGGAAGTGCCCTATGACCGTACTGTCTCTAGGGCTCAAGTTCTGCTGTGCGTGGTCCTGGTCCTCTCTTTCACATCCACATCTCCCAGCCAAGGAAACTAAATGATTCACTGAAAGGAAAACATGAATACATACGCAGTGCAGGTGCGTGGGGAGAATGGCAGAGCGGCAGAGCAGAGGGGAGCCAACCTGACAGTGTGGACACCCTGCAGGAGCACCACACAGAGCTAGAGCCGCATGAAATTGCACAGTTACTGCTTTCTTGGGAGGAGCTGGTGCCATTTCTCCTTCTTCATTCACTGGAACTCCGTTCTGTGCATATTCAGCTCCTGTCCTTTTTGTTTTGTAGGCTTGGACTGTAAGATAAGAGTTTTGTAGCACTGGGATGCAGAAAAACACAAGCTAACAGGTTCATCTGTCATGATAATACAGGCTCATTGCATTTCTGTCTAAGTATTTCTCAGCCGCACATAAGATTATAGCTCATACTACTAAACCCACAAGCTGCTTTCGTTACGTCCTGGGACCGCTTGGAACATTGTGGGTAATATCCTTATTTAAAGCACTAAATGTTGCTCTGGAGGAAGAAATTAAGCATTTAGAAATTTAAAAAATTATTCAGAAATACATCAGCACATGCGTAACATTTACCACTTCTGTAAATCAGTACACATTTATTTTCCTACTGGTTCTATTACCTATGCAACGTAAAAATTCAGAGCTGTGCAAGTACTGTTAAGTATTTTTGTGACAATTAGTTTCAGATTCTTATTTGTTAAATGGCTTTTACTGGAAGATACTCTTACTTTTTCTGCATGCATTTACTATTAGCATCGATCCATGTGACTCTTACAAAAATTAAACATCGAGATTGCACATTCAGGTTTTGGAAAAAGCTGAACTTGCTTTTTATGTTGAGAGGTATTTTGCATTCATCTACACAAAACACAAAAATGTTCCTGTGTCATTTTTTTATCCGTGACAACCAGCACTGCAGAGCATATTTGTAATTTTTGCCATTCAGCCATAGAATAGAAAAAATTAAACATACCTGTCAAATTAAAATAGTGAATAAACCCAAGGAAATAATGATTGATTTGTGTGTAGCCATTCCCCTAGCAGAAAGAAAGCAAGTGATTGTGAATTATTTGCTGTACATAAATACACAATATATCTTCATGAAATGTTACACTAGAAAGCTTAATTCCTTTAGTCTGGGTTCTCAAAGCAAGCTATTATCCATATTCCTCTGAAATTCCTGGTCTTAGTTCCTTGACATTTGTGTACAGTATTCAGTGTTGCTGTTGCAGTTTGCAGTGAAGTAAAACAAAAGGAGGAAGATAAACAGTTGGCCGGGTTTTCCACTCGTTTGGTGTAAAATCTGGAATAAGTCTACTGAAATCAGTGGTTGGCCTCAAATAAAAGCAATGAAATGGCTAGAGGAGAATTGATTGTCACATGGTGGCTTGTGTATTTGCTTATATATCTTTCAATAGACTGAACAATATGTGTCTGTGTTTGATGATGTGCATGAAAGGCACAGTATATTTTAAATATCGATACATGAAAATCTAAAGAAAGGCTAAATTTGTATTATGGAACAGATTTCAGCTTGCTTTGATCTCAGCTGGTATTTCTGAGTGTTTTCAGATCTGGCTAAACAGGTCAGAGGTATGGAAACAGTCAGCTATTTGAAAATACTCGTTAGAGACAAGCCTTTTGCACTCTTTAGGGGGTGAAAAGATCATATTACTTCAACCTTAAAAATTTGTGTAGAGTTTTTCTCCTTCTGCTTAAATTCACACTGCACTTGATGTATTCCAACAGTGTATTCCCTTCTGTTTCCTGTGATTGGTATTCCTTGTGATAGTGGCCATAATGAATTCAAGAGGGATCTCTGTGGCCATCGCCTTTGCTTTCCTAGAAGTTCTGTTGTAATGCAGCATTTCTAGAACATTAAAATAACACGTTCCCAACTTCCCGCATTCTGTGGAGAAGCATCACCTGCAGCGTAAGTTACTCTCATGAATATATTAGTTTTGCTATCTCTTCTACCCCTTATAATAAATGCAAAAGCATATATTTCACAATTAACTCCTTAAAAAGAGGTGATTGATTGAAATGCATGTTCCCTACCCAATGCAGAATGCATTTAAGGTGAGATATGCAAAACCAACCAAGCAGAGACTCTGGGCCTTAGCAGCGGGCGTTCTGTGACACGGTAATGTTTGTTTCGTTGCATCTCCAGCTGGCCTCGTGCACAGGGCCAGCTCGCCAAGGGTGGCGGAAGTCGGTTGCTTTGTTTGCCTCTCGAGAGTTGCGGCCCACCTTTGGAGGGACCGACTGGCTGCAACCTGCAGTTTTGCTCGGGGAGCTGCTGCTGGCTGCACTGCCTGAGGACAGTTTGGCGTGTATCATCCCTTCGCTTTTCTGTCTTCTCGTTTATTCGGTTCTGAATCACTAACCTCTAAGATCTACCTGCCCTGACCTTTCTAAATAACTTCTCTTGTCTATCTTTTAGTAAAAATCAGAGGAAAAATGCAAGAAAACCTTAATGCTGTGCAGCCTGACTCCTGGCAGGCAGGAAGGCATAGGGACCTGGGTGTCCT
>Ga0065711_1033721_pt1 | contig 24934 bp, 12 predicted proteins | sample Hoacrofraction12_FD_59098 | JGI IMG/M metagenome (GOLD analysis project Ga0065711, IMG submission 59098) | Hoatzin crop microbial communities from Cojedes, Venezuela - Epithelial fraction 12 v2 (version 2) | ecosystem: Host-associated > Birds > Digestive system > Esophagus > Crop | place...
AGCCCCCAGGAGCCCTTTCCTGTATGATTACTTAAAAAAAAAAAAAAAAAAAAAAAAAAGGCAAATAGTAAAGAACTTCAGTAAACCATCAGAGGAACAAATTTACTCTGTCCCAAGATACCACACAATTACTTTCATGTTTATCTCAGAGATCTGTCATATCCAAAATCTGAGAAGTTTTCATGCATTCAAGTCTCCAGCTTTGCAGTGATTTGAACAGAATGGTGACCAGTTTTGACACCATCTCATTTGTCCAAATTGTTGTCAGTGATCTGAATCAGTGATTCTCAGCCTTACTGAGATAGAGAGCTCTAATCTGTAAATTGCAAAATATGGGGCTGGCTTCACTCATTACACTTCCTTCTTTTCCTGTGCACTACTTCCAGAATCTGAGATGTTTAAGCTGAAAGTTACATTCATAAAATGATGGCATACCTGGGTTACAAATTTGTACTGTAAAAATGCAAATGTTGTTGTATTATTGCAATTTTCTTTAACATAAGCAGGATATAGTTATTGCTGAGCAGAAACACATGCAAAAGTTTTGGGGAGTTCTTTGCCTTTTGCAGGCAACGGCCTGTATCAGCAAAACATTATGGGGAATACACAGGAGGTTGGTTTTCTAGGATTTTAATCTTCATTGATCAGGAAACTCAGAAGATTTCATCTGTATGCTTCATGCATACAAATGCAGCTTCATGCTCTTACATTTATGATCTGATCACAAATTGCAAGACAGATTTTTAATTGCTTGTGTAGTCGATAAGCTTAAAAAAATTTCACAGAATATGACTACAAAACTGGCGATTAGGTTCCAGATAGCTCATGAGGATCAGCTGTGCTCCCTCTTCTTTACAGTATTTCAAAAGATAGCAAGTATTTTAAATCTATGTTTTATTAGAACACTGAAGTCACATATACTACAGCTTTCCGGATAAAATGCATCACTGTAGAGTGGGAAAAACTGAAAAAATACTTTGAAAACAAGTTATCTTGTGTTCTTTCCAGAGTAGTGCTTTCTGCCAGTCCTTCTTTACAAGTTCTATATTTGTAGTCATTCCACAGTGCCTCCTGCAAGGCAGGTTAATGCTGGTTCTACAGGGCTAGAAACATTATTGCACTGCATTGGATTAAAAATTTATGAAATTATTTAAAATATTTTATTTTCAAGTAATATAAGGAAATAAGGGTGGGTTTTTTTGGTATTTTAGTTTGAAAAGTCAATAGTTTCATTTTTTTCCCACAAGTCATCTGAAGTCACCTTTCTGTTTTTGAATATGTGCAGAGATTCACATGATTCCCAGAGCTGAGGTTTTAAATGCAAACTTAAACAAAACTTCTGTAGAAAAAATTCTGCCCATTTATCCATAGCTTGTTCTCTTTCTGCTTTAGCATTACTGGCAATTCTGAAATTGTAAGCAGTAGCAAAGTGATTTCACCAGAAGATATTTATCAGAGTTACCAGTGCTTTCTACAGGCTGATAGGTGTATCTCACAGCAAGAAGTACAACAAAGTAATAAAAGGTGAACTCAATGTTATTGCTTTCAATATACAGTTTTGAGTTATTTCACATATATCATATCTTCACATATATCATATCATTAAGGAAAAGAAAGTCTGAATTTACTGGTTTAGGAACCTTGACTTAATCTCTAACAAGAGATGCCAATCCTGGGTTTTTTTCCCCCCTGAAATTAATTTTTGTATTTAAAAATAAATAAATTAGTTTTTGCGACCATTTTTATTCTGCTACTTGAGAGAAAATTAAATGTGTAATGAATATTGACCTGTTGAAGACAGACCAATATAAATCTGTGCCTCAGAAACTTAGGATAAGCAGTGCTTTTTCACCTCAAGAATATGAATCTGGAACTTTGCCAAAACACAGAATCAGGTATTACCACTAAGCTTAGGTATAAAACTTTGATTGAGTAACTGAGACGGTTTGATAAAACTTGACAAGAATCAAAGAAAAGCTAGAGAAGCAAGAGCTAGCAGAAGTATTTGGATTTATGATTATGGATTTAAATTTTCTAAAAAGGACGTTGGTTTAAGAAAATTTTGTACTCATTTCCTTTTGGTTAGCAAGTTTCAAATAAATATTTTCAACTACCTTATATTAATCTATAAGGAATTCATCAGTTTGGAGTACAATTCGTTACTACTGAGGAGCTTACAAACGTAAAAATTATCTGACAAACTCCAACAGGTTTGGTGTTTCAAAGATGTACCCAGAAAAAGGAAAAAATATCTAAAATCCCTTATGTTTTATATGAACTTACCTTCAAATCAAAGAAGCAATTAAAGTCTGATATTCTTTAAGAAAGGAAATTGAATTTAACAGGAAGCCAGGTTGTTCAAATCCTCTGAATGAATCAAGTCCTTACCAATCTTGGTAGATTTTAAAAGAGTATTCCAGAAGGTGTTGTTCCACTCTTTCCTCCTCATTTGTTTGCCGACTTCTGATTCTGCCAAACTGCCTCTCTGCCAAAATGTCAAGTGGCCATACCGCTTTAATACGGAGATGTGGAATACCTCTAGCTATTGTTCTATTGAGCTACAAAAACATGTCCATGAAGTAATCCGGTCAACAACTTTGAGCTTATGAATTCCTTGCCATCTGGTCATTTCAAATACATTTCTCTGCAGGCTTTCTCTGTGCTCAAGACAGAATTATTCTGCCTGTATTGATCGTAGAACAATATATGGGTAAGTAGGTCTTAACATGTTAAGAGTACACAGTATTCATTACTGGTGATCTATTAAGGGCAAAATGATATGGGTTTGTTTTCTGCCTTGATTGACTTAAATGTTATTTAGAAGAATAGTCAGCAATAAATATTGAACCTCATTTGCATGCATAGGAGTATATGCATTCTTAAGAAGTGCAACCATTCTTAGAAATGTTCATAAACAGCAGATACACAGGGTAAGCAAAGCAAAAGTCTGTATTTAAAAAAAAAAACACACCCAAAGCCAGAAAAACCCCACAGCAACAAAACCAGCTGTTGGAAATTTGGACAAACAAGAAGAATTTTTACATCAGCATTCAGGTAACTATCTGCAGCATCTTTAAGAAACCCGATTTATCCTTATAGCTTTGTATTCCAATTTGAATAACACCAGGAGACAAAGTAAATCTATCATCATTGTATTCAAGGGCACCATCTTCTAACACAGTTCTCTATTAATCTCAGTATAGATCTACTGTCCTAAATGTAGTTTAATTAGAATTCTGCTGCACTATCACAGTCTAAAAGAGGAAAAGGAAAAGAAAGGAGGGGCAAATCATCAGGAACATAAACTGATAAAAGGAATTGCTGAGCAGAACCCTCCTCTCCCCCAAACATATACGTATGCATAGCAAAGCTACACAGAATGGTAGGGGGTGGAAGGGACCTCTGTGGATCATCTAGTCCAACCCCCCTGCCGAAGCAGGGTCACCTACAGCAGGCTGCAGAGGACTTTGTCCAGGCAGGTCTTGAATATCTCCAGAGAAGGAGACTCCACAGCCTCCCTAGGCAGCTTGTTCCAGTGCTCCGTCACCCTCAAAGTGAAAATGTAATGTAACGTAATGCTGGAAAGAAGGAGATGATAAGAATGAATGGCCTTCAGATTTTGTTAATGAGAACATCTATCAACCGATCTACGCTAGAAATATTTCATTTCCCCTTGCAGTGAGTTATTGATAAATGTATTTAAACAGCAGACGGAGCATGGTAAGCATAGCATAGCATCTGCTACTCCCCTGTCGTGCACTATGATGATGTCAAAAGCAGAAGAAACTTCAGGCTGGCCACTGGATGTCTTTTCAAGCCTATTATTATTATGATGATGATGAACATCTATGAGTTAATGTACTGAATGAATACAAATTACCTTTTCTGACAAGGACTTTTCAGCACAGAACTACATTCAGGCTAAACTTTTCTTGTATTTTTCCTACTTTAGCAAAGTATTAATGCATCATATAAAAGATAACTAAAGCACTCATCTTTAAAATTAAACACATACTTAAGTTAGTATCACAAAAGACTGTCTTGGAAGTAAGCTTTTTATATCTTCTTCAACAACCCCAGTGCTTTCTAAAGCATAGATGTTTTTGCACGTATCCACCATGACTGAGCTACTTAAGCACTGCCCAACTTATATTGCACAGCCAGGTGGTACTTATGCCTGGGATTTCCAAATTTGTGTCAAATGTTTATGAAAGCGCCACCGCTGCTGCCTGCTCACACAAACTGAGCCATCAATGAGAACTGGCATGTTGCGCATCGCAATATCCCTGGAAAGCAGAGCAGTTTTGCAAGTTCTGTGCAGAGTAGGTTTTCAGGTGCCGAAGGTAGAAATCTGAAAAGAGAAAAAAAAGCCCCAGCATTTCTAACAAAAGCAAAGCCAATGCTGAGAACTTACAGCTTTAGGGGAGGAGACGAAGACACCCATTGCACAGGTCTAAACCTTTATAACCAAGGCTCTCAAAAGCTGAATTCTACTTCTACCCAAGAGTAGAGGTGTTCAGACTGAAATTTAGCAGAGACAGTTCCTAGCAAGCCGGGAAATGTCAATACAGGCAGGAAATCAGCAGACAACTTCGCAGAACACAGATTTGCAGATCAGGTATTAAAGTGATACCTAACTGGCTCTGTGTACAAATAAAGGGCATAATGTTCAAATCGCTTAGAAGTGGTTTCAGCAAGAGTATTAAATGATTATGAGCCTATATAAAGACATCAAGACAGAAACAGAAAAATTTGAGTCCATTTCACAAATGTTTTGAGAAGTCATGATGTCTCCTGGGTCATGCAGAGTATTATGGCTTGTTCATGAAAAATAGTAGAATCTGGTATTTTGCTTACTGCATGTCATGCACAAAATGGTCCTCAAGAAAATAAACTGAAATAAGAATATGTTTTAACATGCATTGAATTTTGAGTGAAGCCCTACTATAACATTATTTACAGCTGACCCAGGTGACATCTTAGTAACTACTGTGGAGATTCACAGAATGAAATAGGCATTTCATATGCAGAACAGTGCTCCAAGATGCCATGCTTTGGAGGTCCATTTCCTCATAATGGGCTGCAGAAAAAGGGGAAATGAAGTTTTTATTTGGAATTTTTCCATGGTGGACCTTTGTAGAACATTACAGTTATAGGATAACTACTCAAGTCAGTTCAAGGATTTTTAGAAGTATATTGATTGAAGGTTGCCAAGTACATTGATTGATGATTTGCAAATACAAGAGGAGTTTTCAAGCTATGTAATCAGTATTTACTCTGTTTCTTGTATAAAAACATGGTAAACACCTGCACACATTTTTTGTTAGGAGCTTGTTACTACACTGACTTTACACTGCATAAGCCTGCCACTAGTAATGTTAATTTCCTGGACATATGATCTCCCTTTTCTGCCAGCATTGGCACAGTTGTTCGAAATACACTGAAGTTAAACAACTTTATGAACTCCTGGCTCCTCATTTTTATATCTGTAAACAGCAAAGATAGCAAACACTTCTCAAAGAGATGATTAGACTATAGCAGACTGCAGAAGCAGCGAACAGCTGGGTCCACATGGTAAGCAGTACACTCAGCAACACAGAGAAGTTCTGCCAGGTAACCTTCGAGAATAAAGAGGGGCAAAACATCCTCCAGCTGCATGGAAGGACATACCAAAACCTCACCTCGAATTTGAAGGTTTCCATGTGTAGCATTACAGAAAAAGACTGAAGTATGAAATATATTCTAGTTTAAAATCTTTAAAGAGACAGACACCAGTTGACATTTACTTTTATAACTATTGTTTCTATCTGGTGATGTCTTCAAACCAACAGACACCACTTTAGAAAGCAAACCATTCCATTAGGCCCCAAAGTTAAGGCTAGTTAAAAAATGAAAGACTCTAATGAAACCTATGCAAATCTGGGATTTTCCTCTTGATCCTTTAACTAGTTTTGTAGAGTAACTAGAATAAAGAGTAAAGGATTTAACAGTTTGCTCAGAATCTACTTTGCCCCCTCTAAAAGCCTCTTCCCACAAGATGCAAAAATTATTTGACAAGAAACCAGCAAAAAAAAACCCCAAGGAACAACATCTTCCCAGCTGTGTCCAATGGAACAACATATTAAAAAAAAACCCAAAATATTCAGTCAACTCCAAGAATTATTTTGCTAGGTTTCCATTTTACCATTTAAAAATATTCAAGTTTTGTGTGCTTTGAGATTTTTTTTTTAGAAAGCTACTTGAGAATTAGAACTTCCATAATTTTCACAGCTCTTATTCTAACCTTGCATGATTTTAGCATGTTTAAGACTTAAAACTCTTATATATGACAGCTAGCTACAGAAACTACAGTGTACTTACACTGTGTGTTCGTGTTTTACACAGGTCTTAAGATCAATTCTCTCTGCAATCCAACTGTGCATAGAAAGGGAGAAGGGAAGGGAATAAGCAATTAATTCAGGTCCCTTCTTCCCAAAGGGATAACATATCATATGCCAACATAACCACGTTTTATCTATTTTCTTCTAAAAATAGTACAACACTGAAGCTCAGAAAAATCCTACTGATATCTCCTTTTTGAATTTAGAATTTACTTAGCTTCAGGATTTTTAAACTTATATACCACTAAGCTGTTCTCCTAATGTTCTCCATCTCGTAGATTTCAAAAAAATCTTTTATTCTGGAGACTTACTTATTTTAATACCTTTACCTTCACTGATGGCTGAAGATTGTTTCCCTTCTTTCATCCCCTCTTTCAGCTATGGCACAACCCCTAGTTCTCTATAACATTCACAAAAAACTGACTTTACTCCACGTTTCCTTCGGAACAGTTATTGCTTGTCTGTGTCAGCATGAAATGCAGGATGGAAGTATTACAACCACTTTGCCACCATCTCTGGGTGTCTAGGGGAGGAAGAATCTGATCTCTGATCTTGAAACTTTTCCCAAGGTACTAACAAACAAAACCACAGATTAAGAGACAAAAAAAAAATTATCATTGATTTTGAAGAGTGGGACCCTATCCAGCATGAGTGTTTTCTAAACATACCATCATCATCTGGTTATCGAACACAGCAGAATCCCTCGCATAGAGTACAAGCAATACATTTGCTCCCACACCCATTTGAAGAAGACTCTGTACATGAACAGAAGTTGCCTTATAAGCCAGACAATATAAACAGTATCCTTCATTTACGCTTACTATGTAGTGGATGTTGGAGGCAACAGAGAATTTAATTCCACCACCTTATATTTTGCTCTTAATCAATCATTTTCTAAATCTTAGAAATGCCCATCTGGGTGGAGTCAGACCTTCCTAGTTTAGGCAAGACACACATGCAGAGTAGAATTTAATTTAGTCCTGCCCATATTTTGTAAATGCACAGACTAAAATCAGTTCTTCTTGGAGTAATAATATCACCATTTACATGTACACACTCCACTTTCGGGGATGTCAACTAAATATGAAATTCAAAGTCTACTGCTCTCCTGGTTCCTCCTCCTTGTTCTTCTGCTGGCAGGCATGAAATTTGAGCCTATCATTTCTTACAGTGCTCTAATTTTTCCAGGACTTGATAGGATTTATTTATACATTGAGTCAGTCTTTTGTCTGTATTGAAACAGAATATAGCTGAATGCTTATTTAGATTTACACAGAGTTCATCTTATTGTCTCTTTGAAAGAACTTCTCTAGTTCTTCCTTTTGTCCATGCTTTTCCAGTGCACTTCAATACAGAAATACGTAAACAAAAATGTTGTGTCACGTTAACTGAAATCATAGTATAACGCAAAATGTACAGAGCTGCACTAACTCAGCAGCTGATGTACTGTTGAATTTCCACTCTTGAGTTTTTAGGAGTTGTTAAACTCCATGAAACAAAGCACTACAGGATCCTACGAAATACCTTTCAAAGTGATGTAGAGATTAAAGGGTGTGGTGTGTTGTTGTTTCTTAAACAGTCAAACGAGTAAGTAAATAAAACTCACAAGAAGGCACAACTCTTTAATTACTTTCAAGACTACAGAGAGAAAGAAAGAAAATGGGATGAAAACCGTCCTGGTTTGAATACTCTGTCTGGTCACGTCCAAGATTTGCTATGGATTAAGCTGTATTGCCAGAGTTACCAAATTTCCCCAAATGAAGCAGGTGTCAAATCCGAATACCCTGTCTTCTATGGAGAATATATAGATTCCTGCCATCTGTAGATCTCCTAATAATTAATTCTTCCATCTACAAACCAAAACAAATTTGTTGTTATTAAGTACACTGCGCCTATATAATAAGGGTACTTCAAAATACATTCTTTTTACATTAGTAATTGGGTCTAATCCACTTGGAAATGACATACCAATTTAGTTTAAGTAGTTTTAAACATCTGTTACATTTGTTTTACTACATAACATATTCCAGTTCAAATTGTCGTCTCTAGGACCAGAAACATGAAAAAATACCCTGACAGCTTTCCTAAGAGTCTCTAGTTTAGCAGCTTAAGCAAATCTTTGCACTAAAACAGTGTCATCATATATGATTTCTTAGTGCTGTTGACAAAACTTAGTGAAAGGCCAGATTTTAAGGAATTTTTATCTATATGGATCAAAATTAGTTTATAATGACCAGAAATAGTAGTTTTTAAACCCGAATTAAGGATGCTTTTAAGCATTTACAGCCACTGAAAATAACTGGTTTAAATTCGCACTTTAAGACTTTCAGCTATACGAACAAAATTCAGGTGTGCAGAAAACTCTGCAATGGAGAATTCTAGTATTTGAGAGATGGTTTAGATGTTAAAGAGCATGCGTCAGTTGTGTGCAAATGTAAATTCCGGTGTTACAGATATCAAAATTAAGTCAGTATTTTAACATCCAAGGTTATCTCCTGTCATTCTAAAAATTCAAATTCCAAGTTCTGTCTGAAAAGTATAGATACCTGTTGCTCAATATTTACTTCAGAATATGAAACATCAGTTTAATACTTCTGTAACTGATACAGAGGTCGTGGGAAAAATCTGCCAAAAGCGTGTCAATATCAAAATAGAATCAACTCACACAGGGTTCAGATTCCAGTCTGCCTTCTTGCAGTTCTTAAGGCAGCTCAGGAGTGAGAGACACATAAACTGCCTGACAGTAGAACATTTTTCCATAGCCTGACAGTGGATATGAATCAGATATCTTACCCTTTGGTCTTTTCTTCACAGTAGTTTATGAGGAGGGAAGTACACAGACAGACTCACAGAACCCTACTATATACAATAGTCTTCTCTGTATTCTTATTCTGCTATCTTTGGTCTGTATGACACCGCTTTCAGAGAGGATTGAACCTCATGAAACAAAATGAAGAATCACAAAGCACAGTCTTTACTCAGTGGGAAATGCAAAATGTTTAGAAGCAGCTGAAAATGAGAATCAGTTCAAAAATCTTATTGGCTCCTCACTCTAAATGTAATTATTCTTGCTATTGAAGGACGACATTCACATATGCTGATGATTAATTTTGAACAGTGAAAAGGCCCTGTATCTGCATTTCCAGAATGGTAGTCTCAGATAGCAGAAAGAACAAATATCCACTCATTTAATACTGCTAATATTGTCCTCCCCACACCTTACACTGCAAATTAACGGTCTTCTTAATTATTCCTGCTGTTTCAACCAGTTACTTTGATCTCTCAAATGATTTTGCAGCATGACAGAAACCAAAAACTACCAGGACAGCAACAGCTGTATTCCTAAACTTTGTTATTACTGATATTACTGAATATTTTCTATTAAAATGGCTTACAGAATTAAATGGATGAAACTGCAACATCTCTGTAGTGCAGCAGTCTTGCTTTTGAAAATTACAATGTGAGTAAATATTGAATTATAAAATGAATTTTTGCTAATGCTTGGATTTTGTTGCTGCAGCTAATGTTTTTCCAAGTATGTAATAAACTTAAAAACACTCTCAATAAATCAGAAACTTGATAATTAAAGGCAATGTTTATACCTGGCTCTGCCACAGAGTTTCTAATAACAAAGCACAAATTCATAACTTTAGATTTATCCAAGCTGCACCATTAAAGATGCTAAAAGAAGGTAATTCCAGTCCCCTGTGAATGGATTAGCCTCTGCTTAAGCAACTGCCTGGATATTATGGTACTGGCTGCCCATATCTCATGCATGATCTCTTTAACAAAACTTGTCAGACAGCTGTAGTTTGATTCCCCTTGAAACAGGAAGAGTAACAGTGCAAAAAGTGTAAGGGAAAACAACCAAATTTATTTTTGTATTCATCAGCCTTCTATGATACTGCTGGAAAAACTGACAACATTTACTCCTCTAAAAATAAAACCTAAGTACCATGAGCATAGTGCATTTGATCTTTTAACTGTAAGAGAAAGGAGGCAAGAAGCAAAGAACAGACTAGCTTTACATTTATCTTAGAACCATAGAACGGTTTGGGTTGGAAGGGACCTTACAGATCATCTAATTACAATCCCCACAGCCATGGGTGGGGATACCTTCCACTACACCAGGTTGCTCAAAGCCCTATCCAACCTGGCCTTGAACACTTCCAGGGAGAAGGGATCCACAACTTCTCTGGGCAACCTGTTTCAGTGCCTCACCACCCTCATAACAAAGATTTTTGTCCTTATATCTAACATAAATCTGCACTCTTTCTGTCTAAAGCCACTACCCTTTGTCTTATCACTACATGTCCTCCCTCTCCAGCTTTCTTGTAGGCCTCCTTCAGGTACTTCAGCCTTCTCTTTTCCAGGCTGAACAACCCCAGCTCTCTCAGCCTGCCTTCACAGAAGAGATGCTTCAGCCCCCTGATCATCTTCGTGGCCCTCCTCTGGACTCGTTTCAACAGGTCCATGTTTTTCTTATGCTGGAGGCCCCAGACCTGAACGCCAGGTGGGGTCTCACCAGAGCAGAGTAGAGGGGCAGAATCACCTCCCCCAACCTGCTGGCTACAACTCTTTTGATGTGGCCTATAATACAGTTGGCTTTCTGGCCTATTAGCACACATTGCCAGGTCATGTTGAGCTTCTCATCAACCAGCACCCCCAGGTCCTTCTCTTTAGGGCTGCTCTCAATCCACTCTCCACCCAGTCTGTATTTGTGCTTGGGCGTGCTCCAATCTGTGTGCAGGACCTTGCACTTGGCCTTGATGAACCTCATAAGGTACGCACGGACCCATCTCTCAAGCCTGTCAAGATCTCTCTGGATGGCATCCCTTTCCTCCAGCGTGTCAGCCACATCACACAGCTTGTGGTGTCATCAGCAGACTTGCTGAGGGTGCACTCAATCCTACTGTCCATGTCACTGACAAAGATAAACAGTGACAGTCCCAATACCAACCCCTGAGGGACACCACTCGTCACCAGCCTTCATCCAGACATCGAGTCATTGACCCCAAGTCCTTGTGTGCAACCATCCTGCCAATTCCACCAAAGGTCCACCCACTATGTCTCTTCATTTTAGAGATGATGATTTCAGGTTGAACAGTATTAAATGTGTTGCACATGTCCAGGTAGATGATGTCAGTTGTTCTTCACTTATCCAGTAATGTTGTAGCCCTGTCGTAGAAAGCCACCAAATTTGTCAGGCGTGATTTGCCCTTAGTGAAGTCATGTTGGCTATCATCAATCACCTCCTTATTATCTATGTGCCTTAGCATAGTTTCCAGGAGGACCTGCCCCATGATCTTGCCAGGCACAGAGGTCAGACTGACTGACCTGTAGTTCCGCAGGTTCTCCTTTTTTCCCTGTCTTAAAAAATGGGGGGGTTACATTTCCCCTTTTCCAGTCAGTGGGGACTTCACCAGACTGCCACAACTTTTCAAATATGATGGACAGTGGCTTAGCAATTTCTTCCACCAGTTCTCTCAGGACCTGCAGATGCATCTCATCAGGTCCCATGGACGTGTGCACTTTCAGGTTCCTTAAATGGTCTCAAACCTGATCTTCTCCTACAGCTGGTCGTTCTTCCTTCTCCCAGTCCCTGCCTTTGCCTTCTGAGACTATGGCAGAGTGGCTGGAACACTTGCCAGTGAAGACCAAGGCAAAAAAATTCATGGAGTACCTCAGCCTTCTCCATATTTCAAGTAACCGGGTCTCCCAATCCCTTCCAGAGAGCGCCCACATTTTCCGTAGCCTCCCTTTTATCACCAATGTACCTACAGAAGCTTTTCTTGTTGCTCTTGATATCCCTGATGAGATTTAATTCTATCAGAGCTTTAGCTTTCCTAACTTGATCCCTAGCTGCTCGGACAATTTATTTGAATTCCTCATTTCAGAAAAGAAAGGGAAGGTAACAAGAAATTTGCAGTGAATATGATGACATTAAAGATGACCACAAAAAATCAAAAAGACAAGAAAATATTTTTCTGACATAATTAGCTTCATTTTTTCACATAATAGAATAGTTTTAGGATATTATTGATCCATAGTATCTTAATATTCCTCTCTTTTATAGCTCTTACAAGTGGTACAAAAATATCCGAACACTTTCCATTTTATGTTAATGTTGTATTCCTTGTTAACAACCTGGCCATTGTAGCCATTTTTACTGCAATTGTCCACAGTGGCTAGCTGGCTAAGTCAGACTTTTGTTTGGGGAAAGTGGGAGCATCCCTAAAGATTAAAATGAGCATTCTTTCTCCAGCACTACATGACAGATTTGAAATTCCAGGCAGAATTTACTTGGAAAGGCTATTCCAAATGCTTTCATTCCAAGCCCATAACCAAGAACTGAGATACGCAGCCTAGTTAAGATCAAGACTGCTAAAGAGAAACATGAAAAAGTAACAGAGACTGAGAACTCCTATATGCAAGAAAGGAGCCAGGAATGAGGAACAAATGAGCACTGGAGAGACAAGATGTCAAAGGCTAATGAGCAGAAGGTTTGTCCACAATAGAACATATGCTCATCCAGAGGATGAGTCCAGAAACTAAGCACATGAAACCTTATCATACTTCTGCAGTCATTAAATATCTGTGAAATCTGTTGAAGAAGTATGTTATCACTTGTTCTGTGATCCTGCTCAGATATTGTCTCTGACCCACTACAATGAATGACAAAAAATTGACTCCAGAGTTACAGATATTATATTTCATTTACAGAAATCAACGTTTAAAATCCATCTGTAAAACAAATTAATTGCATATATTGCTAATTAATACCTGACAAATGCCTTCAGTATAGTGTTGCAGAGCAAGAGCTGTGTGCCAGCACAGACAACAGGTAGGTCCCTTCTTTTGATTTTTGCCTACTGGATCTAAAACTCTACAGACTCTGTTTTTTTGGTACTTGAGAGTCCCTTCAATAACTATTCAAATGACTGATAAGTGCTACCATGACTGAGAGCTAGTTGCTTTCCAAAGGTAAATTGGGAAGGGTGGAATGAAAAGTAGAAAAAAAAGAGAGAATTCCCAACAAAAGCAACCTGTAACAATTCAAGAACGAAAGAGTGACTGAGTAAAGAGCTGATCACCAGATTACCTTCAGTGATAAAATGGTTGCTATCAAGGGGACAGCAAGTTTTAAACATCATCATGATTAGGACAACCAAGACCCAGTCCTGGGACAGTAGGCCAAATGCAAGCTGACATGAGTCTTAAAGCTTACATTTTGACCAAAAAATTAGATACATAATTATATATATATCTACATATTATTCTTAGTATGTACCCTGTTCCAGCTAGACCCCATCCATGGGAAGACAACCTCCTTCGTTTCTTTAGTAGTACACAACATTAGCAGAAATCTATGTAACAGGTGTAGAGGCTTAAGCAAGAGGATATATTATAGCTAGTGGCATAGAAAGGCAATATACCCTTGCAAAGTATATACATCAGTAAGTGGATGAATACAGAGACAGAGAAATCAAATAGTCCAAGCTTAGGATACACTTACGCTTGCCCAAGGAAACTTAATTCAGTTTTATACTGCTTATACTTTTTATACCACAATCTGTATTTGAAGCATCACACAACAACTTTTGCCACACGTGAATTTCCTTAGCAAATTTCATTAGCTCTTCTGAGTGCCTGAAATAGTAATTTTAATACTTCTGTTTTATTGCAGTTTTCTGTGGGTGGTACATACTGTACATATAGAACTATTTTACTTTTAAAATTAAAAAAGTCCCAAAGAATATTTTTTATAAAAAATATGTCTTTATTTGCTTTCTTAATTTACAGAAGGCAACACAGACATTTTGATGAAATGAATGGTAATATTTTGTAAGGTGTATAGCTGGTTTTCCCTTGCATTTTCTCTTTATGCATTCAAAAATGTGTAATTTTCAGTCCATTTGAATTCCACACTCAAAGATACAGTTTGTTAAATCTTGTCCCCATGCCAGTGGCATTTTGTAGACTTTGAAGCTGCTTTTTGAAGGACACTCTCTTCCAAATGAATACAAGATCAAGCACAAGGAAGACGGGTGTACAATACTAGTAGAAAATGAAATTTAGATCTACTACTAATATTGACTATAAAGTGAGAAGAAAATCTGGCAGCAGTTGAAACTATTCAGAAATACTGTGGTTATCTTTAAATTTACTAAGAAAGCATAGAAATCCGTGAAATGCTACAAATGAAAGCTTACATTCTAAAGTTTTGAAAATGAAATGAAGTAGTTTGAATTAAATTACTTGGAGTGGAATTCCCTTATTAGATATCACTGAGTAATCCCATAAGATTAACATTTATGTATTAACATTAAAGTAATAAAACATCAAAGCAACACACATTCAAGAGTACTCTGGAAGTTTTTTTTGTCCCTCATGCCCTCGTTATTGGTGCAAAACCTGCTCAGTTACCTCTTCAGCATGAACAATTTTAATCTGCATTGTTCATCTTCAAATTTCGTACCAATATTTAGGAAAACATAACTAAGTCATCCTACTTTTTATTGTAAAAAGACAGAGGAAACTGAAGTCTGGAGGAAAGATTTATCAAGGCTAGAGGAATATCTGATATTCAAGGAAACCTGTGGTCAAATCCTTTCTCTAGCACAAATGTAATGTGTAAATATTGGCCAATTCAGTATATCTATATGTCTTTGCCACCATGTTTCCTTCTTCAGGGTGGTAATGCAGGTATAGCACCAAAATGAGTTTCAGTTCCACTGTAGTATGAACTGTGTATTTACATTACAGAAATATTCAACCTTCCTGCTGGATGTGCAATACTGTACCTCTAGCTCCTGCTTCCGTAGCCATCTTATTCAAATACTTCGGTCTGTATGGCTTTGCATCAAGGAGAGAATGACTTTACAAAAAAAATAAAAAAAATAAACACATCACCAAAACCAACCCACATATTTCATAATTAAAGATCAAATCTGATGTCTTCTCTGGGATTACCTCTGCATGTTGCTTGTGCCTCGATTGTTTGTGGCACTTCGGCAAAACTGTGCATTGATCTGACATAGAACATGTGGGATAACGGATTGCTTGGCATCTGCAATAAAGGTGATAGTGAGGAAGGAAATTGGATCCCTGGCTTCAGATTAATTATTATTTGCTCATTCAACTGAAGGAAAAGCTGATATCGTCTTGGCTCCCCAAAGTAAAATTTAGGCCGAGTACAACTTGAAAGAGAGCAGAAGCTCCCATTACTTTCCTATGTGGCCTACAAAGGGAATGACATTATCTGTCTTAATTAATGCCTAGAAGTATTTTACCTTATGACTGCTTACACTTTTCGTAATTATGACCAATGATTTTAAATTTGCTGATGGTAGTATGGGACTTCTTTAAAATTGAGACAGAAGACTACCTAGAAGCCTTTGAAGTTCTCTGACTTTTGTGTTCATGAGCAGATTTTATAATCTGGAGTTTTATAACAAAGTAATTCCATGAATCCAAATACTACAAAATACTCTAACAATCCAGATTCTAAAAAAATGAATACATTTATTTAAAATATCCGATTTTTTTATCAGATTAAAAAAGCAATCTGAGCAGAAAAAGTCTTGTGATGTTGTGTTTTGTGCTTTGAAAAAGAAGCTGAGACAGATGATGTGAGTTCTTGGGCCCAGAAGGCTTTCTCTTGCATAAAGAACACACTGCAAAAACAGGAGCATCTCCTAGCGGTTGGAATTTGGAACTCACTCCAAAAATCACTCAACTCCTGCTCAGATTTTGGCTAACGTGCATCTCATACTAAGGGCTCGTGTATGCAGGGAGCAGAGCCGTTAGGTCAAAGCAAAGGCAACACGTAGGCAGGACACAGTGGCCAGAAAGGGCTAAAGGTCATGATGCAGCCAATATCTCCTGCCGCTTGCTGTCCCCTGCAGCCATAACTCTTGAATATTCATTTTCTGGCAGTTTCTTCAGAATCCACTAACTACTGGAAAAGGTATAGAACAAACTTCTAAGCTGGAAGCTATAAATACATCAGCTTACTATCATGGTTTAGCCCTGGCCGGCAGCAAAGGACCACATGGCCACTCTATTGCCCCTCACCCCACTGGGTGGGGAGAGCAATAGGAAGAAAAAGGCAAAAGTTGTGGGTTGGAATAAGGGCAGTTTAACAGAACAGCAAACAAAGGGAACAGTAACAACAATACTGATAAAGAAGAATATACAGAAAAAAACCCCAACCAAGGGAATCTGCAGAGCAACTCTCTCTCACTGCCTGATGCCCAGCGCACTCCCAAAGAGATTCACCTCCCCCTGGCCAGCTCCCCTACTCAGAACCAAGCATGATGCCACATAGTATCAAATACCCGATTTGTCTGGCCAGTTTGGACCAGCAGGCCTGGCTGTGTCTTCTCCTGGCTTCTTGTGAAAATTAACCCTATCCTGGCCCAACCCAGGACAAGTACCTGAAAAGTTTTAGGAGCAGATCCAACAGCAACTGGAATGCCAAGGCTTTTGTCCTTCTCAGTGTGATACAGAGGACGTCCACACCATGACGGAGGAGGGATAACCACTCTCACAATCACCTAGGTAACTATTTTGCTCATAGGTGCACGAGTTGCAATTGCAGGTTAGAGAACTTGTTTGTTAGAACCTTCAAGAATTAAGTGATGCATTAGTGACATATTAGACTACTCAGTACAATAGGAATTGAGGCCTTGGATGCTACATTTGTTTACTTTCCTAATGAACTCACAAAATAAAATTTAATTTACAGAGTATGTTGTCCTGTAAATTTGGGAGATCCAAATGAACTCTGACACAGGATGTTACCTACGATCAGCTACAACACGTGATTTGAGCCGATTCTCTCAAAAATCAATTCAATTAAACGAGAAATGTAAAGTGTAAAAGTTTGCTTGCAACATATTTTCAAAGGTGTTGCAGTTTAATTGTAAACCATCTTCCTCCAGTATAGCTTTTCTAAAAATTAAACAGAGAATTGCCCTTAGATGGATTACATCTACACCCAATGGATCAACAAAGTCTGTGTAAAAAGGAATATAAAATTTCAGTTGAAAACCAGACTGTGAATCCGTTATTAAACGATGTGAAATGCAATACAGGAATAAGACGTGACATCATGGAGACTAAGCTTTCTAGTGTAATTGTTACATTCTACACTGAGAGTATTTAACATACAGATGTAACACTCTGAGTGTTTTAATTTTGAATAGCATGCAGAATTTGCTTATTGAAAAGAAATATTATTCTGAAACAAAACATAATGATGTTCATAATGTACTGATGAAGTAGTTTAATTAGATAATCCCTTAAAGATAATATTTCTTCTTGTTAAAATATCTCAAAAAATGCATTAATCTTGTGTAAATCAAAACAACATATGCATACCCTCTTTTATGTAATTACTTGGATATAAGGATTAATTTATTTTTCTTGTTGATTATTAATGAATGATCACTCATAAGAAGCAATGGATTATACAAAGGGCTATGAATTGAATGTGATTTGAGATCTATCCGTTAGTTGTTATTTTTAAATGTATTTGTCCAAAATCAAACTGACTCCTGTCCCTTTCTGTAAAGGGACAAATAATTCACCTGCAGTGTGCAAATTCAGTGGATTTTGACATTCTGAGTTTCCAGTATTCATTTACTTAAGAAAAAGTAATTTAAATTGTCTAAGACTCTTACTGACTTCTTGTTAAACTCTTCCCCATTATGTCTAGCATTTAGGTTTATAGGACAGTAATTACCAGGAGTGCACTTTTTCCCTTTGGCATAATATTGACCTAATAATGAATGTTAATAAAGTGTTCTATAAAATAAAAAAAATACTATTATACAGTAGTATTGTGCAGTCATAACCTCTCCACCTGCTCCATTTGACCAAGGGGGATTTTTCTTTTTTCTAATAGGAAACTATCATTGCTTTCTAGTACCTTTGGCTGACATATGTTAACCCACATTAACAGAAGTCATGCTCCTTCACCTCTAGCAGCCCACCCTATCCAATGTCCCTGACAACTTCCTGCATGACAATGTTTCTACGTGCCTGGTGCATGCATACCACCACGGTGCCCTTTGGTCGACACACACCTCACTGCCATGGCACAAGACTCCACCGGCCTCTGTGCTCTGGCTCTTCCCACCTCTTCCCATTGCTGCTCTCTACTATAGTCATCATGTCATGCTCTCTCAGCCAAACGTCTGTCAGGAAAAAAGACAGCACAGATTGGTAAATAGCACAAAGGATAAGTGGACCGAACCAGAGGGTTTGTAGACTAACTAGAGGCTAGAAGAGTAAGGGCAGGAGGCAGGGAACTCTAGACAGGACAAAAAAGAAACAAAGACAGAAATATGTTTTAAAATGGAATGAAGGAGGAGGTGAACTTGTCCCCAGGCAGTTACTTCTCCATGCCTACAAAAAACCATATGTAATGCATCTTCTTGTTTCTGCAGGAAAACCTGGACTGATGCATAGATCGTTTTGACACTAACTCTTGGATTCACAATAACTTTCTATATCTATGAAATAAAATTAGCCTAGAATAGACTTTGAAAGATGACTAGAAAACTATTTGGCTCTCTCCAAAAGGCTTACTACATTCATTGTGGAAAGTGTTGATATGCAGATATTACTTCTGTTTTCAGTGGAATTGAAGAACCCTACACGGCTCCTACTCAAGCGAGTACTGACTGCATTATTCAGAACTAGCAGTTTACTCATGACTAGACACCAATACTTACTAGTATATTTCTGGGTTGGAAACTATCTTTAGTGAAGGATGGATATTATGCAAAACAGTTGCCTCAGGTACTGATGAATCAACACAGAAACCAGCTAAAGTTTTTTAGAACATTTTACATTTCCAGAGCTACTCCTCACATTGAATGAAAAGGTTCTTTATCCTACAAGGGTAGTGCAAAAAATAGATGAGAGCTCATTCTCAAACCAGCTGACCCTTATATTTTATTGTGCTTGCACATATAAATAGCCTATACTCTTTCAGATTGTTTTGCAGGAGCTGTTTGGGTTGAGCTATTTCCCACAATAAAATATGATGGCTTCTATTATTAAGAGTGATAGCAGGTTGGTCTCCTAGCATTGTATTAAAGTTAAAACTCCATCCTGGACACAGACAGATATTTCGCTTGGGCTGAAAAGCTGCATACGTGACACAGTTGATTTCTACGGTTGGAGCTGAACATATATAATTTATTTTATAGGTTCAGTTCGTTTGATCTTGTAGCCAATACAGTAGATCAAGCACACAGATGGCCTCTGTACAACATATTGCAAATACTGAGCTGTGTGTAATTTGCAGCAAAAAACCCCAGTCTCGATAGAACTCAGGAATAGGTGTGACTACTTTAATATCTACCACAGAAGCTGTTAGCTAAGAGTAGTCAAGCAGTGCAAGTATGCTAATAAACCTTGGAAATTCATCACTTGATAACCTCTCAGTCCATCATTTTCTTACAACTCGGGGAAAAAAAAACCTAAACAAGCTCATAAATCTCGCCACTGAAGATAACAACTCAGAGAAGGCAGAATTTAGTTGCAAACCATTTAATTGATCCAGACTTTGGATCCCACCAGAAATCACTGAGCACAGATATCCTGTTGTTGGATGAGATGCTTAGATATTATGTAATGTTTCAACTCTCAGATTGATTATTCAGTTCATAAGCATAGTAGTAGTAGTGGAAAGTTAACCACTCAGATTGAACAAAGGCTGAAAAGTATAAAGAGATGCTGCACTGTGACATATCATTTGAAGGCAGTGGGGACTATTCAGTGATAATGATGTTCAGTTGAATTAATTATTTTTACAGTGTGGTGAATATGACTACTTCCCTCTTGCATTTCCTCCTCACACTTATTATAAAGCATATGACAATATAACCTCGAAGTATTTCTCTGGAAGTAATCAGCTTCAGTAACCATGTCTTTATCTGTTACTGAAATTTGGAAGTATACTGTAGACACATGTTCAATTTTTCTCTCAAATGCAATTAATCTTGTAAAAAATGACACAGGACAATTATTTTTTTTTTTTATAGTTTGGAATTATGTCTTGGATACTATATCATTACAAGTTAAAGCAAGATTAAAGAGCTTAAAGATAATTAAGATCAAGAAGAACAAGAATGGAAGGAAGACAAAAGATGTATTTTCAGATAAAATTCAAGCAATGATGTGAAATCACCGAGGCTGTTGCATAAAGGAAAGTTCACAGTGCTTTCAATGATTCATATAACCTTTGCAGTAAGGAATAATATAAGTTTTAGTACTTCAAAAACCCATGAGATCTGAGTCTTTGTTGCTTCTCCAACAGTTGCAATAACTGACCAATCTGAAGAACAGCACTTGAAGCATAGAAGGTACACACTTATCCTCAGTTAAAAAATAAAAAAAAGATAAAAACCAGTGATGGTGGGAATAGACAACTATTCTTGTTTGTTTATTGTAACTATACTACCTCTAGAGCTGTGAGTAGAAACATTAGCAGTTAATCACCTATTAGGCACTTTATAAACACTAAATATTTTCTTGGTAGCACCCGAGGGTTCCATTTATTAAACTTATCCTAATTTATTTTAGGAGTGATATTCTAAGAACTTTCTAGACAATTACATTCATCAGGATCCTACGTTTACACTATAAGCGAACTTGAATTTGCAGGAAAATGAACAGTAATATTCTGGGCACACAGGAGTCTAGACATTAAGAATTAACAGATAACAGAAAAATAGTTCCAGTGATAAAATAAGCTGAAAGTCTGCATGAAGACTACAGCAGAGATGAAGAGGACATGGCAGTGTACCCGTGTTTGGCTGAGGGCTGACAGCAGCTTTACAGTTTTACACTACGTATTCAGAGGCTGGAATAAGCTCTTTCCTCGCTTGATAATAAGCTAGGTGCTTAATGACTTTTTTGCCTCAGTCTTAAAGAGCAAGTGCTCTAGCCACACCCCCCAAGTTGCAGAAGGCAAAGGTGAGGACTGGGAGAACGAAGAACCGCCCACTGTAGGAGAAGACCACTTTCAAGACTGCCTAAGGAACATGAAGTTGCACAAGTCCGTGAGGCCTGGTGAGATGCATCCATGGGTCCCGAGGGAACTGGCGGATGAAGTTGCCAAACCACTCTCCATCATATTTGAGAGGTCACAGTGGCCTGGGGAGGTCCCCACTGATTGGAGAAGGGGTAACATCACCCCCATTTTTAAAAAGGGAAAAAATGAAGACCCGGGGAACTACAGGCCAGTCAGTCTCACCTTTGTGCCTGGCAAGATGGTGGAGCAGATCCTCCTGGATACCATGCGAAGGCGCATGGATAAAAAGGAGGTGATAGTGGACAGCCAACATGGCTTCACCAATGTCAAATTGTGCCTGACCAACATGGTATCCTTCTATGATGGGGTTACAGTGTTGATGAACAAAGGGCGGACAACTGACATCATCTAGCTGGGCTTGTGCAAGGCATTCAACACTGTCCCGCATGATGTCTTTGTCTCTAAATTGGAAGGACATGGATTTGATAGATGGACCACTTGTTGGATAAGGAACTGACTCGATGGACACACTCAAAGAGTTGCAGTCAATGGCTCGATGTCCAGGTGGAGACCAGTGACGAGGTGTGTGCCTCAGGGGTCAGTACCGGGGCTGGTGCTTTTTAATATCTTTGTTGGTGACATGGACAGTGGGACTGAGTGCACCCTGAGCAAGTTTTCCTATGACACTAAGCTGAGCGGTGCGATCAATACGCTGCAGGGAAGGGATGCCATTCAGAGGGACCTTGACAGGCTGGAGAGGTGGGCCTGCATGGACCGCATGAAGTTCAACAAGGCCAAGTGCAAGGTCCTGCACATGGGTCAGGGCAATCCCAAACACAAGTACAGGCTGGGTGGAGAGTGGCTCGAGAGCAGCCCTGAGGAGAAGGACTTGGGGGTGCTGGTGGATGAGAAGCTCAACATGAGCCGGCAATGTGCACTTGCAGCCCAGAAAGCCAACCATATCCTGGGCTGCATCCAGAGAATCATGGCCAGCAGGTCGAGGGAGGTGATTCTGCCCCTTTACTCCACTCTTGTGAGATCCCACCTGGACTACTGCGTCCAGCTCTGGAGCCCCCAGCACAAGAAGGACATGGATGTGTTGGAGCGAGTCCACAGGAGGGCCACAAAGATGATCAGAGGGCTGGAGTACCTCTCCTATGAGGAAGGCCTGAGAGAGTTGGGGCTGTTCAGCCTGGAGAAGAGAAGGCTTCATGGTGACCTTATAGCAGCCTGCCAGTACCTGAAGGGGGCCCACAGTAAGGATGGAGAGGGACTTTTCACAAGGGTGTGTAGTGACAGGACAAGGAAGAATGGCTGTAAACTAAAAGACGTCAGATTTAGATTAGATATTAGGAAGAAATTCTTTACCATGAGGGTGGTGAAACACTGGAACAGGTTTCCCAGAGAATCTGTGGCTGCCCCCTCCCTGGAAGTCTTCAAGGCCAGTTTAGATGGAGCTCCGAGCAACCTGGTCTAGTGGAAGATGTTCCTGCTCATGGCAGGGGGGTTGGAACTAGATGATCTTTAAGGTCCCTTCCAACCCTTACCATTCTATGCTTCTATGATCCTATGGGCTTCATACATGAGATAAATTATTACATACATGTTATCGGCAAGGTTGACAGAGCACAAAGTTTGAAAGAAGAGTTCATTGTGCTTCACCTTCTGCCTTTGTGAAAAAATTGTGAGTTCATACCTTTTGGAATTCCTTTATTCCTGAGATAGAGGAATAAAATAAAAGCTATGCATGTGAAATTCAACTTTTCTGGTTCTCTCCCCTCTCCCAGTCCCCCCAAATATTGCGGAGTTTTTCTAACAATTGAGGTGTATAGCTTTTTTCCCCCAAAGTTGTTACATTAGGTAAGAGAAAGAAAGAACCTTCAACCAAAACATAAACAACAGAAGTTTTTGCCTTAAAAGAAGTTTAATTTCATTAAAATGTCAATACTTTGTGACCAATGACAGCCGATTGAACTCTTTTTCTGTGGAACAACAACAGGCATCAAAGCATTTTCTAAGCTGTTTTGCTGATGTACCACAACCCTGAAACAACCCAACTATGTCTGAGACACCAAGGATATTCAGCAAGCAGCCTGCTTAGTACTCACGTTTTTTACTGAGACACAGACCAGAGTGCCACATGTCCTACTGACAGCTTTGTGTAACTTGGCTTACTCGCTGTTGAACTCCATACACTGTCGAAAGGATAGATAGAACAGTGGCATTTCTAAAGTGTTCAAAAATAGGGAGTAGGCAGTGCAAGAAAGAAGGGAAATAAGTGTCAGCCTGAGTACAGACATGGTATAAAGCCGATAATTTGCTTATGCAAGTCAATATGGACAAATATAAAGGGATGTAATTCTTATTGACACCAAGTCTGTCAGAGTTCACGGCATGTCTGTAAGACTCTTTTAGACATATGATTTAGTTTTAGGTAGTCCTGCAAGGAACTGGAAGGTGGAGTCAATGATCTTTATGGGTCCCTTCCAACTTGAGACATGTCATAATTCTATGACTATCTAGACACATCAAAAAAAGGAAATGACCTGAATAGCCACCAGCAGACAAGCAAACAGATTGATTAATTAATTAGATTATAGTAAGCAAAAATTTTAAGACGTTCCACCTTAAAACACCAAAAAGGGATGGGACACTAAGTTTGATGCTCTGATATCGAGGAACAGTATTGTTGATAATTAAGTCCTTTTTAATATACAGGAATCAGTTCACTCATTTTATGGTAAAAGAAATCTCAGTCATAAAAAGGTGATATATAACTGCATCAACATCACATCTTGGAGCATAGTTAGAAACGTTAGTCTTTAGCAGAGCACAAAATTTTTTCTGCTTCACCCTTGTGGTTTGCTATACAGTTGAGGACTTTCCCTACCACTCAATCACATACTAAGCAGAGGGAAAGAGGAATGCAAACAGTTTTATCTCATGTTTTTTAGGTGATAAAAGACAAATATTCATCTGATCTCTCACACAAGAGAATCCCACAGCCAAACACTCCTTCACCAAAAAGTCCTGTCTCCCTCTGTAGTCATCTTGTCTCCTCAAACAGAAAAAGTTTTGCTGGATGTCTCTTGGACAAACATTGAACACAGCTGAAGAAGTGAATCATGGGGAATTTGGGAGGAAAGCCTTCTGGGAATTAAAAACTCAGCTCTCATTTCTGAAACATGTTTCTGGTAAGGCTCAGAAAAAAGGTGTTTGTTGAACTACTTGCAGTTTTTTTATAGAATTTTCAAATGTGCCAAAAAGCTTCTAGAAAACTTTTCCCACACTGTTAAAATCTCTCCCAAAAAATGAAACATTAGATTCTTCCATTAGAAACAAACAAAACAGTCCAACACAGTATTAAGAAATATCCTAGATAACCCTTTTCTCTCCACAGGAGTAGTATTTTGGAATAAACAGCTAATTTTTCTTCTGGGTATCTGGCCCATTCTTCAACTTTCTGCACTTTCAGATAACAGAATTTTACCCCCCCCCCCCC